>Ga0315273_10001793_pt1 | contig 24790 bp, 24 predicted proteins | sample YL17G02_0_MG_FD_205753 | JGI IMG/M metagenome (GOLD analysis project Ga0315273, IMG submission 205753) | Sediment microbial communities from Yellowstone Lake, YNP, Wyoming, USA - YL17G02_0 | ecosystem: Environmental > Aquatic > Freshwater > Lake > Sediment | place: USA: Wyoming | collected... | reverse complement strand
CTTCTCACGCTACGTCTATGCCATCTGTTCCCAGGGCTTCCGGCTTTCGCCCGCCGACGCAGAGGACGTCTTCCAGGACGTGTTTACCCGCGTCTACACGCGTCTTGACACGCTTCGCGATGACAGCGCGTTGCGGCCGTGGATCGGACAGCTCACGCGGCGGCGGTGCCTCGACCTGATCGCCGCCGCGGGGCGCGTGCAGCCCGTCGAGGAGGTGGCGCCGGACGGTCGCGAGACCTCGGTTGACGAGCTGGACGAGGCCTTCGCGGTGCGCGAGGCGCTGGCCCAGCTCTCCGAGCCGTGCCAGGAAATGCTCGACCGCTTTTTTGCGCGCGACGAGAGCTACCGGATGATCTCGCGCGACCTCGATCTGCCCTCCGGGACGATCGCCAGCCGCATCTCCCGCTGTCTGCACCAGTTGCGGGAAGAGCTGGAAGGGAAGAAATGACGCCGTTCGGCGGTCTAGGAGTTAGATGACGAGCGCCTACCACGAAGAGCGAATCGGACTCCTCCTCCGGCTCCTCCGGCCTGCCCCGCGCGGGTGGGTGCAGGCCGCGCAGGAGCTTCCGGCGGCGCGGCGGACGATGGACGAGATCATCGCTCGCGCCGAGGCCGATGCCGATTTCCAGGCGGCGCTCGTCGCGGATCTCGAGGCGGCGCTCGCCCAGGAGGGTTACGAGCCTTCGCGCCCGCTGCTCGACGAGTTGCGCAAGCGCTACGCGCAGGACTGAATCCGTCGTAGCATCCGGCCAGTGACGGACGACGCGCTCGCGCACGAGGCTCAGGCGAGAGGCCCGCTCCCCGCGTGGAGCCTGCCCAAGGAGGCCGAGCATCAGATTGCGCTACAGATGGCGTGGCCCGAGCGCGTCACCCGCGACTGGGCCTGGGGCGGGGCCACCGGCAAGGGCGTGCGCGTCTGCATCCTCGACTCCGGCGTCGAGGGCGATCACCCTCTGGTGGGCAAGCTCGACGGTGCGGTCGCGATCTCCATCGACAAGGACGAGAACGCGGTCGTCGAGGAAGACACGGAGGGCGATAGCTGTGGTCACGGCACCGCCTGCGCCGGCATCGTCCGCTCGATCGCACCCGAATGCAGCCTGTATAGCGTGCGCGTGCTCGGCGCGGGCTTCACGGGCTCGGGGCCGGTGCTCCTCGCCGGGCTTCGCTACGCCGTCGAGGAGGGTTTCGACCTCATCAACATGAGCCTGTCGACGACGAAAAAGCAGTTCGCGGCGCTCCTCCACGACCTCGCAGACAACGCGTACTTCCGGCGTAGCATGCTCGTCGCGGCTGCTCACAACATGCCCGTCGAGAGCTACCCGTGGAAGTTCTCGTCGGTGATCTCGGTCGGCAGCCACGAGGAGGACGACCCGCTGGCGTTCTTCTATAACCCGAACCCACCCGTCGAGTTCTTCGGCCGCGGCGTCGGCGTGGAGGTGGCCTGGCCGGGCGGGTCGAAGATCAAGGCGTCCGGCAATAGCTTCGCGGCGCCGCACGTGACGGGCATCAGCGCCCTCATCCTCTCGAAGCATCCCGAGCTGATCCCGTTCCAGTTGAAAAGCGTGCTCTTCCTGACGGCAACGAACGTAGGGGGTTCCGAATGACGACGAACGGCGGCGGAGACGAGCTTCGCGCCGCGGTCGCCGCCGGCGTGATCGGCTCCGGCGAGGCGTTCCGCGGCCTGCTCGTGGCGATCACGGAGGTGTCGCGGGCGATCTTCGGGGCGACGGCCTCGTCCATCCTCCTGCTGGACGAGGAGACCGACGAGCTCGTCTTCGAGGCGGTGGCTGGCTACGGCGAGGACGATCTCGTCGGTAGGCGCTTCCCCTCCGGCAAGGGTATCGCCGGCTGGGTGCTCTCGACGCGGACCCCGCTCATCCTCGACGACGTCCAGAACGACCCCCGCTTCGCGAAGGACTTCGCCGCCGGCACCGGTTACGTGCCGCAAGGGCTGATGGCCGTGCCGTTGCTCCACGCCGAGAGCGCGCTCGGTGTGCTGGAGGTGCTGGACCGGCCGCAGCAGTCGAACTTCTCATTGCAGGAGATGGAAGTGCTCGGCCTGTTCGCGAACCAGGCGGCGATCGCACTCGACCTCTTGCGGCGCGCGCGGGAGGCGGAGACCGTGCTTGCCGGGGGTGATGGTGAGCTTTCCGTTGTCGCGCGACTGGCCGCCGCAGTGGCTGCGCTCGAGGACGAGCAGCGCGAGGCCGGCTTCAAGCTGCTCGGCGATCTCGCCGACACGCTCGGCTCTTCGTAGGCAAAAGAAAGGCCCGGGCTGCGATGCAGCCCGGGCCTGAAACCTTCAGATCGCGAGTTGCTACTCGACGCTCTCGAGGCTCTCTACGGACTCGACGCTCTCCACGGACTCGATCGAGTGCGCTTCGACGTCCTCGTCCTTCCTGCGCTCGGCGCCTTCGAGGCTCTCTGCTCCCTCTGCGCCTTCTACGCTTTCGAGACTCATGTGCTCCTCCTCTCGCCGCTCGACTGGCCCTTCACCCGACTAGACGGTGACCAGAGCGGGAATCTTCCCTGTTCCGCTTTGATTTCGCAAGCTCGGATGCGATGCTTCGCTGTGTGCAGCGGTTGCGGGAGCACCTGCGGGAGTCGGCGAGAGCATTCGTTGCGGTCTTCCGCAACGCCAACCTCCGTCGGCTGGAGGCGGCGTGGGCGGCTTCAGCCATCAGCCACTGGGGGTTCCTCGTCGCCGTGTCCGTGTATGCGTACGGCCAGGGCGGGCAACAGGCGGTCGGCCTCCTCTTCCTCTTACGGCTGGTGCCGGCGGCAATCGTGGCACCGTTCGCGGGCGTGCTCGCGGATCGCTATCGCCGTGAGCGCGTGCTGTTCGCCTCGGCGCTCGTGCGCTGCCTGCTCATTGCCGGTGCTGCGGTCGGTGTCGCGGCGAACGTGCCGGCGCCGGCCGTCTATGCGCTCGCGATCGCAGCGACGATCGTCAACGCGCCGTTCCGCTCGGCGCAGGCCGCGCTGACGCCGACGCTTGCTCGCACCCCGAGCGAGCTGACGGCGGCCAACGCGGTCGCGAGCACCATCGAGAGCCTCGCCTTCTTCCTCGGTCCTGCGGTCGCCGGGCTGCTGCTGGCCGTCACCGGGCTCGACGTCGTCTTCGGGCTGACCGCCGCGCTTCTGGGCGTGTCCGCGCTCCTCGTCCTGCGGATCAGGGCGGAGGCGGTCGAGGCGCCCAAGGGCGAGGTGGAGGCGTCGACGATCCTCGGCGAGTGCCTGGCGGGGTTCAAGGTCGTCTGGCGCAACCCCGCGCTCCGCGTGCTCATCGGCCTGCTGACAGCGCAGACATTCGTCGCCGGTTTCGTCATGGTCTACATCGTCGTAGTCGCCATCGAGCTGCTCGGCCTCGGCGATTCAGGGGTCGGCTACCTCAACGCGGCGTTCGGCGTCGGCGCCCTCGTGGGCGCGCTCGGTGCCCTGGGGCTGACCGGTGCGCGCAGGCTCAGCCCGGCCTTCGTGGTCGGCATCGCGCTCTGGGGCCTGCCGCTCATCGTGCTCGGCCTATGGTCGAGCACGGCAGCCGCGTTGATCCTCTTCGGCATCGTCGGTATCGGCAACTCGCTCGTCGACGTCGCAGGGTTCACGCTCGTGCAGCGAGCGGTGCCGGACGAGGTGCTCGCGCGAGTGTTCGGCGTCATCCAGTTCACGTGGCTCGCCTCCGTCGGCATCGGCGGCGTGCTCGCACCGGTCATGATCGATGCATTCGGGATCGAGCACGCGTTGATCGTGACCGGCGCCTTCCTGCCCGCGCTCGTGCTCGCCTTCGGCCGCCAGGTGGCGAGGATCGACGCCACGGCGGCGGCGCCGGAGGCCCAGGAGCTCCGGATCCTCGCCTCGGTGCCGATCTTCGCGCCGTTGCCGGGTGCCGCGCTCGAGCACATCGCGGGCCGGCTCGTGCCGCTCCGCCTGGAGGCAGGGACCGTCATCGTGCGGGAAGGCGACGCTGGCGATCGCTTCTACGTCGTCGTCGAGGGAGAGGTGGACGTCACGGCGGAGGGCAAGCCGGTGTCGACGCTCGCTCCGGGCGGCTACTTCGGCGAGATCGCGCTGCTCAGGGACGTGCCGCGCACCGCTACCGTTAACGCCCGGACGCCGGTCGTGCTCTACGCGCTCGAACGCGAAGACTTCCTCGGCACGGTAACCGGGCATGCGCCGAGCGCGAAGGCGGCCGAGATGGTGATCAGCTCGCGGTTGTCGGGCCTCGCCACGGCGGCCGGCCGGCCGATCTCTACATGAGCTCCAAACAGGCTGCGGGGCTAGGATTCGAACCTAGATAACGTGATCCAGAGCCACGTGTCCTGCCGTTAGACGACCCCGCACCGGGGCGTCATTCTAGCCTCCGCGCTCGTTCGCTAGATCTCGAGCCGGTAGATCGGCACGAGGCGCTTCTCGGCCTCCGTATCGATGTGCGCGACCACCTCGACGTACGGCTCGAGTCCTGATCCCCGCAGCTTCTCCTTGAGCAGGCCGTCCACCTGATAGATGCCGGAGGAGTTGTTCATGGTGATCTCGATGAGCACGGGACGCTCCTCGCCGTCGAGGATTGCCACGCTGTCGATCGCGGCGGCGGAAAGCGAGTGAATCGAGACTTGGCCTGCCGCGAACGGAATGCGCGAGCGACCCTTGGCCATGTCGAGCGCGTCGGCGACGCGGAGGATGCCTGCCTCGAGCGTGAGCGGCCGCCCGGAAGCGCGATGACTCGTGATTACGTGCAGCACCTCCACCACCATCACTGTCAGCTCCGGCTCCTCGTAGCTCGGCTCGAGGAGCTCCCGCGCCTTCCGCTCCGCGAGCAGAAGGCTGATGTCCTCGTGGCCGTCCCGGTGCACGGCCATGCCTGTGTCGTGGAGCAGCGCGCCGAGCAAAACAACGACCTCGGAGTCCTCGGGCGCGAGCCCGTAGTCCGCGACAAGCGACGGTTCCACACCGTGCTTGGTGAGCTGGCGGAGCAGCTTGAGCGCGATGTTGGCCACGATCTGGATGTGCACCCAGGAGTGGTCATTGATCTGCAGCCGGGCGATGGCGTTGACGTTCGAGACGTGCCAGAGCGCCTTCAGCTCCGTGTCGTCGTTGACGCGTTCGAGGACGGCGCGGAGCTTGCGGTTGGCGCGCGCGGGCACGCGGATCCGCATCTGCGCGACGGCCTGCGCGGGTGTCATGCGCGCCTCCCGCTCGAGCTCGGCCGGCGGCGGAGCCTCCTGGACGATCAGCTCCTCGGGCTCATGCTGATCGGTCACTCCGACAGCGTACGCGACGGTGCCGCACGCATAATCTCGGTATGGACGATCGCAAGCGCATCGTTGTCGCCATCACCGGCGCGTCGGGTTCCATCTACGGGATCCGCCTGCTCGAGCTACTCCGCGAGCAGAGTGAGATCGAGACGCACCTCGTCATCAGTCCCGCCGGCCGGCGGACACTCCTGCACGAGACGGACTACGCGGCGGCAGACGTCGAGGCGCTCGCCGACGTCGTCTACGGCTATCGCGACATCGGCGCGGCGCTCGCCAGCGGCTCGTTCGTCACGCACGGGATGGTCGTGTGCCCGTGCAGCATCCGCACGCTGTCGGCGCTCGCTCTGTCTGCCTCGGATAACCTCATCACCCGCGCGGGCGACGTCACGCTGAAGGAGGGCCGGCCGCTCGTGGCCGTGCTCCGCGAGACGCCGCTCCATCTCGGCCATCTGCGGCTTGCCGCGCAGCTCACGGAGATCGGCGGTGTCGTCATGCCACCCGTGCCGGCGTTCTACAACCGGCCCCAGACGGTCTCCGACATCGTCGACGACACGGTCGGCCGCGTGCTGGCGCGTCTCGGTCTGCCCGTGTTGGGCCTCGTCGAGGAGTGGCAGGGCGACGTGCTTCGCGACGACCGCTAGGCGACCGCGGCCCAGTCGCCATAGAGCGACGTGTAGAGCCCCTGCCGGGCGAGCAGCTCCTCGTGCGTGCCCTGCTCGACGACACGACCGTGTTCTAGGACGACGATGCAGTCCGCGCCCCGGATGGTCGAGAGCCGGTGGGCGATCACGAACGACGTACGGCCGGTGAGCAGGCGGCGGAGCGCGAGCTCGATCCTGCGCTCGGTGCCGATGTCGACCGACGACGTGGCCTCGTCGAGGATGAGGATGCGCGGGTCGGCGAGCAGCGCCCTTGCGAAAGCGACGAGTTGTCGTTGGCCGAGCGAGAGACGGACGCCGCGCTCGCCGAGTTGCGTCTCGTACCCGTCCTCCAGCTCGCGTGCGAATGCGTCGGCACCGACGGCCTGCGCAGCTTGGACGACGTCCTCCGGTGACGCGCCCGGCCTGGCGAACGCGATGTTCTCGCGCAGCGTGCCGGCGAAGAGGAAGCCCTCCTGGGGAACGATGCCCAGCTGCGTGCGCAGGGATGCCTGGGTAACGTCGTGGATGTCCGTGCCGTCGATCGTGATCCGTCCTTCGCGCGGGTCGTAGAAGCGCGCGAGCAGCTTCGCGATCGTCGACTTGCCCGCCCCCGTGTGGCCCACAAGAGCGACCGTCGTCCCCGGCGAGACGTCGAGGTCGAGGCCGTGGAGCACCTCGGGGCCGTCTCCGTAGCCGAAGCGGACTTCTTCGAAGCGGACATGGCCGGTGATGTGGGCGAGCGGGTGCGCGTCGCGGGCGTCGACCACCTCCGGCTCCTCTTCGAGCACGTCCATGATCTTGTCGAGCGCCGCTGTCGCGGAGAGGAACGTGTTGTAGAACTGCGAGAGTTCTTGCACGGGATCGAAGAAGTTCGACAGGTAGCCGATGAACGCGAACATCGTGCCCACGGTGATGTCGCCGCTGGAGACGAGGTAGCCGCCGTAACCGAGCACGATCGCGGTCGCCGCGGCCGATAGGAAGTCGACGACCGGAAAGTAGAAACCGCTGAGGACGACCGTGCGGTGGTTGGCTCGCCGGTAGTTGTCGTTGACCTCGCGGAAGTGGCGGATGGCCGCGTCCTCCCGAGTGAACGACTGGAGGATGCGCATGCCGGAGATGTCCTCCGCGAGCGTCGCAGTGACTAGCCCGAGCCGCTCGCGGACGGCCCGATACGCGATCGTCGAGCGCGAGCGGAACATCGACGTGGCGACGATCAGCGCCGGGAGGACGATCAGCGTCGCGAGCGCGAGCCGCCAGTCGAGTACGAAGAGGATGGCCATCGAGCCCAGCAGCATCAGCGTGCTTCTGAGCAGGGACGTGACGCCCTCCGTGACGAGTTGGTCGAGCGCGTCGACGTCGTTGGTCAGCCGGCTGATGATCACGCCGGCACGGTTGCGCTCGTAGTAGCCGAGTGAGAGCCGTTGCAAATGGCGGAAGAGGTTGTTGCGGAGGTCGGCGAGGACCCGCTCCCCGGTCCACCCGGTGAAGTACGTCTGCGCGGAGTTGGCGCCCCAGTTGAGGAGGCCGACGACGACGAAGGCCGCGACGATCCAGCCGAGCGCCTCGAGGTTCCCCTGCGAGATCCCATCGTCGATGGCGAGCTTCGAGAGGTACGGCGGCACGAGCGCCGTGGCGGTGGCTGCGAGGAGCGCCGCGAGCGCCAGTGCGGCGCGGAGCTTGTAGGGGGCGGCGAGGCGGGCGAGCTCCGCGAGGCGACGCCGGGTTCGTCGCCAGGAGCGGTCGGCCCCGGGCGCACCGCGCTCGACCGTGAGATGCGAGCCGGGTTGCCAGACCCTCACGCTGTCGCCTCTACGCGCGCCGCGAACTCCGCCTCGAGCAGCCCGTGCTCGTACATCTCCCGGTAAATCGGGCTCTCGTCGATGAGCACGTCGTGCGTCCCGCGTGCCGCTACACGCCCGCGGTCGAGGACGATGATCTCGTCGGCGAGCGCGATCGTCGACAGGCGGTGGGCGATGATGATCGTCGTGCGCCCCTTCATGGCCTCGCCCAACCCGAGGCGGATTCGCGCCTCGGTCGTCGCATCGACCGAGGCTGTCGCGTCGTCGAGAATGAGAATGCGCGGATCGATCGTGAGCGCGCGGGCGATGGCGATGCGCTGGCGCTGGCCGCCCGAGAGCGTGATCCCGCGTTCGCCGACGAGCGTGTCGTACCCCTGCGGCAACCGCTCTACGAACTCGTGTGCCTGTGCGGCCTGCGCCGCGGCGACGACGTCCTCCTCGGTCGCCTCGGGCCTCCCGAAGGCGATGTTCTCGCGGATGGTCGCCGAGAACAGAAACGGATCCTGGGCGATGACGCCGATGGCCCGGCGAAGCGAGCCGAACGTCACGTCGCGCACGTCCACGCCGTCCACTGTCACCCGACCCTCCGTCACGTCGTAGAAGCGGGGCACGAGCGCTGCGAGCGTCGTCTTTCCCGAGCCGGTGTGGCCGATGAGGGCGACCGTTCGGCCGGGCTCGAGCTGGAGGTCGATGCCGTGGAGCACTGGCCGTTCGGGGTCGTAACCGAACGTCACGCCTTCGTACCTGACGAGCCCGCTCCCGGCCGGCAGCTCCCTTGCACCGTCCGCGTCCGCGATGTCCTCGGGCTCGTCGATGATCTGAAAGATCCGCTCGCCTGACGCAGTCGCGCGTTGCGCCTGGCCGATCCACATGCCGAGCATCCGTAGCGGCCCCACGAGCATCAACACGAGGACGTTGAACTGGACGAACGCTCCGAGCGTGAGGCTGCCCTCGACGACCATTCGGCCGCCGACGAGCAGCACCGCCGCCTGTGCGAGCAGCGGTAGGAAGGCAATCATCGGGACGTAGAAGGAGCGTTGCTTGTTTGCACGCACCGTCTGCCGGAACACCGCTTCCGAGGTTGCCGCAAACCGGGCCCGCTCGCGCTCCTCCTGCGCGAACGCCTTGACGACGTGGACGCCGACGATGTTCTCCTCGGAGACGGTCGCCACGTCCGCCATCTTCTGCTGCACCTCGCGCAGCACCGGGTGCGAGACGTGGCTGTAGCGGTAGGCGAGAGCGACGATGATGGGCATGATCCAGAGGGCGACGAGCGCGAGCTGCCAGTCGATCGCAAGCAGCACCGCGGTCACCACGACGACCGTGACGATGTGCTGAAAGAAGAAGATCAACCCGTAGCCGAGGAAGAAGCGGACGGCCTGGAGGTCGACCGTCGCCCGTGACATCAGCTGGCCCGTCTGGTGGCGGTCGAAGTAGCCGAAGGAGAGCCGCACGAGCTTCGCGTAGAGGGCGTTTCGGATGTCGAACTCGACGCCGAGCGCCTGCCGTCCGGCGATGAGGCGCCGGCCGCCCATGAGCACCGCCCTCACTGCGCCGACGCCCAACACAAGAGCGACGATCAGCCATAGACCCTCGTCGGTGCCGTCGGTGATCGGCCCGTTGATCGCAGCGCGAATCAAGAAGGTGATCGCGATCGCTGCAAGCTGCGACCCGATCGCCAGCACGGACGAGACGGCGAGCGACCAGGTGTACGGCCGCAGGAAGCCGAGGAGACGGAAGAACGTCCTGCGTTTGGTGCCACTGTCGGGCATTTGTGAAATCTACTCGTGGCCCGTCCTGTGACATCTGCGCGGCCCGACCGCGATACTTCTGCAGTGCAGCCGGAGACGGAGTACGCGCACTCGGGCGACGTCTCGATTGCCTATCAGGTGCTGGGCGACGGGCCGATCGACCTCATCTATGCCCCGGGTGCCGTGTCGAACGTCGAGTACAGCTGGCACATCCCGGCGATGGGCGCCTGGTGGCGCCGCCTCGCCCAGTTCTCGCGGCTGATCGCCTTCGACAAGCGAGGTACGGGTCTCTCCGACCGGGCAAGCGGCATGCCTACGCTGGAGGAGCGGATCGACGACATGCGTGCCGTGATGGACGCTGCCGGCTCTGATCGCGCGGTCCTGTTCGGCGAGTCCGACGGAGCGGCGATGGCAGCGCTCTTCGCGGCGACGTATCCCGCGCGGACGATCGGGTTGATTCTCTATGGCGCCGAAGCACGGTGGTCCTGGGCGCCCGACTATCCGTGGGGCTCGCATTCCGGTCCCAGGACGCCGGAAGCCCGGGAAGAGCTGAGACAAGCGTGGGGGACCCGTGAGTTTGCCCGCCAGGACCTCGAGCGCTTCGCGCCCTCGGTCGTTGGCGATCCGGAGCTCGAGCGCCTGTGGGCAAGCTGGATCCGCTTCAGTTGCACCCCCGCCGACCTCGAGGCGTATATCGCCATGGGCATGGAGACGGACGTGCGTCACGTCCTGCCCACGATTGCTGTCCCGACGCTCGTCCTCCACCGGACGGAAGACCGCGTCGTCGATGTAGAGGCGGGCCGGTACACGGCCGACCGGATCCCGGGCGCCCGCTGGGTCGAGCTTCCCGGCGAGGACCACCTCGGCTGGTGGGGAGACTCGGAGGCGCTCGCGGTCGAGATGGAGCGCTTCGTCGGCGAGCTCGGCGCGGAGGTCAGATTCGATCGCGTGCTCGCCACCGTGCTCTTCACTGACATCGTCGGCTCTACGGAGAAGGCGGTCGAGCTCGGCGATCGAGGGTGGCATGATCTCGTCGAGCGCCATCACGCGGTCGTTCGCGGGCAGCTCGGGCGCTTCCGTGGCCGCGAGATCGATACAGCCGGCGACGGTTTCTTCGCCTCGTTCGACGGGCCGGCTCGCGCGATCCGGTGCGCGTGCGCGATCAGAGAGGCGGTTCGCGACCTCGGGCTCGAGATTCGAGCCGGCCTGCATACCGGCGAGGTCGAGCTGGCCGATGGGCGGCCGAGGGGCATTGCCGTGCACATCGGTGCTCGCGTTGCCGCGAAGGCCGAGCCGGGCGAGGTGCTGGTGTCGAACACGGTCAAGGATCTCGTCGCGGGCTCGGGGATCGACTTCGACGACTGCGGCAGCGCCGAGCTCAAGGGTGTGCCGGGCGAGTGGCGGCTCTACGCCGTTCGCAGCTAGCCTCGGGTCATTCGACAAGGGAGAAGCGATGACGTACACGATGTGCGATGCGGCCGACGTCGAGGCCGTCAACGGTGTCTTTCGGCCGATTCGCCGAACACTCGGTGGGCAGGCGTTTGGCGTCAACCAGGAGGATTGGCCGGCGAACGCCGACCGGTACCCGGATCACGATCACGCGGAGGACGGGCAGGAGGAGCTCTACTACGTCCTCGAGGGTGGCGGCAAGATCGTCGTCGACGGCGAGGACGTCGAGCTCAAGCCCGGGCGATATGTGCTCGTCTCCCCGGAATCGAAGCGCAAGGTGCATCCCGGCGACGGTGGGGTGAAGCTCATCATCGTCGGCGCGCCCGTCGGGCGACCCTACGAGCCAGGCAGGCACTGACACGAGCGAGCTGCGCGTGTCGCTCCCGCTGGCGGCAGTGCCCAACTTCTCAGAGGGGCGCTCAGAGGAGACGATCGGTGCCCTCGGTGTCGCGCTCGGCGCGCACGTGCGGGTGGTCGACGTCCACTCAGACGTCGACCACAACCGCTCGGTGTTCACGATCGCCGGCCGCGCAGCAGCGCTCCTGGACGCGCTCGTGGGCGGGATCGCCTGCGCCCGCGAACGAATCGACCTCCGTCGCCACGAAGGCGTGCACCCTCGCGTCGGTGTTGCGGATGTCGTCCCGTTGGTCGCCGTCTGGCCGGAGCAGATGGAAGAAGCGAAGCACGCGGCGCTCGAGCTTGCCGGTCGCGTCGGTGACGAGCTCGGGCTGCCCGTCTTCCTCTACGGGGAGCTTGCGGCGGATGTCCGCCCCGCGATGCTCCGCCGGGGAGGCCCGCAGGAGCTCCGTCGTCGCCTCGAGGCCGGCAAGCTGAAGCCCGACTTCGGTCCCGGCCGGCTCGATCTTGCCTCTGGCTGCGTGCTCGTCGGCGCCCGACGGCCGCTGATCGCCTTCAACGTGAACCTCGAGACGGTTGAGCTCGCGGTGGCGCAGGCCATCGCTGCCGTGGTCAGAGAGACGGATGGGGGCTTTCCGGGCGTCCGCGCTCTTGGCTTCCCGCTCGCGAGCCGAGGGCTCGTGCAGGTCTCCATGAACATCGAGGACTGGGAGGCGGCGCCGCTCGACGAGATCGTCGCGCGAATCGACGCCGAGGCCGCGGCGCGGGGCGTGACCGTCGTCGGCTCCGAGCTCGTCGGCCTCATGCCCGCCGGCGCGGCGGAGGCGGGTCCTGGCGCACTGCGGCTCGACAGCCTGGACGAGTCGCGGCTTCTCGAGCCACGGCTGTCTAAACTCGCGATGTGACGGCGACGATCGTCCTCTCCGGCGAGGAACTCACCGTCCTGGACGTGTGGGCAGTCGCCGTCGGACGGTCGCCCGCCACCCTTGCCGTCGCCGCCCGTGAGCGCATGCGTGCCGCAAGAGAGGTTGTCGCGCGCGCGGCGCACGGAGAGCGCGAGCACACGTACGGCATCAACACGGGCTTCGGGAGGTTCGTCTCGCAGTCGATCCCCGCCGAGCACACCGCTGAGCTCCAGCTCCGTTTATTGCGCAGCCATGCCTGCGGCGTCGGCGAGCCATATCCGGCAGAGATCGTGCGCGCGGCGATGCTGCTCCGTGCGAACACGCTTGCGAAGGGGTACTCAGGTGCCCGCGTCGAGGTGGTCGAGCTACTCGTGGAGTGCCTCAACCGAGAAGTGCTTCCTCGCGTGCCGAGCCGTGGCTCGGTCGGTGCGAGCGGTGATCTCGCGCCCCTGGCACATCTCGCCTTGCCGCTCGTCGGTGAGGGCGAGGCCTGGGCCCACGGCGAGCTCGTCTCCGGCGCAGAGGCGCTGTCACGCGCGGGCCTCGAACCGGTCGAGCTGCACGCGAAGGAAGGCCTCTCGCTCGTCAACGGCACACAGTTCATGGCGGCGTTCGGTGCGCTCGGCCTGGCGCGCGCGAGACGGCTCCAGGCGGCGGCCGACCTCGCCTGCGCAATATCCGTCGAGGCGCTCTCGGGCTCACGCACGAGCTTCCTGCCCCAGGTCCACACGCTGCGACCGTTCCGCGGGCAGCAGGCTTCCGCGGCCAACGTCCTGCGGCTGCTCGAGGGCTCGGCGATCATCGAGGCGCACCGGTGGTGCGACAAGGTGCAGGACGCGTATTCGCTGCGATGCGCGCCTCAGGTGCATGGCGCCGCTCGCGACCTGCTCGACTACGTGGACTACGTCGTCTCCATCGAGCTGAACGCCGCGACGGACAACCCGCTCGTGCTCGTCGACGACGACATGCTCATATCGAACGGCAACTTCCACGGCGAGCCGGTGGCGTTCGCCCTCGACGCGCTCGCGATCGCGGTGGCCGAGCTGGCGTCGATCTCGGAACGTCGTACCGAGCGAATGGTCAATCCGACGCTGTCCGATGGGCTGCCCGCATTTCTCACGACTGACGGCGGGCTCAACTCCGGTTTCATGATCCCCCAGTACGTGTGTGCCGCGCTCGTCTCGGAGAACAAAGTGCTCGCGCATCCGGCAAGCGTGGACTCGATTCCCACGAGCGCGGGCCAGGAAGACCATGTGTCGATGGGCAATGCCGCGGGCCTCAAGGCCTGGCAGGTGCTCGCCAACGCGGAGAGCGTGCTTGCGATCGAGCTTCTCGCCGGCGCGCAGGCGGTCGAGTTCCACGCGCCGCTCGAGCCCGGGGCGGGCGTTGGAGCCACGCGGCGATTCGTGCGCACGCTCTCGGAGCGGCTCGTCGACGACCGGTCGCTGTCCGCCGACATCGAGGCGATCGCGGGCGCGATACGCGACGGTTCTCTCCTCGGCGCGGTCGAGGCGGAGATCGGGGATCTCGCGTGACCGTCGCCCGGCCGGTGGACGCCGCGGTCGACGCGTTGTGCGGCGATCTGTCCAGTATTCGCGCGCCGCGTGGGACCGAGCTAAACGCTCGCTCGTGGCAGACCGAGGCGCCCCTCCGCATGCTCCTCAACAACCTCGACCCCGAGGTCGCAGAGCATCCGGAGTCGCTCGTCGTCTACGGTGGATCGGGCAAGGCCGCGCGTACCCACGAGAGCCTCAAGGCGATCGTCCGCACGCTGTTGCGGCTCGGTGACGACGAGACGCTGCTCGTCCAGAGCGGCAAGCCCGTCGGCGTCTTCCGCACGCACCCGCTCGCGCCGAGGGTGTTGATCTCCAACGCCATGCTCGTTCCGCGCTGGGCGACCTGGGACGAGTTCCGGCGATTGGAGGCGCTCGGGCTGACGATGTACGGGCAGATGACCGCCGGCAGCTGGATCTACATCGGCACCCAGGGGATTCTCCAGGGGACGTACCAGACGTTCGCCGCCGCGGCCGAGAAGCACTTTGGCCAGGGGGATCTCCGCGGTCGGACGGTGCTGACGGCCGGGCTCGGGGGCATGGGTGGCGCCCAGCCGCTCGCCGCGACCATGCTCGACGGTGCGATCCTCTGCGTGGAGGTCGACCCGTCGCGGATCGAGCGGCGGCTCCAGATGCGCTATCTCGACAAGGCCACCGAATCCGTTGACGAAGCCGTGGCGCTCGTGCGATCGGCGGCGGCTGAGGGGCGCGGGCTCTCGGTTGGGCTGCTCGGGAACGCGGCTGACGTCGTGCCCGAGCTCGCGCGTCGCGGCGAGCGCTTCGATCTCGTCACCGACCAGACGGCGGCTCACGATCCCCTCATGGGCTACGTCCCGCAGGGTCTCGGCGTGGCAGAGGCGGAGGCGCTCCGGGTAGCCGATCCCGACGCGTACCTGCCCCGTGCGCGGACGTCGATCGCCGAGCACGTGCGCGGCCTCCTGGAGTTCGTCCGGGCCGGCAGCTACGTTTTCGATTATGGCAACAACCTTCGAGGTGAGGCCTTTGACGCCGGAGTAGCAGAGGCCTTCACATACCCGGGCTTCGTCCCGGCCTATATCCGGCCGCTCTTCTGCCTTGGCATCGGGCCGTTCCGGTGGGCGGCGCTGTCAGGGGATCCAGCCGACATCGCGACGATCGACGAGGAAATGCGGAGGACGTTTCCCGAGGACGCCGTGCTTCAGCGGTGGCTCGACCGGGCGCCAGGTCGAGTGGCGTTCCAGGGACTGCCCGCGCGGATCTGCTGGCTCGGCTACGGGGATCGCGCGCGGGCGGGGCTCGCGATCAACGAGCTCGTCCGATCTGGGCGCGTGCGAGCCCCGGTGGTCATCGGGCGCGACCATCTCGATGCGGGCTCGGTCGCGTCGCCCTATCGCGAAACCGAGGCCATGGAGGATGGCTCCGATGCGATCGCCGACTGGCCCATCCTTAACGCGCTCCTGAACACGGCGGCGGGAGCGACGTGGGTGAGCGTCCATCACGGCGGCGGTGTTGGCATCGGCAACTCGATCCATGCCGGCATGGTCGTGGTCGCCGACGGCACCGATCACGCTGCGGAACGGCTCGAGCGCGTGCTGACGACCGATCCTGGCACCGGTGTCATGCGCCACGCAGACGCGGGATACGACGACGCACTCGCCGCCGCTCGGGAGCACGATCTCGACCTGCCGATGCTGCCCGGCACGTGAGCCGGCTCCTCATCCGCGGCCTCGCCCAGCTGGCGACGCCGGCGGGAGCGGGGTCGCCGTTGCGAGGAAGTGCGCTCCGCGACGTCACTGTGATCGAGGACGCGTACCTGTTCGCCGAGGACGGCCGCGTGGTCACCGTCGGGCGGATGCAAGACCTCGGCCCGCTCGACGGCGATTTGGAGGAGCTCGACGGGCGCGGGCGCTGTGCCATCCCCGGTCTCGTCGACTGCCATACGCACGCGTGTTTTGCGGGCGGCCGCGTGGAGGAGTTCTCGCTCCGCTCGGCCGGCGCGACGTACGAGGAGCTCCACGCCGCGGGGGGCGGCATCCTCTCGACCGTGCGGGCGACGCGGGCGGCGGGCGAACCCGAGCTCCGAAGGGCAGTCGAGCGGCACCGGAGCTGGATGCTCCGGCACGGCACCACGACGTTCGAGGCGAAGTCCGGCTACGGGCTCGATCGCGAGACGGAGCTTGCGTCGCTGCGGGCGATTGCCGCCGCCGGGGGCGTACCGACGTTTCTCGGCGCCCACGCGGTTCCGCCCGAGTTCGACGATCCTGGCTCGTATCTCGACTGGCTGATCGCCGAGGTGCTTCCGGACGCGTCGGCGATCGCAGAGGCTGCCGACGTGTTCCTCGAGCGCGGTGCCTTCGACGCCGGCCAGGCTCGCCGCTACCTCGAAGCGGCCCGCGAGCTCGGCCTCGCGCTCCGCCTACACGGTGACCAGTTCACCGAGGCCGGCGCCGTCGGCCTCGCAATCGAGCTGGGCGCGCGCTCGGTCGACCACCTGGAGGCGACCGGACCGGCCGGCGTGCGCGCGCTCGCCGCGAGCGATGTCGTCGGGGTAATGCTGCCGGCGAGCGCGCTGTTTCTGGACCGGCCGATGCCGCCGGCCCGCATGCTCGTCGATGCGGGCGCCGCGATCGCCCTGGCGACCGACTTCAACCCAGGCAGCGCCTACTGCGAGAGCCTGCCCCTCGTGTGCTCGCTTGCCTGCCTCCAGCTTGGCCTCTCTCCCGCGGAGGCACTCGTGGCGTGCACTGTCAACGCCGCGCACGTCGTCGGCCGGACCGGCCGCAAGGGACGTCTCGCACGGGGCTTCGACGCCGACGTCGTGCTGCTCGACGCGCCCGACTGGCGCTACCTCGCGTACCACCTCGGCGGCGACGTCGTCTCCGAGGTGATCGTCTCCGGTCGACCGTCGACGGCGCGCTAGGCTAGGTCGATGGCCAGCAAGAAGCAGCGGCGCCGTAGAGATAAGGAACGCCGCCACGAGTACGAGTACGTCTACGTGGACGAGGAGGGCCGCGACGTAGCTGTCGATGAAGCCGAGCCCGCGCCGTCGAACGGCAAGTCGCCGTCCGCCAAGTCCGTCCGGACGGGGCGAGGGCGGAAGGTCGACCCCCCTTCTTGGCGGCGAACGCTGAGACGGGCAGCCATCTTCGCGCCGCTCATATTCATCATCCTCTATCTCCTCCGCGCGAAGGACGCTACGACGGCGTCGGTGCTGCTGAGCGTCCTCATGCTGATGGCGTTCTTCATCCCCTTCAGTTACTTCATGGACTCGCTGATGTTCAGGCTCGCCCAGAGGCGCGGGGCGAAGGCAGGCGGATCATCGGCAAAGGGCAGCTCCGGCCGTTCGTAGTGCCCCTCGCCGTCGACCGCTACGAGTTGGGCCCGATCGGGACGAACGGCTACGTCGTGCGTGCCGACCGGGCGGCTGCCGAAGCCGTTGTGGTCGATCCCGGCGGCGATGTGGCGGATCTGCGGCTCGAGCTTGCACGGAGCGGCGCGGCGTGCGTTGCGATCCTCATCACGCACACGCACTGGGATCACCTCGGCGGGGTCGCCGACCTCGCGGAAGGCACCGGCGCGCCGGTGTACGCGCCGGAGCTCGAACGTCAGGTGATCGAGCGCCCGTCCGACTACTACGCCGGGGTCGGAGTGTCGATTCGGGGCTGGACGCCCGAGCACACGCTCTCCGGCGGGGAGACGGTCGAGGCTGCCGGCATCAACTTCGAGGTGGTGCACGCGCCGGGACACTCGCCGGGCCACCTCGCGTACTACGCCGACGGCTCGCTCTTCTCGGGGGACGTCCTCTTCGCAGGCTCCGTCGGCCGCACCGATCTTCCGTTCGCGGACTGGGACACGCTCCTTGGCTCCATTCGCGCGCTCGTGGAGCGCTACCCGCCCGAGACGGTCGTCTACTCCGGCCACGGCCCGCCGACGACGCTCGGGGACGAGCTTGCCAACAACCCGTTTCTCACGGAGCTCCGGTCGTGACGTTAGAGGCCCCGAAGGGGACGCACGACATCCTGCCGGCCGACCAGTCGGCCTGGCGCAGCGTTGTCTCGGCCGCGGAGGAGGTCTGTCGGCTGTACGGCTACCGGTGCATCCAGACGCCCGCCTTCGAGGACACGGAGGTGTTCGCCCGCACTTCCGGCGCGGGCTCCGACGTCGTGCAGAAGGAGATGTACACGTTCGAAGACCGTGGCGGCCGCTCGCTCACATTGCGTCCCGAGGCGACGGCGCCGATCGTCCGCGCATATCTCGAACATGGCATGCACCGCGAGCCGCAGCCGGCGAAGCTCTACACCGTCGCCCCGATGTACCGCTACTCGACACCGCAGCGGGGGCGCTTTCGCGAGCATTGGCAGTTGTCCGTCGAGGCGATCGGCTCGGACGATCCTGCGGTCGACGCGGAGCTCATCGCGCTGTACGCCGACCTCCTGTGGCGGTTCGGCGTCACGAACTACGAGCTCCAGCTCAACTCGATCGGCGACCGGTCGTGCCGGCCCGCGTACGTGGAGCGGCTCGAGGCGTGGCTCGACGACCATGCCACAGAACTCGACGAGGAGGCGCGCCAGAAGCGCGCGACGTCTTCTCTTCGCGTCTTCGACACGAAGAACGCAGGCGTCGCGAAGCTCCTCGCCGGCGCGCCTACGATCGGCGACTCACTCTGCGACCCGTGCCGCGAGCACTTCGTCGAGGTGCGCCGGTATCTCGACGCGTACGGCGTCTCGTATCGGCTCGTGCCGACGCTCGTCCGCGGTCTCGACTACTACACGCGTACGACGTTCGAGTTCGTCGATGAGGCCATCGGTGCGCAGTCCTCCATCTGCGGCGGCGGCAGGTACGACTACCTCGCCGAGGAGCTGGGCGGCAAGCCCACGCCAGGGATCGGCTTCGGCGCCGGCATCGAACGGCTACTGCTCTCGCTGGGAGGTGGTCCTGCGGCGGACGAGCCGGCGATCGACGTGTTCTTCGTGTGTGATGACGGAGCGGACCGGACGGCTACGCTCGCCGCGATGATGGAGCTGCGCCGAGCAGGACTCACGTGCGACGCCGACTACGCGGGGCGCTCCCACAAGGGCCAGCTCACGCAGGCATCGCGGCTTGGGGCGCGCACCGTGATCGTGGTCGACGGTGAGACGGATCTGGCCGCCGTTTCGGAGGAGCTGCGTCCGTGACGTGGCGGGACATGATGTGCGGAGACGTCCGCCCGGAGCACGTCGGACGGCGCCTGACACTTTCGGGCTGGGCTAACCGGTGCCGGGACCACGGTGGTCTCGTCTTCATCGATCTCCGTGACCGGACCGGACTCTGCCAGCTCGTCGTCAACCCCGAGCACGCGCCGGCTGCGGCCGAGACCGCCCACGGCGTCCGCAACGAGTTCGTGCTGCGCACGGAGGGCGAGGTCGTTGCCCGGGCGCCCGAGCTCGTCAATCCGAACCTGCCGACGGGCGAGATCGAGCTGCGCGTCGAGACCCTCGAGGTTGTCTCGAGCTGCCTGCCGCTCCCCTTTCAGCTCGACGAGGAAGGTGTGGACGAGACGCTACGGCTTCGCTACCGCTGGATCGACCTCCGTCGTGAGCACATGCAACGAAACCTTCGCGATGCGGCGGCCGCGGTCTCTGCTATCCGCCGGGCGATGGAAGAGCTCGGCTTCATCGACCTCTGGACGCCGAACCTCACGCGCGCGACGCCGGAGGGCGCGCGCGACTTCGTTGTCCCCGTGCGGCTCCAGCCAGGCACGTTCTTCGCACTCCCGCAGTCGCCACAGCTCTTCAAACAGTTGCTGGTGATCGGCGGCTTCGACCGCTACTACCAGATCGCCACGTGCTTCCGTGACGAGGATCTCCGGGCGGATCGCCAGTTCGAGTTCCGCCAGCTCGACGTGGAGATGGCCTTCCCGACGCAGGAACGGGTCTTCGACGTCCTCGAGACGGCGGTCTCCGCTGCCTTTGAGGCAGTAGGCCGCGAGCCGCCGGCGCGGCCGTTCCCGCGGCACACCTGGCACGACGTGATGGCGCGCTACGGCACGGACAAGCCCGATCTCCGCTTCGGCCTCGAGATCGAGGAGGCGACCGCCGTCACGCGTGGCTCGGAGTTCAGGGTGTTCGCCGACGCCGCGGCTGTTCGTCTTCTCCGGGCGCCGCGTGCATTCTCACGCGCCGAGCTCGGGCGTCTCGAGGACGTGGCGAGGGAGTGGGGCGCGAAAGGGCTCGCGTACATCGTCTGGGCCGACGGTGAGGAGCCGCGTTCGCCGATCGCGAAGTTCCTCTCCGAAGCCGAGCTGGAGGCGTTTCGCTCCGAACCGGGCACGACCGTCCTCTTCGCCGCAGGTGAGCCCGGGGCTGTGGCGCGCGTTCTCGGCGGCCTGCGCACCCACCTCGGCCGCGAGCTCGCTCTGGCAGGCGAGGACCGCGACGAGCTGCTGTGGGTGACCGACTTCCCGCTCTTCGAATGGGACGAGGAACATCAGCGCTGGACGTTCTCGCATCATCCCTTCACGGGGCTTGCACCCGGGCACGAGGAGCTGATCGACACCGACCCCGGCGCGGCGCTGAGCCAGGCCTACGATCTCGTCTGGAACGGCTGGGAGCTGGGTTCGGGATCGATCAGGATCCATCAGCAAGAGGTCCAGCAGCGGGTGTTCGGCGCGCTCGGGCTTAGCGAGGACGAGGCACGGGAGAAGTTCGGGTTCCTCTTGGAGGCGCTCCAAATGGGTGCTCCACCCCACGGCGGTTTCGCGATGGGGCTCGACCGCTTCCTCGCGCTGCTAGTCGGCGAGCCGAATATCCGTGAGGTGATCGCGTTCCCGAAGGTGTCGAGTGGGTCCGATCCCCTGACCGGTGCGCCGTCCGAGCTGCCTGACGCGCAGCTGGCGGAGCTCGGAATCCGTGTGCTTCCGCCGAAGCCATGACCGGGTTCGTGCCGCGGTTCGCCGTCGAGGTTGCGTTCCTCGTGCTGCTGGCGCTTGCGGCCGGGCTGGCGGAGCTCGGGACGCCGTGGATCGTGCTCGTGATGGTCGTCGGCTGGCTGCTCGTCGCGCTGGTCGAGTGGCTTGCATGGCGAAGCGAGGTCGACCTCGAACCGCCTGCGGCAGCTGTTCACGAGGCGCCGGTCCAGGAGTCCACCTCCTGGGACATCGACGAGATCCTCGCTCCGCTGCCCGAGCAGCACGTCGACGAGAAGCCATGAGCCCCGTGTTCGCGCAACGAGCCGCTGCACTTGCCGCGGCAGCCTTGCTCACCGGCGTGTTCGGCGTGGCGCTCTCGCAGGCCGGCCGGGGGTCGACCGCTACGCGGCTTCCAGAGCCAGCCGTCGGCGTGTGGGGCGGCTGGTCGACGGCGCTGGCGGGAGTCGCTCCGTCGGCTCCTCGTGGGGGCAGGCCATCCGGCTGTGGCTGGCTGGTGACTCCACGGACGCAGGGCGTGCTCCATCCCGCGTTGCCGTGCGGCGCGCGCATCTTCGTGGAGTACGGGAGCCGGCAGGCGCTGACTCGGGTCGTGGCCCGGTCGCCGGTCGGTCAGGGTCGCCAGCTCGATCTCACGCCGAGGCTCGCAAAGCGGATGCGTCTGGACGGTGTGCGCGAGGTGCGCTGGGCGTTCTCGCGCTAGGCTGAACCTGTGCTCGACCCTGTGCGTGACTGCCCCTCCCGATTGGAACCAACACCAAAAGCGAGGGAGCCCGTGTCGGGCGTAGGCGTTGCCGACCGTCCGCAAGGCACCCACCTGGAGTGTCCAGGTTCGCAGGGTGGGGTGGCCATCGGCAGGGTGGAGCACATTCCATTTTCGATGTCATGACCGAGCGCGACGCTGCAGCTGCCCTCGGGGACACGATCGAGCGCTACAACAACGCGTGGAATGCCCACGACGTCGACGCGATCGTCGCCTTGCACGCGCCGGGCATGGTGTTCGAGAACCACACCGCGGGTGAACGTGCCGAGGGTGACGCCGTCCGCGAGCACATCGCCGCGATCTTCGAGAGCTGGCCCGACCTCACGTTCCGCGCCAGCCGCCTCTACGTCCGAGACGGGCTCGTCGTCTGCGAATGGACGGCAACCGCGACCCGGCAGGAGACGGGAGAACGGTTGGAGTGGGACGGCATCGACGTCTTCCCGTTCTCGGACGGGAAGATCCTGCGCAAGGACGTCTACTCGGCGTCGCACCGTGCACGCGTCCTGCCTGGATAGCCTGAGGCCTTGACCGAGATCTTCGGCGACGTTTCGCGGAACGGCGACTGGGCTGCCGTGCGGCTTCGCCTGCGCGGGCAGAGCATCGTCGAGGCCGACGCGGATGGGCTGGCCGAGGATCTCATCGGGTTGACCTTGCTCGAGGCCGCTGCCGTGGGTGGCGACGATCTTGTCGTCGAAGCGCTTGCGGCCGCGATCGGCCCGGTCTTCAGGGCGTCGCCAGCACCCTCGAGGATCGCGGTGGCGATGAGCGGCGGTGTCGACAGCGCCGTCACGCTCCTTCGCGCGGGACCAGATGCCGTCGGCGTCACCCTGCGGCTCTGGATCGACCCCGGTTCTCCGCATTCCGAGCGCGCCTGCTGCTCACCCGACGCCGTCCGCGCCGCTCGGCGTACGTGTCACAGCCGCGGCCTGCCGCACGTGACGCTCGACCTCCGTGAGGAGTTCCGCCGGGTTGTCGTCGAACCCTTCGTCCGCGGCTACGAGCGCGGCGAGACGCCGAACCCCTGCACGCGATGCAACGGCGCGTTCCGCTTCGCCGAGCTGCTCGCGTTCCGGCGCCGGGCGGGCGCGGCGAAGCTCGCGACCGGGCACTACGCTCGCACGGCGCAGCACCGGGGCAGGCTGCTGCTCGCGCGGGCGGCCGACCCGGAGAAAGACCAGTCGTACATGCTCGCCGGGCTCGATCCGAGGGCTCTCGAGCATGTCTTGTTTCCGCTGGGGGAGCAGACGAAGGCGGAGACCCGGGCCGAGGCAGCGCGCGCATGGCTCGCGGCCGCGCGGCGCCCGGAAAGCCAGGAGGCGTGCTTCCTTGGGGGCGACGACTACCGCGCGTTCCTCGAGCGGCAGGGCGTCGCGCCGAGGCGGGGGGCGATCGTCGACGAGACCGGCCGCGTGCTCGGCAGCCACGACGGTCACTGGCGCTTCACTTCTGGCCAGCGCCGTGGGCTGGGGCTGGCAACGGGAGAGCCGCTCTACGCGGTAAAGACGATCGCGCGTACGAACACCGTCGTCGCCGGCCCACATAGCTCGCTTGCCTGCGAGGGAGTCACTGCGCGCGGGCGGCTGCTCGTCCCGGTGGATCGCGTCGAAGCGAAGCTCCGCTACCGCTCGCCTGCTGTGCCCGCCCGTGTAACACAGACGTCGAGAGGCTTCCGGCTCGACCTCGAAGAACCGGCGCACGCGGTCGCGCCTGGTCAGACGGCCGTGCTCTACGAGAGCGACGTGGTCGTCGGGTCGGGTGTCGTTCTGACTACGACGGCTGCGGCCGCCGCATAAGATCAGTGCCGTGACCATCGCCGCCTTCACCGCGACCGACTTCGTCTGGATGGCGCTGGCCGCGTTTCTCTGTCTCGTCGGCGTGGGGCTCTTCTATGCACTGTTTCGGCTCGGTGAGGCGCTCGGGCAGGTGACGAAGACGATCGAGCACACGGAGACAGAGATGCTGCCGGTGATCTCGAAGAGCGGGGAGACGCTCGACAAGGTCAACCGCGAGCTCGACAAGGTCGACGTGGCGACGGACAGCGCGCTCAGCGCGGTCAAGGCCGCCGACACGGCGGTGCGCACGGTGTCCAGCGCGGTTACGTACCCGGTGCAGAAGCTCGCCGGGCTCGTCGCGGGCATCCGCTACGGCTTCTCGTCGTTCGTCTCCGGCCGGGACTTCGACGCGGCCATGCAGGCGGCGAAGGACGCGGCGGCGCGGCGGGAGCAGGATCTCGCCGAGGACGTCGCCGCCGCCAACCGCAGCTAGCCAGCTGCCGCCTACAATCGGCGTCATGCGGACGAGCGCCGAGCTGCGCGAGGGATTTCTCGCGTTCTTCGAGGAACGAGGCCATCTCCGCTGTCCCTCGTACTCGCTTGTGCCGCGGTCCGGAGACGATTCGACGCTCCTCATCAGCGCGGGAATGCAGCCGCAGATGCCGTTCTTCCTCGGGCAGGAGTCTCCACCGGCACCGCTGACGACGCTCTCGCAAAAGTGCTTCCGCACCGTCGACATAGACGAGGTCGGGCTCGACGGCCATCACCTCACGTTCTTCGAGATGCTCGGGAACTTCTCGTTCGGCCAGTACTTCAAGGAGGGCGCGATCGAGCTGGCTCGCGAGTTCGTGCAGGAGCACATGAAGCTCGACTGGGATCGCGTCTGGGTGACCGTCCATGCAGGCGATCCGCAGCTCAAGCTCGGCCCGGACGAGGTCGCGATCGAGCTGTGGCAGAGCGTCGGCATGCCCTTGGAGCGAATCGTCGCGCTGCCGACCTCCGAGAACTTCTGGTCGGTCGGCGGACCGGGGCCGTGCGGGCCGGATTCGGAGCTGTACTACGACTGGGGTGCCGAGCACGGGTGCGGCGAGCGCGACTGTGCGCCGGGGTGCACCCGCTGCCCGCGCTTCCTCGAATTCTGGAATCTCGTGTTCATGTCGTACGAGCTCCACGCCGACGGCACGCTGACCCCGCTCCCGAAAGAGAACATCGACACGGGCCTCGGGCTCGAGCGCAGCGCGGCGATCCTCCAGGACGTCATGTCCGTGTACGACACGGACGGCTATCGCGAGATCATGGACTGGATCGCGACGGAGTCGGGTGTCGCATACGGAGACTCCGATCGGGCCACGAAGGCCCACCGGATCCTGGCCGACCACGGCCGCGGGGCGACGTTTCTCGTCGGCGACGGGGTTGTCCCCTCGAACGAGGGGCGCGGCTACGTCCTCCGGCGCATCATCCGTCGGGCGGTGCTCCAGGCGCAGCGAATAGGGCTTCACGACGTCCACAGGGTCTCGGGCGTCGTCGCCGCGCAAGTGGCCGACGCGTATCCGGAGCTGGTGGAGCAGGCGGACGAGACCGACCGTGTTCTCCGGCTCGAGGAGGAGCGTTTCCTCGAGACGCTCGAACGGGGCTTGAAGCTGTTCGAGGAGCTCGGCGCGGACG
>Ga0315273_10001792_pt1 | contig 24791 bp, 27 predicted proteins | sample YL17G02_0_MG_FD_205753 | JGI IMG/M metagenome (GOLD analysis project Ga0315273, IMG submission 205753) | Sediment microbial communities from Yellowstone Lake, YNP, Wyoming, USA - YL17G02_0 | ecosystem: Environmental > Aquatic > Freshwater > Lake > Sediment | place: USA: Wyoming | collected... | reverse complement strand
CCAACTGGGTGACCAGGTGGAAGTCAAGCTGCTGGCGGTAGCGCCTGTCTCCGGTGGACTGCGCTTCGAAATGGTGTCTGAGGGCAAGCAAGGCAAGCTACCGCAACAACAGCGCCGCATCCGTGCCAGCTGGCAAGCTCCAAAAACGCGCCGCAAGGGTTGAGCCTTGCGGCAAGCCGCCGCGCGGCGCGTCATCATCTTTGCAGCTTGGGCACGACAGCCCACACTACAACAATGTTACAAATCACACACGTGAAGCTCTGCGACCGCTCATGGACGCAGGCTATGCGGCGCGGGGCCTGTGGCAAATGCCCAGCCTGCGGCGAAGGTCCAATGTTTACAAAATTCATGAAGGTGTCGGACACGTGCCCTCACTGCGGTGAGGCCTTGCATCATCAGCGGGCCGACGATGCGCCACCCTATTTCACCATTTTTGTCGTCGGACACATCGTTATCCCATTGGTGTTTGTTGTTGAAAGGGTCTGGCAGCCACCCTACTGGGTTCATGTAGCACTTTGGCTGCCGTTAATCCTGGCCTTGACATTTGCCCTTATGCCGACCGTAAAGGGGGCCGTAGTGGGCCTGCAATGGGCCCTAGGGATGCACGGGTTTGGCCTTGAACACAGCAGCGGCGAAGAAAGCCACGACCCGGCCCAGTGACGCCGCAACCCTAGTTATCGTCAGGTTTGATGGACCAATTCCCCGCATATTGATGGGGCAACGCCATCAGGCCCATGTTTTCATGCCTGGCAAGTATGTCTTCCCAGGTGGGCGCACGGAATCCCACGATGCGCGCCGGATGGTAACCCATGAGGGCCACCCCGCTACAGTACAGAAGCTCCAGATCGGGATGCGCCGCTGGCCCAGTAATGCCCGTGCCCGCGGACTGCTGACTGCAGCCATCCGCGAAACCTTCGAGGAAACGGGTTTGCTGGTCGGCCATCACGCGAGTGGAAATGCCCTGGACCTTTCCGGCCTTATCTACTTTGCGCGCGCCGTCACGCCGCCAGGGCACGCCAGGCGGTTCGATTCCCGGTTTTTCGTCTGTGATGCCAGGATCGTCACGAATCTTGACGAACCCCACGCCCTGGCCTCCCCTGAACTTCTGGCTTTGAAGTGGGTTACCCTTCCGCAAGCGCTAGATTTGAACCTGCCGTCGATCACCAAGGACATTTTGTTGCTTCTGGAGCCTTTCTTGAGTGCGGGCACGCTGCCAGATCCGGGTTGCCCTGTGTCATTCCACCACAAACTCGGCAAGAGCTGGATCGTGGAATTTCTTTCACACGCCGAAACTTGACTTTCCGCCCGGGATAGGGTCTATCCCCGTCAAATCCCGTTCGGAGACGATTATGGCCAAAGGCAATGTTATCAAGATCAAGCTCGCGTCAACTGCTGACACCGGCTATTTTTATGTGACCAAGAAGAACTCGCGTACCAAGACCGAGAAATTCTCTTTCAAGAAGTATGACCCGGTCGCACGCAAGCATGTGGAATTCAAGGAAACCAAAATCAAGTAGAGTTTGGATTTTCTGATCCGCTTTGAGATACACCGCGTTGGCGGTGCCCTTTTGTTTCGAAAGTGTAGTCGACTGTGAACAATTCAATTTTCAAGCATGAAGCGGTCTGACTATATCGAAGAACGTCTCCAGCAATATGCGTAAAAGAAGTCTCAACCAGGTGAGGAGGAGACGGAAGTTATATCCTGCGGCGGCGAGGATGGCGTTGATTGCATCGCCTTGGGTCCTAGCCAGGTATTTGCACTCCATGCGATGCTCAATCTTGATGTGGCCAATGAGCGGCTCGACGGCAGCTCGGCGCCTCATCTCGCGTTTGATGGCGGCGTCATGCGGCGCTTCTGGCCTGCCGTGTAAAAAAACTTTAAACCTGTGGCTGATCGGTGCATTGTGGCCGCGATAGGTAGTGTCCAGAATCTTTCGCATATTTTTTCAAGCGACGTTGACTTCGGTTTCGGTTTGTTGGACCTGATACAGAGGCCGCATGTTCATATAGCGCTTGGTTGACTACTGGGTCCCGGCGATGTGCCGGAGCCTGGCAGTGCCTTGGCATGGAGCGCAAACAGTCCACCCTTTGAGCGATGCAGCGTGGTGGCAATGGAGATCTTGACGCCGAATTCGTAAAGCTTGTGCGCCTTGCCTTTACCGATGCACTCTACTTCCGGGGCATGCAGGCTATCGACCTTCTTAGCCTGCTGCTTCTGTTTCTGGCTTGAGAACCCCGTCCGCCAAATGCAAAGGCGCCCGGAAGATGTCCTGAAGCTGTGCGTCGCCCGTAATCTTCCGGCCAATATCCTGGATGGTGCAGCCAAGATCTGTTTTAAGCTTGCGCAATGCCTTGCCGGCCCGTTTGAACTGTTTGGCAAGGGCCTAACGCTGATGCTTGATGAGCGCGAACTTGCCCACGCGCGTATGGGACTGGCGCAGGTCAATCCCCGTTTTCTTCGCCAGAACCGCCAACTTCTCGCAGGCCCGTTGAACAGCTTCGCATCAGTGGGGAATATCACGTTCTTCGGCTGTACCGTCGTGGTATCGACGTCACCCTTCTGGTATCGCTTGGCGCCATTGCCCAGGTTCTGATTGCCATCGAAAGACTTTCCTGCAAGAGCGCCGTAACCCGTCCTGCGCTCCCGTCTTGCGGCACTCGCGTGGTTTCATGGGCAGTGACCTTCCGGCTGATTGCTCAACCGCAACGAATCACACTTCAAACTATTCGCGATTCACAAAATCATTTTGCAAGGAAACAGCACCCCCATCACAGCACTTTCCTGCAAAATCAAAATCTTCAAACGCCGGTAAACCCCATCAATAAGTTAGGAATAGTTCACTGCGAACACTGTAGTCGCGACGAAAGGTCCGGTCCGGGTTTTGATCGGATCGAGGAGGCCACTCAAAACCGCCCCGGACCGGGTTTTTCCCATTTCTTTCAGGCGATGCGGTGTGCCTGGAAGAGGGGTGGGAAAATGAATAGGCGTTGGCGAAGCGGCAGGAAGGTGCAATTCCTCCCGCTCCGCTTGGAGTTCCCGCCCGGTTAATCTGAACGCATTGCCGGGCAGCATTGATTTCGATTAAATCTTTACACGAACAAGCATGTTAACTCCAGTGTAACCTATGGTAAACGCTGGTGTTTTGGGAACAGGATGAACTATTAAGGTAAACGCTTAATCAGCTCGAAGGAGTCTCTTCGGAGGCCTCTATCTCTTCGGTGATATGCATTTCAAGCGGCAATTGTTCGTCACCGTCGAGCGGATCTTCGTCTGACCCGAGCTCATCTCTGCCATGTGGATGGGGCATGTCGAAATCCGGCGGCAGATTGGCGTCAAGCAGTCCTGCCCCCTTGAGTTCCTGGAGGCCTGGCAAATCCATGATTTCATTCAGGCCAAAATGACTGAGAAATGCGTCCGTTGTCCCATAGGTTACTGGCCTACCGGGCGTGCGCCTGCGGCCGCGCATCCGCACCCAGCCAATTTCCATAAGCATGTCGAGAGTGCCTTTTGATGTGGCGACCCCACGAATTTCTTCAATGTCAGCTCGTGTGACGGGTTGGTGATAGGCGACGATAGAAAGTGTTTCGAGTGCCGCCTTTGACAGCTTCTTCTGTTCAAGGGTTTCCCGGCGCAAGACAAAGCTCAGGTCCTCGGCAGTCCGTATGGTCCAGTTGCCCGCGATTTGGAAAAGGTTGACGCCGCGATTGGAGTAGTTGTCCTTGAGGTCGGCAAGCAGGGCCAGAACATCAGCGCCCTCTGGCAGAAAGCTTTGCAGCTTCTCGGTGGAGACCGGTGCGTCGGCCGCAAAAAGAATGGCTTCGACAATACGCAGGTGCTGGCTTCTGTCTGCGCGTGGATGAATGGCAATTACTGAGGAGTCCTTCTCGATTTCTTCGTCGTTAATCTCAGTACTCATGCTTGCCTGCACCATAACAGATTCCTCCTATCACTGAGCGCGACGGCGCATGTAAATGGGATGAAACGCATCTTCTTGGCGTAACTCAATATGACCCTCGCGAGCCAGTTCCAGGCTCGCCGTGAAGCTCGACGCCCTAACCGAACGGCGCATTTCAGGGGCGGCCAGGTACCCTGCAAGCCAGGCGTCGAAGGTTTCCCAGTTATCCATGCTGCCCACCAATCGTTCAAGATTCATACGTGCCTCCTTAATTGAAAAGGTGGCATGGCGCTTGAGTGTGTAGTTCTGGTGGCGAGCCTTGCGCTGACGGCGCTCGGCATAGGCCTTCAACAGGTCTATCAGGTTATCAGAATACTCTCGCTGGGTTTCGATGACCAGCGGTTCTGGACTGCCGCGGCCGAAAACATCGCGGCCGAAAAGATTGCGCGACATGAGCATGGCGGCCGCATCCCGCATGGCCTGCAGCCGCTGCAGCCTGAAAGCCAGGCGTGCCGCCAGATCTCCTGCCGGCACCTCCTCAGCGCTGTCTGCTGCAGGTATGAGCATGCGTGACTTGAGATAGGCAAGCCAGGCAGCCATCACGAGATAATCGGCAGCAACCTCAATGCGCATTTTGCGCGCACTATCAATGTAGGCGATAAACTGGTCGGCAAGGGCGAGAATGGAAATCTGGGCAAGATCGACTTTGTGACGACGGGCGAGTTCCAGCAGAAGGTCCAGAGGGCCTTCGAAGCCACCGACGTCGACGATGAGGGCATCTTCATCAAGCAGCGCCGAGTCCTTGCGCAATGGTCCATTGCCATCGGGCCATATCTCTCCGGTCCTGATATCGGTCGGTACAACCATGTTATTGCGTATCTCCAAATGCACGAACATTGCAGTTTCCCAAACCCGAAGCTGATTCGCATGAATGGGCTGAGTTTATCCCCACTTTCACGCCGAAACGACCAAATCCCAGTCCTTCATGGCTGCTTTCCTGTCGAAAAGCTGTGGTTTGCGGGCTGATCTAAGGGCTGCCCTGGCTCGTCTGAGGGACTTTCCCTTGAGTTCGCCGGCCGCTCCCGCAACTTCCTCCATTTCAGCCAATATGCCGCTGCAATGCAAGAGCATGTCACACCCGGCGTCGAGGGCCGCCTTGCTCTTTTCAGTCAGGGTGCCAGACAGAGCTTTCATCGAGAGATCATCGGTCATCAGCAGGCCGCGAAAGCCGATTGCATTGCGAATGACCGATTTGATAACCGCTTTCGAAAGGGTCGCAGGGGCACTCTTGTCTATCGCCGTATAAATGACATGGGCGGTCATCGCCATAGGACAGTCAGCGAAAGCTGCAAAGGGTGGAAAATCCGTGAGTTCAAGCTCAGCTCGTGTCGCATTCACAACAGGCAGATTGTGGTGACTGTCAACTTCGGAACGGCCGTGGCCGGGTATGTGCTTCATCACGGGTAGCACGCCGCCATCGATCAGCCCTGCCGTGTGGGCGCGCGCCAGGGCCATGACATGTTCAACGTTCAGGCTATAGGCGCGGTTGCCAATTACGTCATGGGCACTTGGCTGAGGTACGTCGAGTACCGGCAGGCAGTCGGCGGTAATGCCTGCTTCAATGAGGTCCTCAGCCATCAGACGTCCCACATTGCGTGCTGCCCGAAGTGCAGCAAGCGGTTTAGTGGCGTAGAGATCACCATAGGAACGGGCTTGTGGATACTTCCTCCAATAATTGGACGGAGGGCCAAGGCGTTGCACACGACCGCCCTCCTGATCGATGAACACGGGGGCATCCTTGCGTCCGACACAGGCGCGAAAGGCACAGGTCAAGGATTTAAGTTGAGTGGGGGTCTCGCAGTTGCGCTTGAAGAGAATAAGGCCCCAGGGGTTTTGCTCGTGAAAAAAAGCGGCTTCGGCTGCAGACAGCTGGAGTCCCTCACAGCCGCTTATAAAGCTTCGAATTTTCATGGATGCCATTTTTATTGTACTTGAAGGATTACTGCTTGCGGACAAGGCAGTCGCGTTCGCCGGCTGCAACCAGTGAATTACAAACGTTTGACGCCTGGTCACGAGAAGCCAGAGGGCCAATAGCCAAACGATAGCGGGTGCTGCCGCCAACTGTGGCAGGATTGATGACGGGGGACAGGCCGCCCAGGATGCCCGAATGCTTTGCCTTCAGGCGACTATATTCGGCAGATGCTTCACTCTGCGATTTGAATGAGGCGAGTTGCACATAATATCCGCTGGGGCCCGATGCTGCCGGGGCAGTCGGTACAGCTGCAATTTTTTGCTCCAGGGGAGCAGGCGCTGCTTCAGGCAGGGATGCTACCTGCTTTTGTGCAACTACCGGAGTTGCAGGTGCAGCTTGAACGGTATCGACCTGGTCATTCGTGCCCGTGAAAAGACCAATCAACGTTTTCTTCTTCTTCACGGGCTGGTCGAGCGGCTGCTGTTGTGCTAATATAGGTTGGTCTACCGCGGTCTGGCCATTAATGGGGGCACTGCCGGTTGTCACGTCGGCTTCGGGCGGCACGAGAACAACTGGTTTACCCGCGAGTGCAACAGTCTTTTCAGCCTTGAGCTTTGGTTTTGCCTTGGTGGGCGCTTCAACGGTCTTGGTCACAGTCTTCTTGGCTGGCACCGCCGGGGCGTCTTCATTGACAATTTCTTCTTTGGCAGGCGCGTTATCGGAAGGCGGCGTAGCCTGCTCAGATGCCGCCGCACTTCCGTCCTCACCTGGTACCGGCGCCAGCGGCGTCTCGGAGACCGCGGCAACATCACTGGTGGTCTTCTTCAATGAAGGATCATTGAATGCTGTAGACGTATTGCCTGCCGGTACCGGCAAAGCGCCCTGAGTACCATCGTTTCCTGAGCCTGGTGGCGGTGGCATCGGCAATGGCAATGCCTCGCCAGAACCTGACTGGCCATCAGTTGCGGGTTGCGGGATCTGCTGTCCATTGCCGTCTGTTGCTTGTGGCTGTACCGGGACTTCCTCTGTTGGCTGCACCTGCCCGCCCAGGACTTCCTTGTCACCAATGATGCGGTCGTAGATCTGCTTTTTTGAAGGCGTCACGCCAGGGGCGGCCTGCTGTGTATCAGTTGGCACCTCAGGTGCTGCTTTGGCTGACGTTTCAGGTGCTGCAATTACCGGTGTTGTTTCCGCGCTGGGTGTTCCGGCTGCAGACTTGACTTTGGTCTGGTAGTACCAGACACCAGCACCAGCAGCCACGGCAGCCAGCATCAGGAACAGCAAGAGCAGCCATGGGCCATTTGAACGCCTGCGTTCCTCGCCGTAACCATCATCGGTTTCGCGATAAGCCTGATTGTAGTCGGTTGCACTGGCGCGACGACCTGTCCGCGTTGGTGGCGGGGGTTCTTCGAAAATATCATCGCCATAATTATCTTCAAGCGCGTGCGGTTGCGCGCGCAAAGGGTCCGGTCGTGAAATGCCGCGCTGGATGGGTTCATAGGAAGATGGCGGGTATCCATTAAGATCATCGGCAGCACCCTTGCGCCGGAATGCATCCGCATTGATGCGGGGCTGTGGCAAATGGGTATCTCCGAGCGCTTGGCCATTTCCATAGCCACGTTGTGGTGGTGGTGGATAGCCCGTTGCGGGTTCTATCGGTCGATAGCCCTGGGGTGGCTGTGGCCTGAAGGTTGGCTGATAGCCTGGCGGCGACGCCGCCGGACGGGTTTGGCCACCGAGTGGATGTTCGCCACCCAGAGCAGGACGTGGCGGTGCCAGCTGCGGCTGCAGAGGGAGCTGCGAAATCGGTCTTTGCGGCGGCCGGAGAGGTTGAACCGAATTTCGATTCGCGTCTGCCCTGAGATCATCGTCAGCGAAGGTGAACTTTGGTTTGGCACTATTGGCGACAGGAGGTAGGAGCGCGGCTTTCGGCTGAGGTGCTCCAACGGCAACATTGGGGGATGGCTTTGCATTCTCCGCACGTTCTCGCGCAGCCAGTACACGCTGCTCAGCCAATTTTTCCGCTGCCGCCCTTTGGGCTCGCAACCTTTCGGCCAGGACTTCCTGTGGCTGTGGAGATGAGGGTTGCATGGGTTTTGCTCCTTGCGACGGCAGCAGCTGCTGCGGCCTTGCCACTTGTGGTGCAGGCTTTGCCACCACGCGCGGTGCCATGGGTGCCGGCTTCGCAACCGACACCGGTTGGGTCTGACGCGGTGGATCAAGGGTGGGTTCGATGGGCTTTGTAAACTCTTCGGAAATACGTGGCATAACCTTGCTTCCAACGCCCAGGCGCTCACGCCAGTTTCGCTTATCTGTATCGTTTGCAGAGTTGTTATCCATTAGCAGTGTTTTCCGATGTTACATTTCTTCGACAGGGGTAACCCCCAAGATTCGAAGACCATTAGCCAAAACATAGCGAATTGTATGCAAAAAAGCGAGACGCGTATTGGATATGTCCACTTCATCTTTTAGGATAAACCTCAATTGCGGCGACTCTTTGCCTTTGTTCCACAGAGAGTGGAAATCGCTTGCCAATTCATAGAGATAAAACGAAATGCGGTGCGGCTCATGGGCCAAGGCCGCACCCTCGAGCATTTTGGGATACTCGGCCAGTCGGCGCACCACGGCTCGTTCTGCTTCATCGATGAGCAGCGAGAAGTCGGGAGACGTTCCCAGCATGCCCTCCTCTGCCCCGTTGCGTAGCACCGAGCATATTCGGGCGTGTGCGTACTGAACATAGAAAACAGGATTGTCCTTGGACTGCTCGGTGACCTTGGCAAAATCGAAATCGAGCGGCGCCTCGTTCTTGCGGTAGAGCATCATAAAACGCAAAACGTCTGCGCCTACCTCGTCGACAACTTCGCGCAAAGTTATGAAATCCCCAGACCTTTTTGACATGCGTACGGGCTCGCCGTGGCGATAGAGTTTGACCAGCTGGCAGAGCCTGACGATCACGTCCACCTTGCCTGGACCCGCGATGGCGGTAGCCACGGCCCGCAGTCTTTTCACATAGCCGCCATGGTCAGCACCCAGCACATAGATCAGTTGATTGAAGCCACGGCGTATCTTGTTGCGGCTATAGGCAACATCAGAAGCGAAGTAGGTATAGTCGCCGTTTGATTTGAGAAGTGGCCTATCCATGTCATCGCCAAAATCGGTTGCGCGGAACAAGGTCTGTTCGCGATCCTCCCAATCTTCTGGAAGTTCTCCCTTGGGCGGCGGCAATCTTCCCTCATAAACCTGACCGGCAGCGCGCAGGTCAGCAACGGTGTCGCGCACTTCCCCGGAATCGTGCAGGGACTTTTCCGAGAAAAATACTTCCTGGTGAATATTCAGACTGGCGAGGTCGTCGCGGATCAGGTCCAGCATCATGGCAATTGCCCGGGCCCGCACGATGGGCAGCCATTCGGCCTCGACCATATCCTGCAACCTTGAACCATATTCTCGGGCCAGGGCCTCGCCGACCGGTAACAGATAGTCTCCTGGATAGAGTCCTGCCGGTATTTCGCCGATGCTCTCACCCAGGGCCTCGCGATAGCGAAGGTATGCGGACCTGGCAACAGTATCAACCTGCGCTCCCGCATCGTTGATGTAATATTCCTTGCTCACCTCATAACCGCTGACCTTGAGCAACGCGGCAAGCGCATCTCCAAACACAGCACCGCGGCAGTGTCCTACATGCAAAGGTCCGGTGGGATTTGCCGAAACATATTCGACGTTGGTTTTTATGTTCTTGCCGATGTCGGATGAGCCGTAGTCGCTCCCGCTTTCGAGAATGGCACCCAGCACCTTTGGCCAAAAGCTTTCCTTCAGACGAAGGTTGATAAAGCCCGGCCCCGCGACAGTGGCTGTCTCAACGTCTTCATGGGTTGCGAGGCGCTTCGCCAGTTTCTTGGCCATCACCTTGGGAGCAAGTGAGGCAGGCTTGGCAACAACCATGGCTGCATTGGTGGCCACATCGCCATGACTTGCATCACGCGGCGGTTCGGCCGTGATTTTTGACAGGTCGAGGCCGGGTGGAAATTCACCAGACTCCGCCATGCCAGTAAGTTCCGCCTTCACGACAGTTTGAAAGTATCCAAAAAGGTTCATGTCATCATTCTAAGTTATTGAATTTATGTAATTTGCGTGACTACCGGAAAAGTGGATCGAGGTCAAACAAACGCTTGTGCTGATCGAGGGCAAAACGGTCGGTCATGCCTGAGAGAAAATCACAGACGTGACGGGCGTAATGGCTCCTATCGTCCGTCGACGGATCTTCACGCCTGTCTGCGGGCAACAGGCTGGAATCATTCATGTAGGCATCAAAAAGATCACGGACGACGCGTTGTGCACGCTCCATGATTTCGAGAACCCTTTCGTGGCGGTACATGCGGTTAGTAAGAAAGGACTGCAGCATGCGGCTGTTTTCTGTCATCTGGGTCCCGAACCTGGCCAGAGCCCGTGATTGGCCACGCACATCGTCACTGGATTTGACATGGGATTCCTGGCAGTTCTTTCGGGTGGTTGAAACAACGTCAGCAACCATCGCAGAGATGACCCGGCGAACGGTTTCATGAATAATGCGGGCACGCTCCAGGCTCGGATGCAGCTTCAGGACATCTGCCAGGGCCCCTCCCACCAACGGTACATCACCCAAGTCTATGATATCGAATAGCATAGCTCGCAGGCCGTCATCAATGTCATGGGCATTGTAGGCAATGTCATCGGCAATGGCTGCTACCTGTGCCTCCACAGAGGCAAAGCTTGCAAGCATTAAGTCATGAGCCTCGGCATATTCGATAATGACCTCTGGTAGCCCAGATTCCCTGAAATGGCCGATGGCATTGCTGCTTGCATCGATAAGCGGACCATTGTGTTTCACAAGACCTTCAAGTGACTCCCAAGTGAGGTTCAGGCCGTCGAACTTTGCATACTTCCGTTCCAACTTGGTGACGATGCGGAGCGACTGGGCGTTGTGGTCAAAACCTCCATAGGGTTTCATGAGCTTGTCAAGCGCACGTTCGCCGGCATGGCCAAAAGGCGTGTGACCGAGGTCATGGGCCAGTGCCAGGGCCTCGGTCAGGTCCTCATCCAGTCCAAGGATTCGGGATATGGATCTTGCTATCTGCGCCACTTCGATGGAATGGGTGAGCCTGGTGCGATAGTGGTCACCTTCGTGATAGACAAAGACCTGTGTCTTGTGCTTCAACCGTCGAAAAGCTGAGGAATGAATGATACGGTCCCGGTCACGCTCGAAGCAGGTGCGGGGTGGGCTTTCAGGCTCGGGGAACAGGCGGCCCCTGCTCTCTTCAGGCTTGCTGGCATAGCTGGCGGTAAAGCGCCTCATGTGAGGCCACCATTGACAATTACGGTTCCAGGACCGACATAATTATTCATGGAAAACACTTTAACCATTACTGGACGTGCCGCAAACCGGATTTGTGAGATAACCGCCGGGAAGAATGACCTTCACGCCTTGCGCATTTCGGTCAATGGCGGCGGCTGCTCAGGTTTTCAGTATGATTTTGCCATCGCCGAGGAACGCCATGAGGACGATATTGCCGTTGAGCGTGACGGTGCGACGGTTCTGATTGATTCAATTTCGCTTGGATTCATGTCAGGTGCAACGCTGGATTTCGTTGACGACCTCATCGGACAGTCCTTCAAGGTCCAAAATCCGCTTGCCAAAGCCTCGTGCGGTTGCGGCGTGAGCTTCACAATCTGAAATGCTGATTGCCACGTGGAATGTGAATTCGATAAAGGCCCATATTGAAGCTGTGAAACGCTGGCTTGTCGAAGTCAAACCCGATGTTGTTTGTCTGCAGGAAACGAAGTGTGAGGACGCAAATTTTCCTGTTTGGGCATTTGAGGAACTGCATTACTACATCGCACTGTTTGGCCAGAAATCCTACAATGGCGTTGCCATTCTTTCGAAACTACCGCTGGAGAATATCATGCGGGGGCTTCCGGGAGACCCGGAAGATGAACAGTCGCGTTACATTCAGGCAACGCTTATCGATGGTTCGCGCAGTGCAACCATTGCCTCGATTTATCTACCCAATGGCAATCCGGTCGAATCACAGAAATATGCCTACAAGCTGGCCTGGATGGATCGGCTCAAGGTTCACGCAAAGGCCATGCTTAAACGCGAAGAGCCGTTTGTGCTGGCGGGCGACTACAATGTTATCCCTGAAGCAATTGATGCCAAAACACCAGGCCAATGGTTTCATGACGCTCTTTTCCTGCCCGCGACACGCGCCAAGTTTCGCGAACTGGAGGCGCTGGGTTTGACAGAGGCGTTCCGTGCGCTTTACCCCTCAGCCAGAGACCAGTTTACCTATTTTGATTACCAAGCAGGTGCGTGGCAACGTCAGAATGGCATTCGTATCGATCACATGCTGCTGTCGCCACAGGCAGCTGACCGCCTGGTTTCTTCCCATATCGATGTGCACGTTCGTGGGTGGGAAAAGCCATCCGACCATGTGCCCCTGCTGATCGAGATATGACAGAGCCCGCCGATGTCATCAGCGGGCTCCTTAGGAATTCAATGGATTACTGCTGGGGAGCCTTGAAGCCGAAAGCAGCCATGCTGGCTTCGAAGGGCTTGTAGGCTTCCTTCGCTGTTGCAACATAGAGTTCGTTCAGCTTAGTGGCATTGGCAACGAAAGCCTCGTAGGCTTCCTTGGCATAGCCCTGCTGAACCTCAAGAGCGCCTCCAATCGACTTGGTGGCGGTTGCCTTTTCAGCAACTTCCTTGCCCTTTTCAAAGGATTTCTGTGAGAAATCAGTGGCTTCCTTGGCAATTGCCTGGAAACCCTTGGTCAAAGCGGTAGCAGATGCAATGTAGGCTTCGTAGCCCTCTTTGCTTTTGGCTTGGAAATCTTCGAATGACTTGATCATGTGTGGCTCCTGGGAATGACGGGTTTTTTAGTGTATGGTGGTTATATGTGCAGTGCACCATAATTGTCAAGAATATTTTGCATTGCAACATTGGAAAAAATTGTTATTGAACAGGTGCGATGCACATCTTTAGGTTATAATAATTTTAAGTAGTAAGTTTACAATCATTAAATGAGCCTCGCGTTTTGGGGGAAACAAGGGAAGAACCGTTAATTTTTGGTTCTTCGCGCCGAAAAATTGTACTTCCGCGTGGAGTACCCAAAGATGAGTTTATGATGATTTTTTTCGATCCTCCTCGGCATGTGGCCCGTATTGCAGTCCAGTTCATAGGCTTCGCATTCATTACTTTGATGGTGTTGGGTTCGCTTGATCCGGCTCATGCAAAACCTCAGTTTTCAGCAATTGCGCTTGATGCTCGGACTGGGAAAATCCTGTTCTCGAAAGAAATAGACGGCCTGCGGCATCCAGCGTCTCTGACCAAGGTCATGACGCTTTACCTGCTGTTTGAGGATCTCAAGGCCAAGCGCATCAGTCTTGCTACGAACTTTTTGGTGTCACGCCGGGCCTCAAACATGCCTCCTTCAAAGCTCGGGCTCAAACCAGGTACCAGCATTACCGTTGAAACAGCTATCAAGGCACTCGTCACCCGGTCTGCTAACGATGTTGCGGCCACTGTTGCCGAGAACCTGGGTGGAACTGAAGCAAATTTTGCGGCCCGCATGTCGCGCACTGCCCGCACCATTGGAATGAGCAGATCTACTTTCTTGAATGCCTCTGGCTTGCCCAATCCCAACCAGTGGACGACTGCCCGCGACATGGCCACGTTGAGCTTGCGCATTCAACGTGACTTTCCGCAGTATTACCCCTATTTCAAAATTGCCTCCTTTGTTTACAATGGGCAGGTCATACGTACCCATAACAAACTGTTGGGTCGCTATGAAGGAACCGATGGCATCAAGACCGGATACATAGCTGCTGCGGGTTTCAATCTCACCACATCGGCCAAGCGCGGTAACAAGCGCGTTGTCGGCGTTGTTCTGGGAGCCGCTTCAAATGGCAGCCGCAACCAATACATGATGAAAATGCTCGATGGTACGTTTCCCAAATGCGTGGAAGGCAATACCATCGCTGCCAAGGCCGGCTCAACCGAGGGCATCATGAATCCAGGTGCATGGCCTGTGGAAGTTGCGAACGCCAAACCACAAAACAACTCGTTGGTTGGCAAGAAAACATCTGATGCCGCGCCGGGCGCTGCCCTTGAACCGGAGGCTGAACCCGATGCATCTACCCAGAAGGGCACCACCTTCCAGACAGTGATTGCCGATGCGAGCAAGATTTCGGCTGACGAAACAAAGGTGCTGGAGGCCAAAATCGATAGTGCTGCCAACGATACTTCCGACGATACAGAAGAGGACGCGGTCACTGTGACTGCGGCACTCCCCGCCAAACTGCCTTTCGCCGTGAAGAAAGAAGCCACTCAGGCACCTGAGACAACAATGGAAACGCCTGTCCTGGTGTCCCATGACTCGACCTGGAATATCCAGATCGGAGCTTTCCCAAAGAAAGAAGAGGCACGGCAGAAGATCATGCAGGTAAAGACATCGGGCTTCAACTTTCTCAAAGGCAAGCCAGCGGTTACCGTTGAGGTCCTGAAGGGCAGCAATACAGTCTATCGCGCCCGTTTTTCGGGCTTTACGCAGCAGTCGGCCAAATCGGCTTGTGCCCAGCTTTTCAAGAATGGCATGGATTGCGTGCCCATCGAGCCTCAGTCGTGAAGTAGGACATCCTTTGCCTGGTTAATCTTCGCTGCAAGATAGTCAGAACCGCCACGATCCGGATGGAAGTCCTTCATGAGGCGCCGATGCGCATCCTTGATGTCTTGGCCGCTGGCACCATGCTTGAGACCAAGCACCGCAAAGGCCTCTTCGCGTGACATTGCTCCAGTGCCTGAGCTTTGCGGCTTGCGTTCCCCGCCTGCCCATGTGTCGCGCCAGTCGGGCTTGTTGCGGTCGAGCCAGGCTTCCAGCAAGGCTGTACTCTGGTCGTTGGCCGTGGCGCAATATTTATAGAGCGACTCGAAGTCATCCGGGCTTAAGTCTTCCAGTCGGCGTCCCCGCAGGGGGCCTGCCAGGACCTTGCCGGTCATGACGCCCGAATCGTGATCCAGTTCCATGGCAAGGATGGTGGTCGCCACGCGTGATTTCTGGCCTTCGGATTTCTTGCCCCAGGAAAAGCCCCTGGGAAACTGTGAGGAATAGCCGAACAGTCCTATGCCTACCGCAAACAGGGGAGCGGCGATTTGCATTCTGCCGGTCAAGGCGAGCACGCCGGACAAGCCAATGAGGAGGCCTCCAGCCATTTTCTTGGACATGCCCTTTGCCTGACTAGGCGTGGCATTGGCGAATTGCTGGATCACCCAGTAGCCGCCAAACACAATAACGAGCGCTATGATAAGTTGGGGCACAGCCGACCTACTTCATCTGCTGCAGAAGTAAATGGGAATTGCCACCTTTGGACTTGGCATGGGCGAGAAGGGCCATCCTGCCCCCCGCCGCATACACAGCGACAGCTGACAAGAGGTCACGCAGCATGTGCGCGGATTGCTCGTTCAATTGCAAATAGGCACCCCGGCTCAATTTGGCCATTTCCTTGAACGCCGTTTCAGCGACGCGATTGTCGCCCTCTTGAAAAGCAAAGATGGGGGTTCCGCGCAGGCCGATTTCTCCAGCACTTTGACAGAGTGTGTCTACGTTTTCTTCCATGGCGTCGCCTACGTAGATCACCGCATTGACCTTGTGTTTGTTGATTTCATTTTTGATATGAGCGAGGGCGCGCCCGATCTGGGTGTTGCCTCCCCGGCAATCAACTGTGGTCATGAGTTTTGCCAGCGCTTTAGGCTCGCTAACCCACTTGCTGGCCCGGCATTCATTGTGGCCGCGAAAGTACACAAGTTGCACATCGAGGCCTCCAATGCGGCTGGTCTCAGCGAACATGTCTGCCTGAATGGCCAGCGCACGATCCCAACTGGCCTGCCGGCTCATGGTGGCATCCATGGCAAAAATCAACCTGCCACGCTCGCCAGACTTGTGTTGGGCCGGCAAGCTGAGTACCTTGTCAAGGAAAGCTGAAACATCGCCTTCAGCCTTGGTAGGCAATGAGTTCCGTAAGTTGGCCATATCTCCCCCTCACACCTTAATGGCACTACAGATAATGCGCCATCCGGGAAATCAAAGCAATTTCATGCAGGCCTACTTGCAGGTTTCCGGTTTCAGGAACTCGAGGTGGGTGAGTTTGCCGGAAAGTGCAAAATTCCCATAGTCCATGATGAGACCGGTGGAAACGCCGTTTTTGTACATGTCGAAGCTGATCTGATAGAGTGGAGTCTCTGAATTGTTGTCGTCCACGGGAAAGTAGCCAATGCTCACCGGCCATGAGGGTACGCCTTTCAAGTCTCTGGCATTGGGGTTGGAAGTGTCGTCCTTGCTGGTGCCGGCTGCGATCAGTTTGCCAATGGTGGTAATGGCACGCACCGGTTTTGCATCGTCTGAACCGTCATAGACCAGCGACACGTCGCGGGTTTCACCCTTCTCTGCTGCATCCATCAGGCGCAATTGGTGACGCATCGGGAAAATTGTTTCGCCAGTGATCGAGAAGTTCTGTTCCTTGGGCAGCGTGATCTTGCCCTGCCCAACACCGTCCTTTGATTCGCGCGAAACCATCAGACGCTTTTCAGAATCCTGCTTGTTATCGACGAAAGACTTCTCGCTGTAGTTCATTTCCTTGCCGTCACCAGTTTCCCAGGATGATGACTGCGTATCGATGAGCCGGGAGTTGCCTTCCTTGTATTCAAAATTGTTCACCAGGCGGAAGCTCACGGTCCAGCCGACACATTCGCTGCCGGTCACTTCATAGGCCATGCGACCAGTCACACCACCCAGATTGGCACCCTGGCTGGCCCGTAGCATCTGCAGCTCGTAAATGGCGCGGTGCGGCACCACCACGGCTGCTAAGGCCTGGCCGCTGAAAATCACGAAAACGCCTGTCAGAAAAAGTCTTTTCAACACCCTTGAATCTCCGTGTATGAGGTGGTCCATTGTCCACCGTAACCAGTGATTTGCGCAAGTAAAAATTAGGACAAGGTGAACATGACACAGCAGGCAAAACCAAGAATTCTGGTGGTTCACCGCCTGCCAGCTGAAGTGGAGACGAGACTTGCCCGTGACTTCGCTGCCGAATTGAACAGCGAGGATCGCCAAATCGGGGCTGCCGAGATCGTTTCCCGGGCGAAGGACTTTGATGCCCTGCTCATATCCTCGATGTTCAAGTGTCGCGCAGATGTCATCAATGCCCTGCCCGCCAGCATCCGCATGATCGCTACCTTCTCGGTGGGCACTGACCACATCGACATTCCGGCAGCCAAGGCCAAGGGTATTGCTGTTTCCAACACCCCGGACGTGTTGACGGATGCCACTGCGGACGTGACTCTCCTGCTTATGCTCGGGGCGGCGCGTGGCGCCAGCTGGGGTGACCGTATGGTCCGCGGCAACCGGTGGCCGGCACCGTCGCTGGTCAGTCCGTTGGGGCTTGATGTGAGCGGCCGCAGGCTCGGCATTCTTGGCATGGGACGTATTGGCCAGGCGGTGGCAGCGAGGGCGTGCGGCTTTGGCATGGAACTGCATTATCACAGCCGCAAAAGGCTCAGCGCATCTCTTGAACAGGGCGGCAAATTTCACGCGCGCTTCGAGGATATGCTGCCACATTGTGACTTTCTTTCGATCAATTGTGCTTCGACACCCGAAACGCGGGGAATCGTCAATGTGAAGTCCCTGTCCCTGCTGCCACCGGATGCAATCCTGGTGAACGCAGCGCGCGGTGATATTGTGGACGATGATGCTGTAATTGCAGCCCTTAGATCAGGCAAGTTGGCAGCTGCGGGGCTTGATGTGTTCAAGGGCGAACCCAATATCGATCCGCGTTACCGTGAGTTCGAGAATGTTTTCATGCTCCCCCATCTCGGCAGTGCTACCCGAAATACGCGCATTGCCATGGGCATGAAGGCAGTGGATAATCTCGAGGACTTTTTCAGTGAAAAAAACCCGCGTGACGGGTTGTAGGAGTGATACATGGGCATGATAGACAAGAAACTGGCTGAACTGGGGGTTGTGCTGCCCACGCCTATGAAGCCGGTGGCCAACTATGTCCCCTGGGTGCGGAGCGGAAACCTGGTCTTCATCTCAGGGCAAGGTGCGGTGATGGACGGCAAGATCCACTATGCCGGCAAGCTTGGCGGCACGGTTTCCATGGAGGATGGCGTGAAGTCTGCTAGGCTTACCTGCATCAATCTTTTGGCCCAGTTGCGCGAAGCCTGCGACGGTGATCTTGACCGAGTGAGGCGCATCGTGAAGCTTCTGGGCTTCGTGAATGCAACGCCAGATTTTGCCGAGCACCCCAAGGTCATAAACGGCGCCTCGGACTTGATGGTCGAGGTATTTGGGGAAAAGGGTCGACATGCGCGATCAGCCGTGGCCAGTCCCTCGCTGCCATTCGATTTGTCAGTTGAGGTGGAAGCCATCGTGGAGATTGAATAGTCCATGCGCTTTACGCCGCAATTGCGCGATCTCAGCTGGTTGGTGGCCCGTCCCATTGCGCACCGTGGGTACCACGACGGCAAAAACATCATCGAAAATACAGAAAGCGCCTTTGAGGCTGCCATCGACAACGACTACGCCATTGAATGCGACTTGCAACTTTCGGCAGACGGTGAAGCCATGGTGTTTCATGACGACGAGGTAGAGCGGCTCATGGATGCCAAGGGGTTGTTCCAATCATTCACTTCAAGGCAGCTCCAGGCGACTAAATTCAAGGCAACCGCAGACCGCATGCAAACCCTGGCCGAACTCCTCGAACGGGTGGACGGGGATAGCACCCTCCTCATCGAACTCAAGTCTCAATGGGACGGCAAATTGGACCTGGTGCGGCGGGCGTTGCGCGTCTTGGAGCGGTATGACGGCCCTGTAGCATTGATGTCCTTTGATCCCGGCATGATTGCCTGTGCCTGCGAATTGGCGCCCCACACAGTGCGCGGCATCACAGCTGACCGTGCGACAGGTTCCGCCTACAAGCAGTTGCCAGTGGGACAGCGTGTGGCCCTGCGCAATTTTGGGCACTTGGAAAAGACCTTGCCGCATTTTATATCCTATTATTGGCGAGACCTCCCATTTGAGCCCATGACGGAAATCCGTAATGCCGGCCATCCCGTAATTACGTGGACAATCCGTTCCCAAATGGAAGCGTCCCAAGCCATGCGCTATAGCGATCAGATCACATTTGAGGGCTATGCTCCTTGAAACTCTACACTGTCTCGAGTGTCATGGATGTCCCGGCGAAAACCTGGAATGCCTGCGCCAATCCTAACGGTTACAATCCCTTTGTCTCACACGCTTTCTTTGCGGCGCTTGAGAAAAGCGGCTCTGCCACGCCAAAAACCGGGTGGCACGGGCAACACCTGGTTTGCGAAAATATATCAGGTGTTATTGAAGGCATCGTGCCCTGCTATTTGAAAACTCACAGCCAGGGCGAATATGTATTTGACCATGGCTGGGCAGATGCGTTTCATAGGGCCGGCGGGCGCTACTATCCCAAGCTTCAGGTGTCGGTCCCCTTTACGCCAGTGACTGGACCACGCCTATTATCCCCACGGGCGGACGTCCGTAAAATTCTTTCCCAAGGACTGGTCTCCCTATGCGAACAGCTGAACGCATCGTCAGTTCACATCACCTTTGTGCCCGAAGAGGATTGGAAGAACGCAGATGCATCGCAATGGCTGCAACGCCAGGACATCCAGTTTCACTGGCACAATAACGGATATGCGACATTTGCCGATTTCCTGTCCAGCCTATCGTCGGCCAAGCGCAAGAATATCCGCAAAGAGCGGAATTTAGTCGCTGAGGCAGGAATCACTTTCGATCTGGTCAGTGGCGATGACCTTGAGGAACATCACTGGGACGCCTTCTTCGACTTCTACATGGACACGGGGGCACGCAAATGGGGAGCACCTTACCTCACGCGCAAATTCTTCAGCATCATCAACGAGAACATGGCGCAATCGATCCTGCTCGTGCTGGCAAGGCGTGAAGGTCGTATCATAGCAGGGGCCCTGAATTTTATGGGCTCCGATGCTCTGTACGGACGCAACTGGGGCGCCAGCGAGCATCAAGCAAACCTGCATTTCGAAGCCTGCTACTATCAGGCCATCGAATTTGCCATTAATCACAAGCTTGCGCGCGTCGAGGCCGGAGCCCAGGGACAGCACAAGTTGGCGCGAGGCTACTTGCCTCAGAAGACTTACAGCCTGCATCATCTTGCCCACCGGGGGCTTGCCAGGGCAGTTAGAGAGTACCTTGAACATGAGCGCTTATCGGTAGACAAGGACCAGGCCTTGCTTGCCGAGCATTCGCCGTTTCGGCATGAAAAGGACGATTGATCAGGTGAGTTCATCATGACCTACGATCCGAATAATATACTCGCAAAAATTCTTCGCGGGGAAATTCCCTGCCACAGGGTTTACGAGGATGAACACACGCTGGCATTCATGGATGTCATGCCGCAGGTGGATGGCCACTGTCTTGTAATCCCCAAGATGGGCTCACGTAATATTCTGGATGCATCGCCTGTAACCCTGCCTGCCCTCATAGCCACCGTTCAGAAGGTAGCAATAGCTGCAAAGGCTGCGTTAAAAGCTGATGGCGTGCAAATCCGCCAATACAATGAGGGAGCGGCCGGCCAAACCATCTATCACTTGCACTTCCATGTCATGCCCATGATGGAGGGACAGCTCCTGCGGCCCCACACTGGAAAGATGGCTGACAATGGCTTGCTTGCGCAACTAGCGGCCAGGATCAAGTCGGCTTTCTGACCATGTGATCTCTGTTTACGCGTTTCGAGAAATTATGACCTTATTCTTTTCGTAGACGACAAGTGCGATGCCGGAGAGGATGGCAACGGAAGCCAGGATTAAACGTAAGGTTATAGGCTCAGCAAGCAGAACGATGCCTCCAAGGGCTGCAATAACCGGAACGCTGAGTTGCACCGTTGCGGCCTGGGTCGCTTTGAGGCCAGGGAGTGCCATATACCAAATCGCGTAACCAACTCCAGATGTCATCGCACCTGAGGCGACTGCATAGAGCAAACCGGCGCGATCAATGTTCTGGTGGCTAAACATCAACAGGCTGAATAACAAAGTGAGAGGAATTGTGCGCAGGAAATTTCCCGCAGTGACCATTGTAGGGTCTCCGGCGCCGCGTCCGCGTAGGGAATATATGCCCCAGGCTATGCCTGCCCCCATCATGAACAGGGAACTCATAAGGGGCGGAGCCGAAAGGCCAGGGAATACCAATCCCACCAGCCCACCTAGTGCCAACGTGAGCCCAGCAACCTGCGGGAGTTTAAGGCGCTCACCCTCCGACATGCCGTAGCCGATCATTGTTGTTTGCACGGAGCCGAAGAGCAGCAGTGCTCCGGTCGCCGCTGATAGGCTGATATAGGCAAATGAAAAGCCTGCAGCGTAGGCGAACAGGGCAAAAGCGGATGGCCAACTTCCCAGACGTGAACTGCTGCGGCCCATCAACCGGAGCAAGAGCCAGAGCGTGATGGCCGCCGCAATAAGTCTGATGGAGGTAAAACTTGCGGCATCAATCGGCGTGTTTTTCAACGCTTGCCGACACAAAAGAGAATTGCCGGCAAAAGCCAGCATGGCGAGGGTGGTCAGGCAAATGCTGCGTGCGCGTGTCATAGGCCTCCAACCCCGGCTCTCCCAACAGTCTCCTGCACGAGGCTAACGGGTTTGAAGACCTATGACAAACCTCACATCAGTTCATCGCAACCTTGGCAACATTGACACCGAGTTCATAGACAAGTTGACCACCGTAGTAGGCTGTCGTGGCGACCAGAGCTGAACCAGCAATGGCTGTAACCGGGAACAGAAAGGAAGCAATATTCTGAATTCGAAAATCACGCAACCACAGAACGGCGCGTATGGCGGCATAGATGGATGTTGCAATGGCAACCATCTCGCCAAGGCTTTCATGGATTTCCGCCACGTCGCTATGGAAGCCGCCGGCTTCTGCCACATCAAGGGCCATGCCGCCGAAGAAGAAGGTCGCCACTGCGAACAGGGCTGCAAACACCGCAAGGCTGGTGGAAATGTTTCCCGCCGTTGTGCGGCCAGTGACGCTGTGACCCCAGACCGTGGCCAGAAGGTCAAAGGCAGCAAGTCCAAATATGATGACTATGGGAAAATGCACGAGCATGGGGTGAATGTGCTGGACAGGAATCATAGGTGGTCTCCTCAGACGAGCGCCCAAACAGTTGCCACCATTGGCCCCTGCTGCGCTGGCCCTGACCTAGTCTGATTTGGCTGACAATTTACTGACAAAGTGTGCGTTGCAATATGAAATTTTTTTAATAATTCAATTAGTTAATTGTTATTTTTTTGCAGTTGCTTCCTTTTTTGCAACAGGTTTTGCCTTGGGCTCCGTCTTGGCTTTGGCTCGTGGCAATGACTTGCGCTCCGGTGGTTTAGGCAAAGACTTTTCTTCGTCCCGGCCGAGGTACTGGAACGAGAGCGCATCGCCTTTCAGCAGAATGCGTACGGTGCCGCCGCTTGCGAGCTTTCCAAATAGCACTTCTTCTGCCAATGGCTTCTTGATGTGCTCCTGGATCACGCGGGCCAGAGGACGCGCACCCATCTGCTGGTCGTAGCCCTTCTTGGCCAGCCAATCTGCAGCTTCGGTTGAAAGCTCGATATTGATCTGACGTTCCGAAAGCTGCGCCTCGAGTTGCAGGATGAATTTTTCCACCACTTTGCGGACGATTTCGGGTGGCAGGTGGCCGAAGGCAATAACCGCATCAAGACGATTGCGGAACTCCGGCGTGAACATCCGGGTAATGGCTTCATTATCGTCGCTATCACGTATAGTGTTTCCGAATCCGATGGAGGCACGTGCCATGTCGGATGCACCGGCATTGGTCGTCATCACCAGGATCACGTTGCGGAAGTCGACGGACTTGCCATTATGGTCGGTGAGCTTGCCGTGGTCCATGACCTGCAAAAGGATGTTGAACAGGTCGGGATGGGCCTTTTCGATTTCGTCGAGCAGCAGCACGCAGTGGGGATGCTGGTCAATACCGTCAGTCAGCAGCCCTCCCTGGTCGAAGCCCACATATCCTGGAGGGGCACCAATCAGGCGCGACACGCTGTGCCGCTCCATGTACTCTGACATGTCAAAGCGCAGCATGTGCACGCCCAACACTTCGGCAAGGCGCTTGGCAACTTCAGTCTTGCCGACGCCGGTGGGACCTGAGAACAGATAACTGCCAATGGGCTTCTCGGGCTCGCGGAGTCCGGCGCGCGCGAGCTTGATAGCCGAGCTCAGCGCATCGATGGCCTTGTCCTGGCCGAACACTAACCGCTTCAATTCGACGGTAAGGTTCTTTAGAACGGTCGCATCGTCCTTCGACACGGTTTTGGCTGGAATGCGCGCCATAGTGGCAATGGTGGCCTCAATATCTGCGACATCGATCACTTTCTTGCGCTTGCCGGCAGGCAGCAGCATGAGGGACGCACCAGTTTCGTCGATCACGTCGATGGCCTTGTCAGGAAGCTTGCGGTCGCTCATGTAGCGCGACGAAAGCTGGACAGCACTTTCTATAGCCTCGTCGGTGTAGGTGACCTTGTGGAACTCTTCGTAGTAGGGCTTCAAACCCTTCAGGATGGCAATGGCATCCGACAAGGATGGCTCATTCACGTCGATCTTCTGGAAGCGACGTACAAGTGCTCTGTCCTTCTCGAAATGCTGGCGATACTCCTTGTAAGTGGTGGACCCCATGCAGCGCAGGCTGCCCCCGGCAAGGGCCGGCTTAAGCAGGTTCGAAGCATCCATTGCACCGCCGGACGTCGCACCGGCACCAATGACAGTGTGGATTTCGTCGATAAACATGATGGCGCCGGGGCGCGCCTCGATTTCTTTGATCACGGCCTTGAGGCGCTCCTCAAAGTCACCGCGATAGCGTGTGCCCGCCAGGAGCACGCCCATATCCAGCATATAGATCGTACAATCCTTCAGCACATCCGGAACATCGCCATTGATGATCTTTCTTGCAAGGCCTTCCGCGATGGCTGTCTTGCCGACGCCGGGATCGCCTACGAAGAGTGGGTTGTTCTTGGAACGGCGGCACAGAATCTGTATGGTGCGGTTGACCTCGTTTTCACGACCAATCAGCGGATCGATCTTGCCGTCAGCCGCCTTCTTGTTGAGGTCGATACAATAGGCCTCAAGCGCGTCGGCATCCTTTTTCTTACCGCCATCAGCGCCCTCGCCCTCGCCATTGCCGCCGGTGCCCGCTCCTGGTTGCTGGTCCTGGTCTACGCCGCGTACTGGTCGGGTTTCATTCATACCGGCACGCTTCGCAATCCCGTGGGAGATGTAGTTCACCGCATCATAGCGTGTCATGTCCTGCTCCTGCAGGAAGAATGCGGCATGACTTTCGCGCTCGGCAAAGATGGCAACCAGGACGTTGGCACCGGTTACTTCCTCGCGACCGGAGGATTGCACGTGTATCACCGCCCGCTGGATAACTCGTTGGAATCCGGCTGTGGGCTTTGATTCGAGTACTTCGTCTGAAATGAGGTTGGCAAGCTCCGTGTCGATATAGGTCACTAGACTGCTGCGCAGTTCATCCACATTCACGTTGCAGGCACGCATAACGGCAACGGCGTCCTTGTCTTCTATCAACGAGAGAAGCAAGTGTTCCAGCGTTGCAAATTCATGATGACGCTCATTGGCAAAGGCCAAGGCGCGGTGGAGTGCCTTTTCAAGGCTGCGCGAAAACGTGGGCACGGTATGCTCCTTCTGGTACTTGCAGCTGAGGCTCCTGCATATGATCGACGGCACTACGTTAACTTACTGAACTAAGTCGTATTATATAGGCATTTTTCGCCGCTTGGGGAGAGGTCGATTGCAAAATGATCTAAAGGCTTATTT
>Ga0315273_10001791_pt1 | contig 24793 bp, 20 predicted proteins | sample YL17G02_0_MG_FD_205753 | JGI IMG/M metagenome (GOLD analysis project Ga0315273, IMG submission 205753) | Sediment microbial communities from Yellowstone Lake, YNP, Wyoming, USA - YL17G02_0 | ecosystem: Environmental > Aquatic > Freshwater > Lake > Sediment | place: USA: Wyoming | collected... | reverse complement strand
GGCCTGCACGTGCTGTGCGAGAAGCCGTTCGCGATCCTTCTCGACGACGCCCGCGCCATGGTCGACGCGGCGCGCCGCGCCTCGGTTCGCATCACGATGGCATCGAAGTTCCGCTACGTCGCGGACGTGGTGCGCGCCCGCAGCATCATCGCCGCTGGCACGCTGGGGACGGTCGTGCTGTTCGAGAACGCGTTCACGGCCTTCGTCGACATGCGCGAGCGCTGGAATGCCGATCGCTCGGTCGGCGGCGGCGGCGTGCTGATCGACAACGGCACGCACTCGCTCGACCTCGCCCGCTACCTGCTCGGCCCGCTCTCGCACCTGCAGGTGGTCGAGGGTGCGCGCACCCAGGGGCTGCAGGTCGAGGAGACGGTGCACGTGCTGCTGCGCAGCGCCGCCGGCGCAATCGGCCACATCGACCTGTCGTGGAGCATCGCCAAGGCGCAGGACACCTACGTCGCCGTCTACGGCACGGCTGGCAGCCTGCTGGTGGGATGGAAAGCCTCACGCTACCGCCTGGTGGGCTCGGCCGAGTGGGTCGAGCTCGGGCGCGGCTACGACAAGGTGCTCGCGTTCGTCGACCAGATCGGCAACTTCGCGCGCGCGGTGCGCGGCGAGGAGGAGCTGCGCGTCGGCGAGGAGGACGCGATCGCGTCGGTCGCGGCGATGGTGGCGGCGTACCGGGCGCTCGCCGAGGGGCGTCTGGTCGCGGTGGGCGGCGAGGGGGCCGCGCCATGAGCATGTTCATCCATGAGACCGCGATCATCGAGGCGGGCGTCCGCATCGGCGACGGGACGAGCGTCTGGGACAGCGTCCACGTCCGCCGCGACGCCTGCATCGGCGAGCAGTGCATCATCGGCGAGAAGACTTACATCGCTTACGAGGTGCGCATCGGCGACCGCGTCAAGATCAACGCGTCGGTGTACATCTGCGCCTTTGTGACGATCGAGGACGGGGTGATGATCGCGGCCGGCGCGATCTTCACCAACGATCGCTTCCCGCGGGCGACGACCCCCGACCTGCAGCGGCTGCGGCCCTCGGCCCCGGACGAGCACACCCGGCCGACGCTGGTGCGCGCGGGCGCCACCATCGGCGCCGGCTGCACCGTCGGCTGCGACCTCACCGTCGGCCGCTTCGCGATGGTGGGGATGGGGTCGGTGGTCACCCGCTCGGTGCCCGACTTCCACCTCGTCTTCGGCGTCCCGGCGCGCTCGGTCGGCTGCGTCTGCCGCTGCGGCGAGCCGTTCGTGCGCTTCGCCCCCGGCGAGGCGCCGGACGTGGCCGAGGCCGCCTGCGCGGCGTGCGGCCTGCGCTACGCAATCTCCGGCGGCGAGGTGTGGGAGCTGTCGCCGCCGTGAGCGCAACCGCCATCGCCAGCCTGTCGCTCGACCTCGACGACCGCTGGGTGTACCTGCGGACGCGCGGCGTGCCGGGGTGGGCCTCCGCCCCCTCGTATCTCGAGACCGTCGCGCGGCGCGCCCTCGAGGTGCTGCACGGAGCCGGCGTGCGCGTCACCTGCTTTTCCGTCGGCCGCGACGCCGCCGCGGCCAGCGGCCGCCCGGCGCTCGCCGCGCTCGCCGGCGCCGGGCACGAGATCGGCAACCACGCGTTCTCGCACGGTGCGCTCGGCTCGTTCGCCACCCGGGGCGAGCTCGAGCTCGAGATCGCGCGCACCGAGGAGGCGATCCACGCGGCGACCGGGCAGCGCCCGGTCGGCTTTCGCGGCCCGGGGTACACGCTCTCTGCCGCCGTTGTCGAGGCACTGGTGGAGCGTGGCTACCTCTACGACGCCACGGTGTGGCCGACCTACCTCGGCGCCGTAACGAGCCGTCTGTTCATGCGCGCGCACCGCAGCGGCGGTGGACGCGGCACCGCCGGGTTGTTCGGCGGCGCCGATCGGGTGCGGCTGCCCAACCGACCGTTCCGTTGGTCGAGCGCCGCGGGGGAGCTTGTCGAGATCCCGGTGACCACCGTACCGTTCGTGCGGTTCCCGCTGCAGGTCAGCTACCTCGTCGCGCTGCGCTCCGCCTCGCGCCCGCTCGCTCGTCACTACCTGCGCCGCTCGCTCTCACTGTGCCGACGCTGCCGCGTCGAGCCGTCGCTGATCCTGCACCCGCCGGACCTGCTCGGCGCCGAGGACGCCCCCGACCTCGCGTTCTTTCCGGCCATGCGCCGCAGCCTCGCCTGGAAGCGCGAGGCCTTCCGCGACCTGCTCGGCGAACTCTCCCGGTGGTTCTCGGTCGTGACGCTGCGCGAGCACGCCGCGGCAGCGGGGGCGCGGCCGGACTTGCGCACGCTGGCCGCCGCCCGGCTCGATCGGCGCGCCGCGGCGGTGCGGCCGGAGCCCGCGTGAGCGCCGGCGCACCGCTGCGCATCGCGGTGCTCACCCGCGAGGACGCCGCCTTCGGGGTGCGGCTGCTCGCCGCGCTGGCGGAGGCCGGGCTCGCGCCGGTGTGCCTGGGGATCGTGCGGGTGACGTGGCGGTCGCGATTCCGACGGGCCAGGCTGCTGGCGCAAAAGACGACGGTGGCGAACGCGGCCTATCACAACGCCATTATCTGGTCGCGCGCGCTCGCCAAGCAGGTACTCGGCCGCGCGCCTGCGGTCGACTACGCAAGCCAATGCTCGAACCGGCTGGTCGTCACCGACATCAACGACGCGGCGATGGTGCGCTTCGTCGAGTCTCACCGGCCCGACGTCGTGCTCCTCGGGGAGTCCGGTATCGTCCGCGCGCCGCTGCTGGCGCTACCGCGGCTCGGCACGCTAAACGCCCACCCGGGCTGGCTGCCGACGTACCGGGGCGTGGACGTCGTCCGCTGGGCGCTGCTGCTCGGCGGACCGCTCGGCGCGACCCTGCACTGGGTCGACCGCGGCGTCGATACCGGCGACATCGTGTGGCGGCGGCCGCTGGCGGTCGCGCCGGGCGCTGCGATCGCCGACATCGAGCAAGCGGCGCGCGACCTCGCGCTCGCCATGCTGGTCGAAGGCGCGTGCGCCCTCGCCCGCGGCGGAACGCTGCCGCGCGAGCCGCAGCGGCGCGAGGACGGACGCCAGTACTTCCTGATGCCGCCATGGGTCGCCCGGCGGCTGCGCGCCGGGCGGATTCCCGCGGCCGCACCGGCGGCGCCGTGGGGGCACGGCCGCTCCTACTGGCCGGTCGAGCGGCTGCAGTGCGCCCAAGCCGGACTGTACGTCGAGCGACTGTTCGAGGCGGTCCCTCTGTCGCTCGGGGCCTGCGTCCTCGACTTCGGCTGCGGCGGTGGGCAGGCGGCGGCCCGGCTCGCTGACCGGGTCGGACGGCTGGCGCTGTGGGACCCCGACCCGGCGGCGCGAGCCGCGGCGACCGCGGCGGTGTCCGGCCGGCGGAACGCAACCGTGCTGGCCGCGGCCCCGGCGCCGCCGGCAGCGTTCGATGTCGTGCTCGTCAACAGCGTGCTGCAGTTCGTTCCGCGGTGCGACCTGCCGGAGCTGCTGGCCGGTCTCGGTGCGGTGCTCGCTCCGGGCGGCCGGGTCGTCGTCTCGGACGTCATCCCGCGCGGTCACCGAGCCCGGCGCGACATACTCGACGCGGCGCGGTTCGCCGGCCGCGCCGGGGTGCTGGCGCCGCTCGCGGCGGCCGCAACGCGGGCGGCCGCGGGTTACCTTTCGGCCAGCCGCCGGCAGCCGCTGACCCGGATCGACGCGGACGAACTCGCGGCGCTTGGCGGCGCCGCCGGCCTGGCGACCGCCGTGCTGCCGGCCAACCTGACGCACTTTCGCGGCCGCTTCGCCGCCGTGTTGACCCACCGGAGCGCGCAGTGAGGGACGGCGGCTCCGGACGGCGCTGGGGGATCGTCGGGGGCGGCATGCTCGGGCTGACACTCGCGCTGCGCCTGGCGCGCGCTGGCGGGCGCGTCACGGTGCTCGACGCGGCGCCGCAGCTCGGCGGCCTGGCGTCGGCGTGGTCGCTGGACGGCGTCGTCTGGGACCGCTTCTACCACGTCACGCTGCTCTCGGACCGCCATCTGCGCGCGCTTCTCGCCGAGCTCGGCCTGACCGACGAGGTGCGCTGGGCGGTGACGCGGACGGGGTTCCTCGTCGACGGGCGGCTGCACTCGCTGTCGAGCAGCCTGGACTTCCTGCGCTTTCCGCCGCTCGGAGTGATCGACAAGGCGCGCCTGGCGCTCACCGTGCTGCGCGCCGCCCACCTGCGCGACCCGCGCTCGCTCGAGGCGATTCCGGTCGTCGACTGGCTGACGCGTTGGTCGGGCCGGAGCGTGGTCGAGCGCATCTGGCTGCCGCTGCTGCGGGCCAAGCTTGGCCGCAACGTCGAGATCGCCTCGGCGGCGTTCATCTGGGCGAACATCGCCCGCCTCTACGCCGCGCGGCGGGCCGGGATGAAGCGCGAGATGTTCGGCCACGTCGCCGGCGGCTACGCCCGCGTGCTCGCCCGCTTCGGCGAGGTGCTCGCGGCAGAAGGAGTCGACGTGCGCCTCGGCTTTTCGGCGCGGCGGGTGCGGCGCGCGAGCGACGCGATCACCGTCGAGCAACGCGCAAGCGGCACGCTGTCGTTCGACCGCGTCGTCGTGACCGCACCGGCGCCGGTCGCGGCCGAGCTCTGCGCGGACCTCGCGGCGGCGGAGCTTGACCGCCTCGCCGCGGTGCGCTATCAGGGGATCGTCTGCGCCTCGTTGCTTCTGCGCCGTCCCCTCGCCGGTTATTACGTCACCAACCTCGCGGACCCCTGGGTGCCGTTTACCGGCGTGATCGAGATGTCGGCGCTCGTCGACCGGGCGGCGTTCGGCGGCCGCACGCTCGTCTACCTGCCGCGCTACGCGGCGCAGGACGACGAGGCGTGGGGGTGGTCGGACGACGAGGTGCGGGCACGCTTCCTGCCGGCGCTCGCGCGCATCTACCCCGGCTTCGACGCGGGCGCGGTCGACGCCTTCCGGGTGGCGAGGGCGCGTTACGTGCTGGCGATCCCGACGCTGCACTACTCGCGGATCGTGCCGCCGATGACGACCTCGGTGCCCGGGGTGTTCCACGTCAACACGGCGCAGATCGTCAACGGCACGCTCAACGTCAACGAGACCGTCGCGCTCGCCGACCGGGCGGCTCGCGACCTGCTCGAGGCCGGCCGGTGAGCGCGCGGCCGTGGCTTCCGTTCGCGGCCGCGGCGCTGCTCGTCGCTGTGGTGGGGGCGCTCCTCCCACCGACCGGCTTCTACTGCATGGACGCCGGACCGAAGTACCTACAGACCAGGGCGATCCTGGAAAGCTCCGAGCTGCCGCGGGCGATCCCGTACCCGGGCCTCGCGCTCGACCCCGATGGTCTGTACCTCCCCGACTCCATGCAGCGGGCGGGAAGCGGTGTCGTGTCGATCTTCCCGGTGCTGCTGCCGTTGCTGGCCGCTCCGGGGCTCGCCCTCGGCGGACCGCGGTGGCTCCTTCTGGTTCCGTTCCTTGGGGCGGTCGTCGCGGCGTGGCTGGCGGGACGCCTGGCGCTGCGGCTCGCCGGACCACGGGAGGCGCGGCTCGTGACAACGGTGTCTCTGCTCGCGACCCCGCTGGCGTTCTACGCGCTGACGTTCTGGGAGCACGCACCCGGCGCCGCACTGGTGCTGGGAGCGCTCCTCGCCATCGTGCGCGCGATCGACGGTGAGGGCGGCCCGGGCACGTGGGCGCTCGCCGGCGCGCTGCTTGCGCTCGCCGCCGGGATGCGGACCGAGTACGTGGTGATGCTGCCGCTCGTGCTGGCGCCGCTGGCGACCGGGGGCGGCGGGCGGCGCTGGACCTCGACGCTGGCGGCGGGCGCCGGTGCGGCTGGTGGGCTCGCTACGGTGGCCGCGCTGCAACGGCTCGTCCTCGGCGCGTGGCTGCCGCCGCACTTCGCGCACAACGCCGCCCTCGGCAAGCTGCCGGTCCATCCCGCGGGCGACTGGCTCGCGCTGCTCGGGAAGTTCCTGGCGCCGGACGTTTGGAGTGGAGCGGCCGTGGCGCTCTGGGCAGCGGCGCTGATCGCGGCTCTGCTCCCCGCGAGCCGGCAGCGCAAGACGACGCGCGTGCTCACAGTGCTGGCCGCGGTCGGTGTCCTGGTTGCCGCGGTGGCGCCGTCGCTGCTGCGCTGGCTCGGCGGCATGAGGCCGACGATGGCGTTTCCCCACTACGCCGTGTCGGTAACCTGGTTGGTGTTGGCCGCGTTGCCGGTTGCGATCGCCGGTCCGCCGCCGGTGCGGCGCGCCGCCGCGCGGCAAGTGCTGGGCGCCGCCGCGCTGTGGCTGATTGCCGCATCGGCGCTGCTCTGGCCGCTGAACGACGACACCATGCAGTGGGGCGCGCGCCAGTGGCTCGCGGCCATCCTGATCGCGGTGGTTCTGATGCTCACGGCACCGCCGGCCGCCGGCGGGTGGGGGAGGGTGCGCCGGGCCGTAATCGCGGCAGCGGTGGCGGCCGGCATCGGCGTGAATCTGCTCGGCTTCGCGCTGCTGCACCACGCTACCAGGGGCAACGAGGCGCTCGTGCGTCGCTTGCTGGCTGCGACGCGGCCGGGCGCGGTCATCGTCACCGACACGCCGTTCCTGCCGGAGTACGCGGCGATGGCCTGGCAGGAGCGGAAGATCCTGTACTGCCGTGACGGCGCCGCGTTCGCCGCGCTGCTCGATCGCATCGCTGCCGGCGGACCCGACGAGTGGTTCATCGCGTACGTCGAGCACGCGCCCAACCGCCGCCACGCCTTCACCGCCGGCGAGGAGATTCGCGCCGCTGACGGAACGCGCTTCGTGCGGACCGCCGCCGACGCCGGCTTGACCGGCGGCCGCGAGCTGCACGTGATGCGCTTCCGCCGCGCCCCATAGCAGGCGCGGCTACGGCGACCGCGTCAGGCGAAACGGGAACGTCAGCCCCTGCTGGGTGAGGTTCCCGGCGATCGCCCTCCCGTCGCCGGCCAGCACCCCGCGGAACACCGGGTCGCCCGGCTGGTGCGGGAGCTCGAAGGCGATCTCGGCTCCGCGCCGCTCGAAGCCGGAGAGGGCGAGCATGCGCACGCCCTGCTGCGGGATCGAGATGTCGCCGGAGAGCGCGCCGCCGTCGTCCTCGTAGAGCTCGACGGCGATCGCCACCGGAAGGCCGGGCACGTCGATCGCGCCCTCCCAGTGTCCGGCGGCGGACGGTGACGCCGGCGACGCTGACTCCGCCTGGGCTGGCGGGGTGACCGTGGGCGCGGGAGCGGGCGGTGGCACAGCGGTCGGCATCGGCTGCACCGGCGGGGCCGGGGTGGGCGGCGGCACCGGTGGGGTCGGGGTCGGCGGTGGCGCCGGAGGAGTTGGCTGGACTGGCGGCGCTGGAGTCGGCGGCGCTTGCGCCGGCGGGGTGGGTGGTGGCGGCGGCGGTGTCGGCCTTACCGCGGGCGGCACGACGGGCGGCGTAGGCATCGGGACGGGCAGCCGGGGCGGCGCCGCGGCGGCAGGCGGCAGAGCCATGGCCACCGCCGCTGCGACTGTCTCGACCGACCGGGGCGGCTCGGCGGCCGCGAGCGCTGCGGCGCGGATGACGGTGAACGGGTAGGTCACACCGCTCTGGGCGAGCGTTCCGGCGATGCTGGTCCCGTCCGCGCTCATCTGGCCGGCGAAGCGGGGGCTGCCGGGCACGCCCTGCATGTCGAAGGCTACCTCGCGTCCGGACTGGCTGATGGCGACGAGCTGCCGGTCGGTCACGCCCTGGTCGGGGATCGAGATGCGGCCGCTCAGCCGGCCGCCGTGCGTGTCGAAGCCGAGCTCGATGACGAGCGGCCCGCTCTGCGTAACGACCGAGCCGGTCCAGCGTCCAACCAGCGTCGGCTCGGCGGCCACGGCGTGGGCGCCGAGCGCCACGAGCGCGATCGCGATGACGATGCGCGCGGTCCGTCGCATGTTCCGCCTCCTCCACCCGCCCGGCCGCGCCCGACATGTCGGCCGGCGGCCGCCGACTCACAGTGTAGCTTCACGCCCACTCGTCGCCCGTGGCAAGAAACGGACGCAACTCCGCCGGCGGAGAATCGTAGAAGGAGTCGCAGGTGCGGAGCGACGAGCGATGGCGAGCATGGACGAGACCTACTTCCGGCCGCAGCTCGAGGAGCGGCGGCGCCGGCTGAGCACCCTGGTGGCGACATCGCTCATGGTGGTGCAGCGGCGGCCCTGACGGCCTCCCGCGGGTTACGTTCCTGGGGGTGAAGCGGCGGGTGTGCAGTCGAGGCGCCACACGTCCTGTGCGGTCACCCACCCGCGTGCGCCCGAGGAGTCCTGAACCCGCAGATAGGCGCCGCTGGCGCCGAGGACGGGTACCACCTCGCCCTCGCGCAGCGTGGCGAGCACCGACGCCGACGGGGAGGCAGCATCCGCCAGCGGCACGCCGCGCCGGACGACGACGGCGGTGGGGTTCGCCAGCATTTCGGCGAGTGCGACGACGCCGAGGGCGAGGCCGAGCACGAGCGCCAGCCAGGCGGTGGGAATCGGCCAGCGCGCCAGTGGCAGCGCCCTGGCGAGCGCGTGAGCGGCGAGCGAGACGAGGAGCAGCGCGGCCGCGAGGAGGTCGAGATGGAGGCGCCGTGCAGCGCTCGCGAGTCCGGCGATCGGGTCCGGGGCGAGCTCAGCGGTGTCCAGGTTGGCGGCCTGGCGCAGCCGCTCGATCTCGCGACGGACCGTGGCATCGGCGCCCTCCACTTCGCGCCCGCGCAGCAACGCCCACAGAGCCTCGCCCAGAGCGCCCTTCGAGGAGGCTGCTTGCGCCCAGTTCCAGTAGAGAGATTCGCTCTCGGCGCCGGACGCCGCGAGTTCGCGGTAGATGGCGATGCCCTTCTGCACGTCGCCCGCCTGCACGTGCTGCGTCGCCGTCTTGAACCTCTCCTGCGGCGTCGTCGCCATCGCCCCCGCCGCAACCAGCAGCATCGCCAGAGCGGCTGCCGCGACCCTCACCCCGGCCCTCTCCTGCGCGCGGGAGAGGGAGCCCCCTCCCGGCCCGCCCAGTCCATCGACCGGGGGCCGAAACCCGAGCCCCGCGCCCCGCGCCCCGCGCCTCACGCCCACCTCCGCACCACGGCCGCCGCACGATCCGCCACCTCGCGGATCTTCTCCGAGTAGTCGCCGAGCTGCGGGGCGTAGCGAACGAAGCGGACCTCGTGGAGGATCTCCCGCACGGCGGCTTCCTTCTCGCTGCCGCCATTGCCGCGGTCGTCGACCTGACCGAAGGTGTCGACCAGCGTCCTTTCGATGAGGAGTGCTGCGGACTCCTTGCTCATCCCTCCACGGCCGGCGCGTCGCAGCTCCGCGAGCGCGTGGCGCAGGCCGCGCCGTGGCGCCCCTGTCGGGCCGCGCCGTAGCTGGCCGCCGAGCAGCCGGCTGCCCAGCAGCATCCCGTGGAGCGCCAGCGCCACCAGGATGAGTGCGCCGACGGCGGCGCGCCCGAGGCGGGGGACGTGAACGCCGGGCAGATCGATTTCGCTGCGGAGGTGCAGCCCGCCCGTGCCCGAGGGTGTCGCTGGCGGCGCGGCGCCGGGAGCGGCGGCGAGCATCGCCGTCGGCCGGACCTCGAGCGCCAGGGGTGCGGTCTGGGTGTGAACGATGCGCCCCGCGGCGGGGTCGAAGAACGCGAACTGCTGCGCGGGAAGGCTCAGGCGACCGGCGGTCTCCGGAACGATCACGTACTCCCACGTCCGCGAGCCCGTAATGCCGGCCTCGGTGGCGGCCAGGTCGCTCTTGACCTGCGGTGGGTAGACTTTCGCGCCGGGGACCGCGAGTGCGGGAGCGGTCTCGACCCACTTTAGGTTGCCGCGTCCCTCAACCCGGAAGCGAAGCGTGGCGGCGTCGCCGATGCCCAGGTCGCTGCGATCGATGGTCGAGGCGACGTGAAAGCTGCCGACGGCGCCGGAGAACAGCGGGTCGTCGGGCAGCGGGCTGACCGCGATCTCCAATGCGTTGGTGGCGCGGGAAACGAGCTGGCCGGCGCCTCCAGGATCGGGGAAGAAGCCGATCTGACGGGGTACGCCCATGCGGAGCTTCGCGGGCGGGATCGACAGCGTGCCGGCCTTCGTCGGGTACAGCAGCCGCTTGAACACCGCGACGCGCTGGAACGTCTCGCCGTCGCGAGTGGCCATGTCGGCTCGCAGGGAGTCCTCCTTGCGTGGCAGCTCCTCGGCCCAGAATCCCTGGTACTTGGGAGCGTCCTCGAAATCGATGCCGCTGATCCGACTCTGCGTATAGAGGTAGTAGGTGAGCAGAAGCGGCTCGCCGACGTACAGCTTCCGGCGGCTGACCTCGGCCTCGACGAAGATCTTGCCAACCGGCTGCACGCGCCGGCGGCCCATCATTTGCTCGAAGGGGTCGGCGCCGAACATGTCCGCGAACGGGTCGGCCTGCCGTCCGGCCGGCGGCGCGGCGCTCCCCGGCACCACCTCGATGGAGATCGGCGCCGTGGTGCGCTCGCCGTCAGAGAGCTTGATGTGCGCCGGACCGATCTGCGCCTGGCCCACCTGGATCGGCTGCAGCAAGAAGATGTAGCTGCGCGACTGCGAGATCGAGCCGTTGACGATCGATACCTGGGTGGACGTCGATGGTCCGCCGACCAACCGCAGGTTGTCGAGCGCCGGCAGCTTCGGGTCCTCCACCAGATCGGCGGAGCGTCCTTCGACGACCAGCGAGAGCTGCACTTGATCGTCGAGCCCCACGCGCCGCGCGCTCACCTCCGCCCGCACCGTCACCTGCGCCCCCGCCGTCGCCGCCACCACGAGCGAGAGGAGCAGGGTGCCGAGCGCGACCCCCCACCCCAGCCCTCCCCCGCGTCCCGCCTGCGGCGGGCCGGGGGGAGGGAGCCGCTGCCCACGGTCCCCGCTCCCCTCTCGGGTGGACGGCCGGCGTATGGGGTTTCTGACCACTGACCACTGACCACTGACCACGTTCTTTAGGGTGGGGGCAGGGCGGGCGATAGGGGGCCGGACCCCGGAACCCGGACCCCGGTCCCCGGGCGGGCGGGTGGCGGTCCTCACCAGTCCTTCCCCTTCTTCTTCCCCGCCCGTTGCGCGGCGAGCTGCTTCTTCTGCTCGTCCTGCTCGGCGCGTTGCAGCGCTTCGAGGAGCTGCATGGCGCGCTCCTTCGACATCCCGGTGTCGTTCTCGAAGCGCTCCTGCTCCTTCTCCTGCTCGCTTTTCGGCCGCGGTTGCGGCTGTTGCTTCTGCTGATCCTGTTTCTGATCCTTGGCGTTCTGCTCTTGCTGCTGTTGCTTCTGCTGATCCTGCTTCTGGTCGTTCTGATTCCGTTGCTGCTGCTGCTGCTGCTGTTGCTTCTGCTCCTCGAGAGCGCGCAGCGCCATCTCGAGATTGCGGCGCGCGTCGGCGTCCTCGGGCGCGAGGTCGAGGGCGCCGCGGTACGCCGTGATCGCGTCCTGATACGCACCCTGCTGGAACAGGGCGTTGCCGAGGTTGTAGCGGGCGGGTGCGGCGAGCGGTCCGGCGTCGCCGGCGATCGTCTTGAGCGCCGCCGCCGACTCGGCGTACTTGCCGTTCTTGTAGAGGGCGTCGGCGAGGTTGAACTTCAGGCGCAGATCGCCAGGCCGGCTGGTCGCGGCGCCGGCGAAGCTCTCGAGGGCCTTGGGGTGATCGCCCTCCGTGTAGCGCTCGCGCCCGGCGGCGTTGAGCCGCTGCGGGCGCAGCAGCGCCTCGTCCGCGAGCCTGGAGCTCTGCGCTTGCGCGTCCCCGGCGAGCGCGAGCAGCGCTCCCAGAGCCACGGCGGTGGCGCGGCCCAGACCTGCGCCCGACGAGCCCTGCGGGGCCGCCGCGGCGCGGCGCCGGCGCAGCCGCGGCGGCGGCAGCGCGAGCGCCAGCGCCAGCGCGACGACCGCGGCGGCGAGGGGAACCTGATAGCGCTCTTTCTTGCGGTAGGAGTACTCGCGCGCCAGCGTCTTCTGCTCCATGCCCTCGATGGCGGCGGCGATCTGCCAGAGGCTGGTATCCGTGCTCGACAGCGGCACGTAGACGCCGCCGGTCGTGCGCGCGATCGACTGCAGCGCTGCGGCGTCAAGGCGCGAGACGTGGGTGGCGCCGTCGTCCTCCTTCTTGAACCCGCGGCGGCTGCCGCTGTCGTCGAAGTCGGGCACGGGGGCGCCGTTGGCGGTGCCGACGCCGACGGTGTGGATTACGGCGCCCGCCTCCTTCGCCTTCGCGACCGCCGCCTCGACGTCGCCCTCGAGGTCCTCGCCGTCGGAGACCAGCACCATCACCTTGTTGTTGCGGCCCGGGTCGACGAAGAGGTCGAGCCCGCGCACCAGCCCAACTCCGAGCGACGTGCCGGGCGCGGGGACGATACCGGGCTCGATGGTGTCGAGGAACAGCCCGATGGCGTCGGCGTCGAGCGTGAGCGGCACGAGCGGGTACGCCTCGCCCTCGAAGGCGACCAGGGCGAAGCGGTCGCCGGCGAGGCGGGAGACGAGCGAGAGCAGCGCGGCGCGGGCGAGGAAGAAGCGGTTCGGCTGCACATCCTCGGTCCCCATCGAGCCCGAGGTGTCGAGCACGAGCACGACGTCGACGCCCTCGCGCTCGACTTTCTCGCGCACGATCCCCCACTGCGGCCGGGCGAGAGCGAGCGCGAGCCCCGCCGCGCCGAGCAGCAGCAGCGCCAGCTGCGCCCAGCGCCATGCCGGCGCGGGGCGCTGCACGACCCGTCCCCACAGCGGCCGCGAGACGAGGCGCGCGGTGCGCTCGTGGTCGCGCCTGGTCGCCCACAGCTCGAGCGCGGCGATCAGCGGCACCGCCAGCAACGCCCACAGGAAAGCGGGGGCGGCGAAGCTCATGGTGCTGTCCTCATGCCGGCGCCACCCTCAAGCCTGCGACCCACGCCGCGCCGGCGGCCGCAAGCAGCGCGGCGGCCGCCAGCAGGTACGGCGGGAACAGCTCGCGGTAGCGCTTGAACGCGGTCAGGCGAATCTCCGACTTCTCGAGCGTGTCGATGCGCTCGAAGATCGAGCGCAGCGACGAGGAGTCGGTGGCGCTGAAGAACTCGCCGTTGGTGCGCCCGGCGATGCTCTTGAGCAGGTTCTCGTCGATGTCGACCTCCATCGACACGGTTCGGCGCACCGACTTGCCGGTGAACGGATCGCGCACCATCACCGGAATGGGCACGCGGCCGCCGCGGCCGACGCCGACGGTGTAGACGCGCACCTGCATCGCTTTCGCCAGGTCGGCGGCGGTCGCCGGGTCGATCTCGCCGGCGTTGTTGGAGCCGTCGGTGACCAGCACGATCACCTTGCTCTTGGCCTGCGAGTGGCGGAGACGCGAGAGCGCCGTGGTCAGGCCGAGCCCCACGGCGGTGCCGTCGGGCAGCATGTCGAGCTTGACGTCGTCGAGCTGCCTGAGCAGCAGCGCCATGTCGGTGGTCGGCGGCGACTTGGTCAGGCTGCGTCCGGCGAAGACGACGAGGCCGATGCGGTCGCTGCGCCGCCGGCTGACGAAGTCGGCCACCACCTGCTTCGCCACCTCGAGACGGTTGCGCGGTTGGAAATCCTCGGCGGCCATCGACCCGGAGACGTCGAGGGCGACGATGATGTCGACGCCCTGAGTCGTTACGTTCTCCTTCAGCGAGCCCTGTTGCGGGCGCGCCAGCGCCACCGCCGCGCCGGCCAGGCCGATCGCCGCGAGGATCGCCGGGAGGTGGCGTGCGCGGGCGCGCCAGCCGGGATCGAAGCGGCCGAGCCGCGCCAGGCCGGGGAACGCGACTGCGCGGCCACGCCGCTCGCGCAACACGGCGAGGAGCACGACCAGAGGGCCGGCGAGGGCGAGCCAGAGGAACGCCGGCTCCTGGAAGCGGAACCCCTCGAAGCCGGTCATGCGCTCTTCTCCAGCGCCGGCGGCTCGGTCGCCCGCAGCCTGGCCTCGAGCGCAGTGACCATCGCCCGTACCGCCACCAGGTGGCGCTCGGCGGTCGGCCGCTCGCCGTGCCCGCGGGCGAACTTGACCTGGTCGGCGGCGCCCATGAGATCGCGCAGCGGCGACGCCAGCTCGCGCGCCGGCACGCTGTCGCGCAGGAACGTCACCGCCTCCGCGGAGGTCATCTCGAGGATCGGCGCCCCCAACCGGCGCTCGAGGTAGCGCTTGGCGACCTCGGCGAGAGCGACGTAGAACGGCTTGAGGTCGTCGGCCGCCAGCTCGGCCGAGACCGCCAGCGCATCGAGGGCGGCGAGCGCCTCGACGTCGGGCGGCAGCTCCGGTACGGGCGCGACCGCTGGCGCGGCGGCGCGCCGGCGGCGCCGACGCAACATCGCGACGACGGCCGCCAGCAGCAGCGCCGCCGCCGCCAGGCCGCCCCAGAAGAACGGCCCGAGCGGCAGCCTCACCGGTCCGCGGATGTCGGCGAGCTTGCGCTCCGCCTCCTCCTTGGGAAGCAGCGACACGATATGCAGCGGGATCGGCTCGCTCTTCGCCTGACCCTCGCGGCCGTCAGGGAGGCGGTACTTCACGGCGATCGCCGGCACCGCGACCTCGCCGACGGCGAACGCCGCAGCCTCGTAGCTGAAAGCTCCCTGACCGGGCGCCGGCGCCGGCGCCGGCCGCAGCTCGACCTTGTCGTCTCCCGGCTCGCCTGGGAACGTCCACGTCGTCCCGGCGGGGCCGCTCGCCCGGACGTCGACGACGAACCGCTGCCCGACGCTCACGTCGGTGGGAGTCGCGCGCGCCGTGATCTTGACCTCCTCGGCTGACGACAGGGCCGCGAGCAGCAGGGCGACGCCGGCCGCAGCCAGCGAGCGCGCGACGTCTCTTGCTTCTCGTGCCACGGGCCACGGGCCACGGGCCACCGGTTGGGCGGGTGGGGGCATCACCGTCTCCGCTCCCGCTCCTTGAAGAACGACGCCAGCGGCCGCTCGTACGACTCGGCGGTCGACAGCGGCAGAGCGTCGACGCGGGTGCGGCGGAACGCCTCGCGCGCCCCCTCGAGCGTGGCGGCGCGCAGCTTTCGCCGGACCAGGGGATCGGAGGTGTCGACGATGAGCAGCCGGTCGGTCTCGGGGTCGGCGAGCGCGATCACGCCGGCCGGCGGGAGATCGACCTCGCGCGGGTCCCACAGGTGAATCGCGACGACGTCGTGGCGGCGCCGCAGGATGCCGAGGGCGCGCTCCCAGTCGTTGTCCTGGAAGTCCGAGATTACCGCGACGATGCCGCGTCGCTTCATCACCTGGCGGGCGAAGCGCAGCGCGCCGGCGATGTCGGTGCCGCGGCCGGCCGGCTCCTTCGCCAGCAGGTCGCGGACGATGCGCAGCGCGTGGTCGCGGCCGCGCGCCGGCGGCACGAACCCCTCGACGCGGTCGGTGAACAGGACCGCGCCGACCCGGTCGTGGTTGGCGACCGCGGAGAAGGCGAGCACCGCGGCAAGCTCGGCGGCGAGGTCGCGCTTGAGCAGGTAGCGAGAGCCGAAGGACTGCGAGCCGGAGACGTCGACGAGGAGCAGCAGGGTGAGGTCGCGCTCCTCGACGAACTTCTTGACGTATGTGGCATTCATGCGCGCTGTGACGTTCCAGTCGATCGTCCGCACGTCGTCGCCGGGCTCGTACTCGCGCACCTCGGCGAACTCCATGCCGCGCCCCTTGAACACGGCGTGGTAGGCGCCGACGATGCCCGACTCCAGGATCGTCCGGGTCCGGATCTGGATCCGCCTGATCCTGTCGAACGTCTCTCTATCGAGCAAGACCCCTCCCACCCGGCCCGGGGCTCGGGGCTCGGGGTTCGGGGCTCGTGAAGGCAGAACGAAACGCTGTCATGCGCGTCACAGGCTCCGCGCCCCGAGCCCCGCTCCGGGCGGGGGCCGGGTGGGCGGTCGGGGGTCGAACCCCGAGCCCCGAGCCCCGAGCCCCGCTCTGCACGGGGGCCGGGTGGGCGGTCGGGGGTCGAACCCCGAGCCCCGAGCCCCTGACCCCGGGCTTCACGGAACTTCCACCCTTTCCAGGATGCGTTCCACGATCTCTTCCGAGGTGATGTTCTCCGCCTCCGCCTCGTAGGTGAGGAGGATGCGGTGGCGCAGCACGTCCTTGGCGATCTCCTTGACGTCCTCGGGGATGACGTAGCCGCGACCCTGCAGGAACGCCATCGCGCGGGCCGCCTGCGAGAACGCCAGCGTCGCGCGCGGCGAGGCGCCGAAGGCGATCAAGTGCTCGATCTCGGCGAGACCGACCTCGCGCGGAGCGCGGGTGGCGCGGGCGAGCGCCACCATGTAGTTGCGAATGCGCTCGTCCATGTAAATTTCGGTGACCCGGTGCGTCAGGCGCGCGATCACGTCGCGGCCGAGCACCCGGTTCACCGGCGGCGTGGTGCCGGCGACCATGCGGTCGAGGATCTCGCGCTCCTCGGCGCTCGACGGGTAGCTCACCTTCGCCTTGAGCAGGAAGCGGTCGACCTGCGCCTCGGGCAACGGGTAGGTGCCCTCGTGCTCGATCGGGTTCTGGGTGGCGAAGACGAGGAACGGCTCGGGGAGCGGGTAGGTGGTGTCGCCGAGGGTGACCTGGCGCTCCTGCATCGCCTCGAGCAGCGCCGACTGCACCTTGGCGGGGGCGCGGTTGATCTCGTCGGCGAGCAGCAGGTTCGTGAAGACGGGACCCTTGCGCGCGACGAACTGCCCGGTCGACTGCTGGTAGATCATGGTGCCGATGAGGTCGGCGGGCAGCAGGTCGGGGGTGAACTGGATGCGCGCGAAGTCGAGGTCGAGCACCTGGCCGAGCGTCTTCACCGCGAGCGTCTTGGCGAGGCCGGGGACGCCCTCGACGAGTAGGTGGCCGCGCGACAGCAGCGCCACCATCATGCGGTCGAGCAGCGGGCCCTGACCGACGATCACCTTCCTGACCTCGCGGACGGCGACCTGCAGCTCAACCGTCTCCTCGCGCACCTGCTCGTTCAGCTTCCTGATGTCCATCTCGCTCAGTGCCATCGTGCGTCGCTCCCCCGGACCGGCCCGCCGACACCGATCCGTCCCCACCCCCGATGCAACGCCCATGCCCACCCCTGTCTTTGCGAGCCCCGAACCCCGAGCACCGAGCCCCGTCCTTTTGGCTTTCCGGCGATGTCACATTGACACCCCTCCGACGCCGTTGCTACGCTGCCCGGAGTACTTTCCACGCAGAGCGCAACTTGCGGGCGCGTTCCTGCGTAGGGATTCGTGACGAGTCGAGGAGGAAGGTGATTCCATGTGGCGAAGGATCTCGAACCTGATTCGCGGCTTCTTGGGCCTCTTCATCAGCGGCATCGAGCGCGAAAACCCGCGCGCCCTGATCGAGGCGGAGAAGGAGAATCTGCGCACGCAGATCGCTCGCTTCAACGACAACCTGGCGAACCACGCGGGTTTCTGCGAGAGGCTGATGCGGCAGGTGAAGAACCTCGAGGCGCAGGAGCGTGACCTCACCGCCAAGGCGGCCGCCAACCTCAAGGTGGGCAACCGCGCTGCCGCCGGCCAGTACGCGCTGCAGCTCAAGACCGTCAAGGAGCAGCTCGAGGAGAACCGCACGCAGATGGTCGCCGCCGAGGAGACGTACAAGAAGCTCGTGCAGGCGCGCGACGTGTCGGTGCGCGAGGCGCAGGCCAAGATCGAGGGGCTCAAGCGGCTGCTCACCGAGACCGAGATGCTCGAGGCGCAAGCCGAGCTGCAGGAGATGGCCAAGGGGATGATCTCGTCGATCGGCGGCAGCGGCGACACCCTGGCCCGCGTCGAAGAGTACGTCACCGAGCGGCGCGACAAGGCCGCCGGTCGCGCGCGTGTCGCAGCCGGCTCGATCGACACGTCGCAGGTTGAGCTCAAGGAGGGGGAGCAGGAGGCGCTCGCCGACCAGGCGCTGACGGAGTTCGCCGCCGCGTACGGTCTCGAGATGCCGGCGGCGCCCAAGTCGGAAGAGGCGGCAGCGGCGCCGGCCTCGCCGCCCGCCAAGGACATGGGGCCCGCGGAGAAGCAAGGATGACAAAAGGACCGGTCTCGCGGCTCGGGGCTCGGGGCGCGAATTCGGCACCGTCGGTTGCCCCGGCCTTTCGAACCCCGAGCCCCGAACCCCGAGCCCCCATCACGGGCAGAGGCAGTCCTCGCCCGTACGGCACGCTCGGCTGACGAAGGAGGCATGCAATGGCAAGCAACCCACCGGCGAAGGTAGGGCCGACCGCTCTCGGCAAAATCGTGCTGATCCTGTTCGTGCTCGCCTGCATCGCTGGCGCGGCGTACTACTTCCGCGACATGATCGCGCCGAAGGGGAACCAGGCCGCCAAGCAGATCGACATCGGCGCCTTCCAGCAGCAGCAGGGCAAGGTGGAGGCTCCGGACACCAAGGGCGTCACCACCGTCAACGAGTACACCTACGTCCCGGCCGAGAAGCTGCCCCCGGTCAAGGGCGTCTCGGGCTACAAGTGGGACGCCGGCGAGAAGGTGGTCCAGTTCCCGATCAACGTCTGGATCGGGTGGCTGCCGATCGTCGCGGCCAACCACGGGTTCTCCCCCAATACCGACAGCATTTTCTTCAAGGAGTACGGGTTCAAGGTGAATCTCAAGCTCATCGACGATCCCGTTACGGCGCGCGACGCGTTCGCGGCGGGAGAGAGCCAGATCCTCTGGGGCACCCTCGACATGATGGTGCTGTTCGCCCCCGAGCTGATGCGCGACTCGCGCACCGCGCCGCGCATCTACCAGCAGGTCGACTGGTCGAACGGCGGCGACGGCATCGTCGTGCGCGGCAACATCCACTCGGTCAAGGACCTCAAGGGCAAAACCATCGTCTACGCGCAGAACTCGCCGTCGCAGTACTTCATCAACAACCTGCTGCTCGCCTCCGGAATGCAGCCCTCGTCGGTGAACCACAAGTACACCGCCACCGCGTTCGAGGCGGCGGCGGCGTTTGTCTCCGACAAGCGGATCGACGCCTGCGTCTCGTGGGCGCCTGACATCTACAGCATCCCGGAGAAGGTGACCGGCACCCGAATCCTCACCACGACGTCCGAGGCCAACAAGCTGATCGCCGACGTCTGGGCGGCGCGCGCCGACTTCGCCAAGGACCACCCCGAGGTGATCAAGGGGCTGGTCGCCGGCATCTTCAAGGGGATGGAGAAGCTCACCGACCCCACCTTCAAGAGCCAGGCGTTCCAGTGGATGGCCGAGGGGTACGGGATGCAGGTCGACGAGGTCAAGGGGATGGCGAACGACGCCCACTCCACCAACTTCGCCGAGAACCGGAGCTTCTTCCTCAACGCCAACGACCCCGCCAACTTCGAGCGCACGTGGAAGAACACGACGTTCGTCTACCGCGAGCTCGGCCTCGTCGGCACGCCGGTGCGCTTCGACGAGGTGATGGACTTCTCGGTGATCAAGCAGCTCGAGTCCGACGGGACGTTCAAGAACCAGCAGGACACCTACCGCACGACGTTCGCGCCGACCACCTACAAGAAGGTCACCGCCGAGGCGCCGATCGTCACCCAGACGATTCGCATCAATTTCTACCCGAACTCGTCCAACATCTACGAGCCGCAGCACGACGACATCGGCAGCGCGATCGCCAACACGCTCTACGACCCGACGGTCGAGGCCACTCTCGAGAAGGTGGCGCGCCTCGCCGGCCAGTACGAACGCGCCGTGATCGCCGTGGTCGGCCACAGCGACTCGTCGATGAAGGGCAAGGGGACGCGCTACGAGGACGTCAAGCAGCTTTCGCTCGACCGCGCCAACTCGGTCAAGCAGGCGCTCGTCAAGAAGTTCAAGTTCGACCCCAACAAGTTCATCATCGAGGGCAAGGCGTGGGACGAGCCGGCGGATCCCGACGACCCGATGAATCAGGCGCTCAACCGCCGGGTGGAAATCTCGGTCTACCCCCCAGAGGCAAAGTGACCGACCCGGCATCGTCCACGATGGGGCCGGGGGCCAGGGGACAGGGGACAGGGGACACCGCGACCCCGCCCAAGCCCCTGACCCCTGACCCCGGACCCCGTCGTTTCCTGGCAATTCGCGAGACGATCCCGAGCTGGATGAGCTGGGTGCTCGGCGTCATCCCGATCCTCGTGCTGCTGCTCGTGTGGGTCGTAATGACGGCCGGCGGCGAGGCCGAAAAGCGGATCATCTCGCCGACGATCCTGCCGTCGCCGTTCGAAGTCGTCGGCTCGTTCGGCTCGTTGTGGTTCGACCGGGCCCTCACCCGCAACCTCGGGATCTCGTTCGGCCGCGTCGTGCTCGGCTTCATGGTCGCTTTCGCGGTCACCTTCCCGCTCGGGGTGCTCATGGGCGCATTCACCAAGGTGAAGGCGGCGTTCACGCCGCTCTCGGTGTTCGGCGCCTACCTGCCGATCCCGACGCTGGTGCCGCTCACGATGAGCCTGTTCGGCACCGGCGAGACGCAGAAGGTGGTGTTCCTCGCCCTCGCGTTCGGGATCTTCCTGCTGCCGCAGACAGTCGCCGCGGTCGACGCGGTCGACGACATCTACCTCAAGACCGCCTACACCCTCGGCGCCGGTCCGGTCCAGGCGGTGCGCAAGGTGTTGCTCGCGGTGTCGTGGCCGGAGATCTACCAGGCGCTGCGCCTGGGCTTCGGCGTCGGCTGGAGCTACATCCTGCTCGCCGAGATGGTCGACATCGGCAAGGGTCTCGGCGGCATCATCATCATCTCGCAGCGGCGCGGTCCACGCGAGCACATCTACCTCGTGCTCCTGATCATCGTGGTGATGGCGTTCCTCACCGACAAGCTCTGGGTGATCGTCGGGCGCAGGCTCTTCCCGTACCGCGAGGCGCGCCGATGAAGGCCGTGGCCCGTGACCCGTGGCCCGTGGCCCGCGGACTGCGGGGGCAGGCATGACCGACCAGAAGGGCGGCACGCTGCCCGCGGTGGTCGAGTTCAGGAACGTCTCGAAGACGTTCAACGCGGGGACGTCGCAAGCGTTCACCGCGCTCAAGGACGTCAGCTTTCGCATCGAGGACATTCCCGACTACGGCGAGTTCATCGCTCTCGTCGGCCCGTCCGGCTGCGGCAAGTCGACGATTCTCAACCTCATCCAGGGGTTCACCGACGTCTACCCGCCCACCACCGGCGAGGTGCTGGTGCGCGAGAAGCCGGTAGTCGGTCCCGGGCGCGACCGCGGCATGATCTTCCAGAAGTACTCCTCGTTCCCCAATCGGACGGTGATGGCAAACGTCACCTTCGGCCTCGAGCTGAACCAGGGCGCTCACGGCTTGTCGCCGTCGGGGATCGACGACCTGGCGATGGAGTGGATCCGCAAGGTGGGCCTCCACGGTCATGAGCGCAAGTACCCGCACCAGCTCTCGGGCGGGCAGCAGCAGCGCGTCGCCATCGCCCGCTCGCTCGTGCTCAAGCCGGAGATCATCCTGATGGACGAGCCTTTCTCGGCGCTCGACGAGCCTACCCGCATCGACATGCAGCGGCTGATCATGGAGCTGTGGCAGGCGGTGGAAGCGACGGTCCTGATCGTCACCCACTCGATCGCGGAGGCGGTGTACCTCGGCGACCGGGTGTGGATCATCACGCCGGCGCCGGGTCGCATCGGGCGCGAGTTCAAGGTTGGGATCCCCGAGACTCGCAACGCCGACCCGTTCATCGCCCAGGAGAGCAAGACGTTCAAGGACGTCGTCGCCGAGGTGGCCCGCGCTTTTCGCGAGATCGAAGGCCGCACATGAAGGACGGGGCTCGGGAATCGGGGCTCGGGGCTCGAAGGGCAGGAGCCTGCGCTGCCTTTCCGAACCCCGAACCCCGAGCCCCGACCCCCGAACCCCGACCCCCGAACCCCGAATCCTGGATGGCCTGACGCATGGCCGGTGAACCTCTGGGATATCTGGATTACGTTCGAGCGGCCTGGCGCTACCGGCCGCGTGTGGGCTGGCTCGGCCACATGCCGGTCAACCACATGGCGCTCGTGGTGCTCGGCCTCCTCGGTGCGGTGAACCCGGGGTTCTGGCTGCTCGGCGCCGCCGGCGAGCTGGCGTACCTCGGTTTTCTCTCCTCGAGCGCCAGCTTCCAGAAACTCGTCCAGGGGGAGCGGCTGCTCGAGCGCCAGGTCGGCTGGGACGAGAAGGTCCGCCTCGTCGCGGCATCGCTGTCGCCCGACTCGCAAGGCCGCTACCGGCGCCTGCTCGCGCAGTGCGGCCTGATCCTCGGAATGTCCGAGAAGGCGGCGCTGGAAAGCCTGGGCAGCCTCAACGACATGCGCGCCGGCGGCCTCAACCAGCTCCTCTGGTTGTTCCTCCGCCTGCTGTCGTCGCGCGAGCTGATCATTGCAAACCTCGCCCAGGTCGACCGCGAGAGCCTCGCGGCGGACGTGACCAAGGTGAAGGACCGGCTCACGGTCACCCCGGCCGATACTCCGCTCGCCCGATCGCTGCAGGCCACGCTGGACATTCAGAGCAAGCGCCTCGACAACCTCAACCGGGCGCGCGCGTCGCTCGACGTCATCGACGCCGAGCTCGAGCGCATCGAGCAGCAGGTCCGGCTGATCCGCGAGGAGGCGGCGGTCGGGGGAGGCCCGGAGGTGCTTTCGGACCGTCTCGATGCGGTGACCTCGACGATGGCCGAGACTTCGCGCTGGATGGACCAGCACGCCGAGCTGTTCGGCACGCTGGCCACCGACGACGTCGATGTCGCGAACCTGCCGCGCCTGCCTGACGCGCCCGCCGTGGCGCAGCCGGCGCCGCCGCCGCCCCCGCGCGCGAAGCAGAGAACATGAACGGCGGGGTCGGGGGTCAGGGGTCAGGGGTCAGGGGTAGGGGCGGCTCGTTTCTACTTCCCCAGAGCCTCTCCGGGGAGCGAGCCCGGCGGCCGCACACGTGTCGTGCCCGTTTCTCCCGCCTCCTGACCCCCGAACCCGGACCCCGTTGTCCTGACCCCGGACCCCTGACCCCCGACCCCTTCGTCGGCGACGCACAGGAGGCGTAATGGCGGGAGAGCTTCCAGCGTGGGCGCGCGAGATGCGGGAGGTGTTCCGCTCCGGCGCCACCAGTCAGTTCGTGATCTCGGGCAACGTCTTCGACCTGGTCCCGGCGTCCGACGGCAAGGGGGGTGCGGACTTCGTGTCGCTGGCGCGCTTCCTCACCGACGTGATGTTCGCGCCGTTCGACGTGGTGGTGCAGTACGACCGCGGCAAGGGTATCCGGGTCCCGCGCGGCGGCGACCACTTCCACCGCTTTCTCAAGGCGTTCGACACCTTCCAGGGGACGGCCTGGGCATCGCTGCCCGACGTCGGCCCCGACAAGATGGAGTCGCTCGACCTCGGCAACCTGCTGCCGCGCGACCCGAAGCGGGCGATCGAGCTGGTCGACCGCTTCCTGCGCGCCGCGCTGATGCGCACCCGAATGGTCGACGGCAAGCCGGTCGCCGACCCGCTCAAGGTCGCGCTGCTGATCCCCTACGCCGAGTTCGTCGCGCCGCAGGGCGATGTACTCTACGTCTCGGGCGACACCAGCCAGACGCTCATCCAGATGCTCGACTGGTCGTCCGACCCGGCGATCCTCGGCGCCTTCGTGGCCACGGTGCTGATCGCCGAGACGCTCGGCGACCTCAATCGCGCGCTGGTCGAGAACCCCAACTCCGCCAAGCTGCGCATCGACCTGCCCAAGGCCGACGAGCTGCGCGCCTACATCGAGGTGCTCACCAGGGACGTCGCCGACTTCTCGACCGTCTGCGAGGTGCCGCGCGAGGTGCTCGCCGACAAGCTGGTCGGGCTTTCGCGCGTCAACGTGCGCGCCCTCGTGCTGCGCGCTGTCGCCAACAAGGACCGCATCACCGGCGCCTACCGCACCGGCATGAAGAAGGAGCTGATCGAGAAGGAGGCGTCCGGGCGGCTGGAGTTCCTAGAGTCGACGCGCACGCTCGACGACGTCGCCGGCCACGTCGAGGCCAAGTCGTGGCTGCGCCAGGACGCGGTGCTGCTCAAGCGCGGCCTGACGCGGGCGATCCCGATGGGTTACCTGCTCACCGGGCGCATCGGCACCGGCAAGACGTACCTGGTCGAGTGCCTGGCCGGCGAGGTCGGGGTGCCGTGCGTGGAGCTCAAGAACTTCCGCGAGAAGTGGGTGGGCGCGACCGAAGGCAACCTCGAGAAGGTGTTCAACATCCTCCACGCGCTCGGCCAGGTGATCGTGTTCGTCGACGAGGCCGACCAAGCGATGGGCAAGCGCGGCGGCGGCGACGGCGACTCGGGGCTGTCCGGCCGCATCTACGCGATGATGGCCAAGGAGATGTCGGACACCCGCAACCGCGGCAAGATCGTCTGGATGTTCGCCACCTCGCGCCCCGACCTCCTCGAGGTGGACCTCAAGCGCCAGGGCCGCCTCGACGTCCACATCCCGCTGTTCCCGCCCGGCGAGGAGCAGGGACGGCGCGACCTGTTCGCGGCGATGGCGCGCAAGCTCAGAATGGAGATCAAGCCCGACGAGCTGCCGCCGCTGCCCGACAACGACCAGATCGGCGGCAACGAGATGGAGGGAATCTTGGTGCGGGCGCTGCGGGTGCATGAAACCCAGGAGGAAGGCGGGCTCCGGGCTCCGGGCTCCGGGCCCCGGGAGGAACCGGCGGCGGCGCTCTCGTTGCGGGAGTGCATCGAGGAGGCGATCGCCGACTTCCGTCCCTCGGCGCATACCGAGCGGCTCGAGCTGATGGACCTGTTGGCGGTCAAGGAGTGCACCGACGCCCGCTTCCTCCCCGAGCGCTTCCGCTCGCTCTCGATCGCCGACGTCAACACCCGCATCCAGCGCCTCAAGCTTGCTATTGGGGAGTAGGGGCGGGCGCCACTTGCGCGGCGCTGCGGCCGCTCGCCGCGAGGCCGCGTGAGCTCCGCTCCCGCGGACCTC
>Ga0315273_10001790_pt1 | contig 24793 bp, 20 predicted proteins | sample YL17G02_0_MG_FD_205753 | JGI IMG/M metagenome (GOLD analysis project Ga0315273, IMG submission 205753) | Sediment microbial communities from Yellowstone Lake, YNP, Wyoming, USA - YL17G02_0 | ecosystem: Environmental > Aquatic > Freshwater > Lake > Sediment | place: USA: Wyoming | collected... | reverse complement strand
TCCACCTCAAAAAAGAGATTGAGAAAAAGCTCAGGCAGCTATTCAATGATCTCCAGAAACATGAACCATGAGGCCACCCACCAAAAAACCCATCCCCTTCGGTTACCTTTTGCCATGAGGCATCACGAAGGCGCCTTGACAGGGCGGCGCGGGTGTGCCAATATACTGACCGGCGCGGGGCTGGTCTTGCGTCACTGTTCAGGGCATGTCAATTAGGGATCTGATTTGGACAAGTTCGTAATTCAGGGCGGCAGACGGTTATCGGGCGCGGTGAATGTGGCGCCCTCGAAGAACGCGACATTGCCGATCATCTGCGCGGCCATGCTGGCCGAATCCGGCAAGACCATTCTGACCGATATTCCCGACCTGGTTGATATCCGCACGACAGTGGCCGTCGTCAATTACCTCGGGGGTGAGGCGGATTACAACTCGTCGACGAGGGTCCTGACGATTGATGCCGCCAACGTGAGCAAGGACGATGTGCCCTACGATCTGATGCGGCGGATGCGCGCGTCATTCCTGTTTCTGGGTGCGCTGCTGGGGCGTCTGCGGAAAGCGCGTGTCTCTCTGCCGGGGGGATGCGCCTTTGGACCGCGCCCCGTCGATTTGCACCTGAGGGGTTTCCAGGCCTGCGGCGTGCAGTTTGAAGACGACCACGGCTACATCCGTTGCGACGGATCGAAGATGAAAAGCAGCACGTTTGTTTTTGACCGCCCGACGCACACTGGGACCGAGAATCTGATGATCGGGATGGCTCTGACTCCCGGTGAGACGCTTCTGGTGAATGCGGCGTGCGATCCGGAGATCACCGACGTGGCCGGCTTCCTGAACAAGATGGGTGCCAAGATCGAGGGAGCCGGAACATCGACCATCCGAATCACCGGTGTGAAGCGACTCCGGGGAACCGAGTACCAGCCGATCCCCGATCGTCTCGAGGCGGGGACATTCATGATCGCCGCCGCGATGACAAAGGGAACCGTCGAAGTCAGGGGAGTCGAACCGACACATCTCGAAGCTCTGACAGCCAAACTGCTCGAGATGGGGGTTCAAGTCACGCCGACCAGGAAGCGCATCACGGTGAAGGGACCGGCAAAACTGTGGCCGACCCAGATCGTGACATTTCCCCATCCGGGGTTTCCGACTGATTTGCAACCCGCAATCTTGGCTCTTCTCACCGTGGCCGACGGGGCGTCTGTCGTCACGGAGACGGTTTTCCCTAATCGTTTTTCACATGCCATGGAATTTGTGCGGATGGGCGCGGACATTCGGGTGACCGGCAATGAGGCGCGGGTCGCGGGCGTCCCCCGTCTGCGCGGGACCACGGTGATGGCGGCAGACATCCGCGCCGGGGCCGGGCTGGTAGAGGCCGCACTGGCTGCGGAGGGGACATCCCAGATTCTGCGTGTCTATCACATCGACCGCGGGTATGATCACCTCGAAGAAAAGCTTGCCCATCTGGGCGCCGACATCAAGCGTGAGAAGGATGAATAGCGGGTGGCGGCCGGTCACAAGAGCCGGGCGTGGAACAATTTGCCCTTCAACGGGTTGAAGTAGATTGCTGAGGTCGTTCCCCCGGGGCCTCATTGCGTCAGTAATGCGAATCTTGAAGCCGAGTTCAGAGCCAGTCTCCGACCTTCCGTCTCTGCCGGGATCATCAGGCGTGGCCGGTGGTTTTTCGAAGAGACTGCTGTGCCTGCTGGTACTCGCCGGCGTGTCGCTGGCGCTGGGGCTGGCGCCTCCCGCGCACGGTCAGGACGAGGGCTTCGGGAAGAACAAGGTCCAGTACCAGGACTTTCACTGGAGCATCATCTCCTCCGATCATTTCGACATCTATTACTATGAGGACGGGTACGATCTGGCGGTGTTCGCGGCCACCGCTCTGGAGTCAGCCTACGTCACGGTATCCGCGCAGTTGAATCACCGGTTGACCAAACGCGTCCCCGTGATCCTCTACCAGTCGCACAACGAGTTCCAGCAGACGAACGTCACCAGCAGCCTTCTGGAAGAAGGGGTCGGCGGATTCACAGAGTCGTTCAAGAACCGCATGGTGATGCCCTTCACCGGGTCTTACGAAGATTTCCGCCACGTGCTCCACCACGAACTGACCCATGCCGTGGTGTTCGACATGCTCTACGGCCGGGGCATTGGTTCGATCTTGTCGCAACGCACGTTGTTCCCGCTGCCTCTGTGGTTCGCCGAAGGTTTCGCCGAGTATTCGTCCCGGCACGGCTGGGATACTTTTGCCGACATGGTGCTCCGGGATGCCGCGGTGCACGGGTACTTGGTGCCGCTTGGCGAAGTCGGCGGTTATCTGGCGTACAAAGAGGGTCAGTCCGCGATCCTCTATCTGGCAGAGCGATACGGCGAAGAGAAGATCCCTGAGGTGCTCTCCAAAGGGAGGTTCGAGTCCAGTCTCGATAATTCGCTGAAGAAGGCCATCGGGATGGGCAGCAAGGAATTCACTGAGGAATGGCAGAAGCGTCTGCGGAAGGAATACTGGCCGGAGATCTCCGCGCGGGAGGAGCCCAAGGATTTCGCCAAGCAACTGACCGACCACGAGAAGGATGGCTCATACTTCAACGACAAGCCCGTCTTCTCACCGCGCGGTGACCGTCTGGCCATCTTCAGCGAACGCGGCGACTACACCGAAGTCAAGATCATCTCCGCCATCGACGGCAAGCGTCTGAAGCGCGTGCTCAAGGGGGGCAGCACCGACCGTTTCGAGTCGTTGCATTCCTTCAATTCCGGAATGAGTTTTTCTCCGGACGGGTCGACTCTCGCGCTCATTGCCAAATCGCGGGGTTCCGATGCCCTGTTCTTGATCAACGTGGATGGGAAGCAGCACGATCGGACCTTGAATCTCGGCTTATCATCGATGAGTTCTCCTTCGTTCTCACCGGATGGCAAGTCGCTGGTGGTCACAGCGCGGAAGAATGACCGGAATGATCTGTACCTCGTCGATGTCTCAAACGGAGCGCTAACGCGCCTGACTGATGATCGCTACGACGAGCAGGACGCCAGATTTGATCCCACCGGGACAAAGATCGTCTTCGCCTGCGATCGCCCGTCGAACGGTCCCACTCCATTGATGACCGGGCAGCCTCAGGAACCGGCGACGTTTGCCTATGGCCGCTACGACATCTTCGTGGCCGACCTGACGACACGCATGGTCTCTCCGCTGACCACCGGCGACGAGGAGGACAAGACCCCTGTCTTTGCACCGGATGGACGCCGCGTTTGCTACGTCTCCAACAAGAACGGGATCTACAACCTCTACGTCATCGATTCGATCGGGGCCAAGCCTTACCCGATCACTGACGCGTTGTCCGGGTGCTTCTCTCCCGCGTGGTCGCCGGATGGACAGAGCATCGCTTTCACGGCATTTTTTAAGGGCGGATTCGACGTGTTCTTGATGAAAGAAATCCGTCCAAGAGTCGCCGATGGTGGGGGACTCGCGCCCACGGCATTCATTCGCCGGCGTACGGGTCTGGACTCCGCAAGTTTCGTTGTCAAACGTGCACCCGCCCTGGAGGAGCATGTCCCCAAGATTCTCGACGAGGATCTCGAGTTCACCTCGTATGTCCGAAAAGCTGAAGCGCCGCTGCGGCGTCGTCCCTTGATGGGCGACAGTACCCAGGCAGCAGACACGACCTCGGTCACGGGGCATCCGGCAGATAGTACGCAGACCGTCGTGGAAGGGCCGATGCCGCCCGATACGACCCGTCCGGCTGCCGTTGCCGACACCGGGGCTACTGCTGGATTGCACAGCCGAGGGACTCTGCCACTTTCTGACAGCACGCGGCTTGTCTCGGCCGACACCAGTTCGACGGCGAAGGGGCCGAGGCAGTACATTCCCCATAAGTACAAACTCAAATTCACACCCGATCTGGTGACCGGAGGACTTGGATACAGCTCGTTCTTCGGACTCCGTGGCCAGTCCTTCTTTGTGCTTTCAGATTTTCTGGGTGATCACCAGATCTTCATCGCCACGGATCTCGTGAACACGATCGATCAATCGAACATTCAGGCCTACTACCTGTACACGCCCAAACGGATCGACTATGGCGCCGGCGTCTTCCACTCCAAGTACTACTACGTCGATTTCTTGAATCGGCTGTTTTCGGACCGCACTTACGGATTCATGGCGAATGCCGCCCGGCCGTTCTCGAAGTTCACTCGTCTCCAGTTGGATGCGATGATGTTGTTTGTCGATCGCCGGTACTACGATCGCAACCCCGATACTGGGGATTATGACAACAGTTCGGATCGTGTGGGACTGGGAGCGCTTTCACTCGTTCACGACGACATAACCTGGGGGCTGACCGGGCCTGCGAACGGCCGAAGGTACAGGGCGTCGATCGAGTACGCGCCTAGCGCTCTTTCCAGGCGCATATCGTACCAGGCGCTGACCGCCGATTTCCGGCAATACACTCGTCTGGGCGGGCGCTACACCTTCGCCTGGCGCGCTGCGGGAGGCGCCTCCGGGGGGGAGACTCCCAAGCGCTTCTATCTGGGCGGAGTTGATAACTGGATCGGTTCCACGGTGGCGCGCAACGACGTCTATTCTGTCGAGGGGCTGTACTTTTCGCAGGTCATCACGCCGTTGCGCGGGTGGGACTACTACGAGTTGCAGGGAACGAGATTCGCCCTGTTCAACGCCGAGTTCCGGTTTCCCTTCGTCGACTACTTCGCCATGCGATTCCCACTGCCGATGGCGCTGACTCAGATCGCCGGCGCGCTCTTCTGGGACATGGGTTCGGTGTGGGGAGATGGGCGTGGTTTCCGCGGAGTGTCGACTGACGGCGGTTTTCATTTTCAGAGTATTCGCGCCTCGTTCGGGTACGGGATCCGTGCGAATCTCGGAATCGCGGTCCTGCGATTCGACCAGGCGTGGCGCACCGATCTGAGGAAGATCGCCGCGCGCCCCAAGTTCTACTTCTCGCTCGGCGGGGATTTCTAGAACTCGGTTACAGGATTGAGTGAGCTGCCGCCGCCGGGTGGGGCACCCGGCCCCGCCCGCCTAATTGACATTGTTGTGAATAGCCTGGAGCGAAGCAGAGCAGGTCATCTGTTGCCTTGGAACTTGCGCCTCACTGTCTCAGTCTCGTCGGGCGCGGGGTGGCCGGAGACGATTATGCGACCGAGAATCGGGTATCGCAAAGCCATTGCCATCAGGCAAAGCGTGTCTTAGCTTGGAGTCCGAACGTGTCCGAATTGTCTGACGACGGACACAAATGAGGGTGGTGCTATGTTGAGTGGTGACGTGATCACAACGATGATACGGCGATCTGTTGATGAGGCCAAGAAGTCAATTGTGGAGGATCGAGGCGTCCATCCGTTTGTCGGCGCTGTTATTGCGAGTAAGGATGGTAGGATAATCGCGACCGCCCACCGCGGGGAGACCGGTCCGGGGAGGCATGCTGAGTTTATAGCGCTGAGCAAAGCTGCAGAATCTGGCGTGGATCTTGCGGGGGCAGAGCTCTTCGTGACTCTCGAACCTTGCACCGCGCGCGGCCCGCGCAAGACACCATGTTCCGATAGGATTAAGGACAGTGGGATCGAAGCAGTATACATTGGCATGCTTGATCCAAACCCGCAGATTTTAGGTCGCGGCGAGACCGACTTGCGTTGGGCTGGCATTCGCGTCGAGCGGTTTCCCGGAAATACGGTGACGGAGCTCGAACGCTTGAACGCCGATTTTATCAAGAAGCAGCGCGCTTCTCATCTCCCAACCGACTCTCTGTATGTTACGACACAAATCCCCGACATTATGATCCAACAACTACAACGCGAAGGATTAGAAGTAGAACGCCTTCCATTTGACTGGCATGTTTCAATCCAGGATGTCGTTCACCACTGCCGCTCTGCATATCGCGATGATGTTCCTTGGGATTTGGATTCGTTGGTGCGCAAGGTGAGAGGGCTTGCGTTTGACAGGAAGTACGCTGACTACTCATACCAGCATGATGCTCGAGGGATCTATCCTTCATGGAGTGATGATCTCTCTGAGGTGCTGAAGCGACTGGGGATAACGAGCCTCGTCGGGCGGCGTGTGGTTGATGTCGGTATTGGCAACGGTGAAGAGGGTGAGGCCCTGTTCAAAGATGTAGCCGATCTTACGATGGTAGACATCGCCCCTCGCTCGTTGGAGATTGCTAGCGGCAGGCTGCCGCGCGCAACGGCCATCGTGGCTGAAGCGGAGGATCTAAGACCCATCCGCGCGGCATCGCAGGACATATATATTTCGTTGCGGACCTACCAGTCATCGTACTTTGACCCCGTCTCGGCCGTTAGGGAGGGCTACAGAGTCCTGAGAGTTGGGGCGATTCTCGTCGTCTCAGTCGCTAACGCGTTCGTCGGCCAAGATGATGTATTAATTCCGGGCCTTGTGATTCCGAATACGAGTCTCGTTGATCGCAATCGGCCCTTTGAGGTCGCAGATCAAATCAGAAGGCGATTGACACTGATGGGATTTGACCATGTGGGGGTCCATTCTGGAGAAACGGAGGTCTATGTCTATGGTCGACGGTCTGCCTGATGCTGCAGACATGAGTCGCAATTGTACGTCCCCGCAATCACCGCATGCCCATGGAGCAAATGAGCGGCAGCGAGCGGATTTTGCGGCCTAGACAGACGCAGAAGTATTCCCCATGGGCGATTGAGGTCTGCTTTCAGTAATGAAGCAATGAACGTTTTGCGAATAGCTATCCCGGGACATAGCGAGCATGACGTGGTGGCCTCGCCGGGAGCATCAGAAAGGGGTTAGTCCCTATGCGAGTGGTTTTTACAGGTCAAACAGGCACTGAGAAATCTGGTGTCATCCAGCGTCTGCGGGAGCACTCTCTCCGGAAGCTAGGATTGTCCGCAGGTTGTGATTCCGAAGCGGCAAAGAGGCTCATTGCTTCGTATTCAATTGAGCAGACGATCACCCCGGAGCGAGATTATTTCATCAAGTATCTTGGGTACGACTCGGAGGCCTTCCAGCGTGATAAGTGGTCGCAGGCAATGCGCCACATTCTGGATGGCATTGAGGCGCAAAAACCAGAACATTGCTTCCTTCAAATGCACAGCGTGTATTACAGGAAGGGCTGGTATTTCAACCTCATTGATCCGGACCTGATCCGAGAGTTTCATCCAGATCTCTTTATTTCCTTGATTGACGATTCGTTCAACATGTGGAAGAGAGTTGTCGTGCGGGATCAGAACCGACACGACATGAGTTATCTCAGACTGAGGGACATATACGTGTGGCGTTCTGTGGAGGTCATGATGACTGACTTGCTTGCTCGGGAGATGGTGAGTCGGAAGACCGGGGAAGGCGCTGTGATTCGGCCTGAGCGCCCCTCAAGCTACATTGTCGCTGTCAAGCATCCAGTGGGAATGCTGCATAATCTTCTATTTGAGTCCGAGACTAGGCTGACAGTGTACTTTAGCGTCCCAATTACTAATATCAGGAATGAGAAAGGTAATGTGACTGAGGTGAATGATGCCATTGCAAGGCTGGGGGAGAAGTTCACACTTTTCAGCCCTTTGGCGATTGACGAAAGAATTCTGTTGAATTTTCTTGCCAGGGATGGTAGAGAATCATCTGGGACTCTCTGCGTGCAGGCCGGAGATCGATGGCCACTAGTTCCTGGAGAGACGTACTTGCAGGCGGACGTCCTGCCAGAAGACTACCCTATCGTGCTCGATCGCGCAGAAGTCGCGGAGATCGCGACCGAAATCGACCAACAAATCCGGCGGAGAGATTATCGCTTGATCGACGATTGCGATTGTGTGATCGTGTACCGCCCGAACTGGGGGGGACGTTTGTCACGAGGGGTCACAGCAGAGGTTCTTTACGCATCTCAACATTCCGGGAAAGTGATACCCATCCATGCCTTCAGTCCCGTATCTGATACAGAGGCAGCGAGGGAGTCGCCCTTTGATCCCGATCAAGCCATTGTGCACCAGAGCCTTGACAGTTTGATCGATGGGGTCTCAAAGATAAAGAAGAAGCTGTAATGAAACCGAACGCTATTCTTGCGGAGGGTCAAATGAACCAACGAAAAGCAGTTCTGTGGATCGATGGGCGAAATAGAAACCATACAGCTCTTCGGAAACATGTTGCAAAGAACGGAAGAAATCTCAAGGTGCGTATTGTCGATGTCAGTTCTTATGTCTCCGCCGATGCTGGCTCACCACGCTTGTTCACTCCAGACGGGCTCGAGCTGAGCTCTCAGGAAAGCATTATTGGATACCTAGACGACGGAGATGTAACCACCAAGGTTTAAAGGATTTCCCCACAATTGAGTGTGGAGCACTGCCTTCCCTCTTCCCGCGTACCGGTGATGGGTCTTCGGGGAACCGTGCAGGGGAATGGTGGTGCAGGTGGGCCAGATGGGATCCGGGCACAGTTATACCACTCCCCGTTTACCCGAAGCCTGATCTAAGTGAGTGATTTTGGGCTGGCCGAGGAAGGAGGTTAGCCACGAAGCGTTGGTAGCAGGACGGCAAGACGAAGGCGTAGATCCTCCGGGGAGGTTGAAAGCGGCGTGTGGTGGAGATCTGAACCGAACACCAGATCGGCCATATAGCTTGACCGTAAGCTTCCCTGTCAGGTAGACAGTTCAGAAGTAGAGATCTCGGCGGTTTGAGTTTCGCGGAAGACCGTCAGTGGCAGACGCGATCCCGAACCTCCGCTGATTATCAAGGACTTACGTCATTGGAGCCGAAGTCGGAAAGTTTGAGGAGAGTTACAACCGGGGAGCCATTTCGCCCCCAAACCAAAGGGCTCGGCAGTCCGCCGTGGCGGATCGACCTTCTGTTGCACCATCGGTTCAGCATCGAATCCACCGATCAGTCCCAACACTTGCTTCTCCCCTCCCAGGCATCTTCCTCGCGACGTTGACCTCGCAACTCCCTTTGGGCCTCCCCCAAGGCTGTCACAATCAATCTGGGGAATCCGCTGGCACCCACGGGACTCCCGTCGCAGTTGTCCAAGAGGACACAAGTCCGTGGACACAAGTCCATTGTGTCATGGTGCAAAGAGGGGTAAATTGCTGAATCTCAACGGAGACCTCTTTGATGCCCGAACCTACTGTCACCTTGGAACTCGCGGTCGAGCATGGACTTTCGCCCGAGGAATATGCACAGATCAAAGGCATCCTTGGTCGTGAGCCGACCTACACGGAGTTGGGCGTCTTCTCAGTGATGTGGTCCGAGCATTGCTCGTACAAGAATTCGATCATTCTGCTGAAGACCCTGCCTCGTGAAGGGCCGATGATGCTGGCCAAAGCGGGGGAGGAGAACGCAGGCGTGGTCGACTGGGGCGACGGATGGGCGGTCGTCTTCAAGATCGAATCTCATAATCACCCTTCAGCAGTCGAGCCTTATCAGGGTGCTGCCACCGGCGTCGGTGGAATTCTTCGCGACATCTTCACCATGGGCGCCCGGCCCATCGCCGTGCTGGATTCCCTGCGTTTTGGCGATCCGTCCAATCCGAGGGTCCGCTACCTGATCGACGGTGTCGTACGGGGAGTCGGCGATTACGGCAACTGCTTCGGAGTGCCCAATATCGGCGGTGAGATCATCTTCGAAGACGCATATACCGGCAATCCTCTGGTCAACCCTTTGGCGATCGGCCTCGTTCGGACAGACAAGATTGCCCGCGCGGCCGCATCACTGGTGGGTGCGCCAGTCTTTATCGTGGGGTCAAAGACCGGCCGGGATGGCATCCATGGGGCGACTTTTGCCTCAGAAGAGCTGTCCGCGGCCTCCGAAGCCCGCCGACCATCGGTCCAGATCGGCGACCCGTTCACCGAGAAGCTCCTCTTGGAGGCCACGCTTGAGATGATCGATGCGGATCTGCTGGTCGGGATTCAGGATATGGGTGCGGCCGGGATCACGTGTTCTTGTTCGGAGACGGCGTTTCGCGGCGGTCAGGGAATCCGCATCGATACAGGCCTTGTTCCCGTCCGCGAAGACAGGATGACCCCGTACGAGATTCTCCTCTCGGAGTCCCAGGAGCGGATGCTGGTGATTGTGAAGCCCGGCTGCGAAGATGCAGTTCGCGCGATATTTGCCAAATGGCAGCTCGACGCGGCGCTGATCGGGGAAGTTATCGAGGGTGGGCGATTCATCGTGGATCACAACGGTGAACGGAAGGTGGACATCCCGGCCGACGTTCTCTCCCTGGGCGGCCGCACGCCGCAGTACAAACGCGCCGAAAGGCGCCCGAAGTACATCGATGAAGCAGCAGCATTCAACGCCGATCAGATTCCCGTGCCGGAGAATATGGGCGGGATTTTGCGCCTACTGCTGGGATCACCCAACCTGTGCGACAAAACATGGGTTTACCGTCAATACGACACCAGCGTCCGAACCAGCACTTCCATCGGGCCCGGCATGGATGCAGGCGTGGTTCGCATCCGCAAAACCGACTCTGCGCTGGCCGCGGCGACCGACGGAAACGGTCGTTACTGTTACCTCAATCCTCGCCGGGGCGCCCAGATCGCCGTGGCCGAGGCCGCGCGCAACCTTGTCTGCGTGGGGGCCCGTCCCCTGGCGGTCACGAACTGTCTGAATTTCGGCAACCCGTACAAGCCCGAGATGTACTACCATTTTGCGGAGTGTGTCCGTGGCATGGGCGAGGCCTGCCGTTTCTTCGAGACACCGGTGACCGGGGGCAATGTCAGTTTCTACAACGAAGATGCGGAGCGGGCGGTCTACCCCACGCCGACGATCGGAATGATCGGCAAGATCGAGAGTCTCGATCTGATCACGACAGCAGATTTCAAGTCCCCGGGCGACTGTGTTGCTCTCATCGGTGAATGCAGGGATGAAATCGGCGGCAGCGAGTATCTGAGGACCATCCACGGCAAGGTGACTGGGCAGATACCCAGTCTGGACATGGTGGTCGAGCGGAAAGCGCAGCAGTTCGTAATGCAGGCCATCCGATCTGGCTGGATTCACTCGGCCCATGATTGTTCGGATGGCGGTCTGGCGGTGGCGCTCTTCGAATGCTGTCTATCCCGTGACAATGCCTTGCTGGGAGTGGACATCGATCTTTCTGGATTCGGGCTGCGCGCAGACTCTCTTCTCTTTGGAGAGAGCCAGTCGCGAATCGTTATTTCCTTTGATGAGCGTCACAGAGATGCGCTGATGAAGGCGGCTGCCGCTGCAGGCGTACCTTGCACGATCCTGGGGCATGTCGCCGACCATGACATGTTCAACCTTCGGCCCTTCATATCTGAGTCGCTGACTGAACTGCGCGACGTGTACAAGAAGTGTCTGCCATCCCTCATGGACCGTCAGCCGACTGTGGCCAAGGTGGCGTAGAAGACAGGTTCTTTCGCGGAGAAGTCTCGAATGGCGACCACAACCGCTCCTCAATCAAGCGAGATACAAGACCTGCACAGCTACACGCCTGTGCGGGCGCCGCGTGGCAGCCAGCGCACCTGCAAGGGATGGATTCAAGAAGCTGCTCTTAGAATGATCTGCAACAACCTCGATCCTGAAGTGGCTGAGATCCCGGAGCAGTTGATCGTGTACGGTGGCTCCGGCAAGGCTGCGCGCAACTGGGATTGTTTCCATCGCATTGTCGCCAGTCTGAAGCAACTCGAAAACGACGAAACGTTGCTGGTGCAATCGGGCAAGCCGGTGGGCATTTTCAAGACACAACCCTTGGCGCCGCGTGTGCTGATCGCCAATTCGAACCTTGTGGGCGAATGGGCCAATTGGGAGGAATTCCGGCGATTGGATGCCCTTGGGTTGATGATGTATGGTCAGATGACCGCAGGGTCGTGGATCTATATAGGGTCGCAGGGGATTCTGCAGGGTACCTACGAGACGCTGGCGGCCGTGGCTGCACACCATTTCGGAGGCGACCTGAAAGGCCGCTGGGTCCTGTCTGGCGGAATGGGTGGTATGGGTGGGGCGCAACCTCTGGCCGTGACGTTGAACGGAGGCGTTGCCTTGATTGTCGAGGTCGATCCAGCACGTATCGAGCGTCGGTTGCAGGCGGCATACTGTGACCGCAAGACCACATCCCTGGATGAAGCGCTGGGATGGGTTCGCGATGCCGTGCAAACGAAACGATCCCTCTCTGTAGGTCTGGTGGGCAACTGCGCGGACATACTGCCGACCCTCGTTTCACGCGGTGTGATCCCGGACATCGTCACCGATCAGACATCAGCTCACGATGAGTTGAATGGGTATGTCCCTGCCGGATTGTCTTTCGAAGAAGCGCTTCGATTGCGGAGCGAGAATCCGCCGGACTACATCAAACGATCCTTTGCCTCGATGGCTCGCCATTGTGAAGCGATTGTCGCGATGCAGAAGGCGGGCGCGATTGCATTTGACTACGGCAATAACCTGCGCGGACAGGCCAGGAAGGCTGGGTTCGGCGACGCATTTGCATATCCAGGATTCGTGCCTGCCTATATTCGGCCTCTCTTCTGCCTCGGGAAGGGGCCTTTCCGCTGGGTGGCGCTCTCCGGTGACCCGAAAGATATCGCCGTCACCGACCGCGTGGTGCTGGAGGAGTTTGCCGAGAACGAACCCTTGTGCCGCTGGATTCGTCTGGCCTCTGAAAAGGTGAAGTTCCAGGGTCTGCCGGCGCGGATCTGCTGGCTCGGATATGGTGAACGCGATAAGTTTGGGCTCATCATCAACCGTCTTGTAAGGGAGGGGAAGATTTCGGCTCCGATTGTAATAGGACGTGATCATCTCGACTGCGGGTCAGTGGCCTCGCCCAACCGGGAGTCGGAAGGCATGAAGGACACGTCCGATGCCGTTGCCGACTGGCCGTTACTCAACGGCCTCCTGAACGCCGTGTCTGGCGCCGGCTGGGTATCGATCCATCAGGGCGGCGGTGTAGGAATGGGTTTGTCGATTCACGCGGGGATGGTCGTGGTCGCAGATGGTTCCGAGGACGCTGACGAACGGCTAAGTCGTGTGCTGGTCAACGACCCCGGGACTGGTGTCATGCGCCACGCCGACGCGGGTTATGACGAAGCCATTTCTTTCGCGGGCGAGCGTGGCATTCGACTTCCGGGTTTGAGTTGATGAAAGTTGCGCACCAAATGCAACACCGATCGCCTTCGGGTAATCATGTGGTCATGTTTTCGTACGGATCAAAACCTTCAAGTTTCTCGTATGATGCTTCTGGCCTTCGGATGGGCCGCAGTGGGGCAGGTTGACTATGGATAAGCCGCGCAATCCCAGAGGATCTCAGCAGCGACCCCATCGCGCCGTCAATCCCTTCGGTGAGGGGAATGCGCGCGCGGTGGCCTATGACATCGCAACCAAGGCCTTTCGGGGGGAAGAGAGATTCGAACAGATCTGGAAGAATCATTCCGGGCTGGTCCAGCTATCCCCTCGTGACCGGGCGCTGGCCGTGCACCTTGCATCCGGTGTCCTGCGTCAATACCGTCGCCTGGACGCACAAGCTCGCATTCTGACCTCGGGAAAATCCGAAGGCCTCAGCGATGCGGTCCAGTGGATACTGAGGCTCGGACTGTTCCAGGTTCTGGACTGCGATCGTATCCCTGCCCACGCAGCGGTCTCAACCGCGGTCGATGCAACGAAGAAGGTTTCCCATCAGGGGATCGCGGGACTGATGAACGCCGTTCTGCGGCGCGCCGTCCGGGAAAAAGAAGCGCCACCAGCGACAGACCAGGCCCCGAGCGAAGCCCTCACGTGGGGAGAGCGGCTATCGATGCCGGATTGGATGGCCGACGTTCTTCTCGAGCGCTTCGGCCGGGACGCCGGAGAGCGAATCGCACGCTGGGCCAATTCGCCGCCGCATTACTACTTCCGTCTGTCACGCGGAGGCGCTGGTGGCGAACGTGTCAACGACCTGCTCAGAGAGATGCATCTGTCCCCTGCTCGTTCCCACCGCGATCTCCCCGAGTACTTGGGGGTTGAGACAGCGGCCCTGATATCTGACTCTCCACTGTTTAAGGAACCGCTCGGCTGGGTGCAGAATCCTGCCGCGGGTCTTGTTGTGGCATTGTTGGGTCTGAAACCGGGAGACGCGGCTATCGACTTATTCGCGGCCCCCGGGGGGAAGACTCTGGCGATTTCGGAAATCGTCGGACCATCCGGTCAGGTGCTGGCTGTCGACAAGAACGCTGACCGTCTGCGGCGTCTGTCCGAGAACAAGACGCGCTTCTCCGCCGAGAACATTCTGCCGGTCGAGGCCGACATTGCCAGTCTCGGAGAGCGGATCGCCACGCACATCCTCGCCGATGTGCCCTGCTCCGCCTTGGGTACGCTGCCCAAGAATCCGGAGGTTCGCTGGACGAAGTCCATGGAGGACATCTCCCGTCTGGCGCGTTCGCAGCGCATCTGGCTGAACGTTGCCGCGACTCACGTAGCCGAGGGAGGAGTGCTGGTGTACTCCACCTGCACGGTTGCGCGGCAGGAGAATGAAGATGTCGTACACGCGTTTCTGGAAGCCAACGCCGCGTTCGAACTGGAATCCGCGGCTGGCTATGTTCCAGCCCGTTATGTGACCGCGGATGGTTGCCTTGCGACGAACCCGCCACAGGATGGACTTGACGGAGTCTTCGCGGCACGTCTGCGGCGACGGCCCCCCGTATGACTGGAGAAGTTTCAGGGGCGGGGCGGCGCAGACGCCGGCTTGGCCGTCTGGTCAAGTGGTGTCTCATCCCGATTATTGTGATCGTGGGCGTGATCGGTCTGGTCGACCGAGTCATCATGCCGTGGTGGACGCGCCAGGGACAGGAGTATCCCGCCCCGTCGCTGGTCGGGTGTTCCCGGCTGGCTGCGCAGGCTCTTCTCTCTCCGTACGGGTCAGTAATTCAGGTCGCGGAACGTCGGTTTTCAGCGGATCATTCCGATGGTACTATCCTTGAACAACGGCCGCTGGCGGGGGCGCCGATCAAGCGTGGCCGAAATGTTAATATTGTCCTATCTCGCGGGTCTGAGCTCATCGATGTTCCCCGTGTCCGGGGAGGAAGCATTCGCCAAGCAGAGCTGATGCTGGAGCAGGTCGGCCTGGCAGTCGGTGACCGTGCTTTCAGATATGAAGACTCGCTGCCCGAGGGTGCTATCGCCGGGACGATTCCAAGTGCGGGCAGCAGCCTGCCCAAGGGAGGAGTCGTCAATCTCCTTATCAACCACTCGCCCGATGCTTCCAAGACATTCTGTCCAAACCTTGTAGGGCTGAATATTGAAGAGGCGCGCGACACTCTGCGTGATCGCGGACTGATGGTCGGGTCGATCGACCGAAAATTCGACGCGACGCTCCTTCCAGGGACGATTGTCTCCCAGTCATACTCGCCCGGCGAAGAGCTTGTGCCCGGCGTGGAGATCGATTTCGTGATTTCGCGTGATCGATGATGCACCTGCACTTGGCCTCAACCACTTGAATGACAACAAAATATCGGTCGTCGGCGTGAGGGGGAATGCCATAAGGCCGCTTTTCGTATTACTCACCAAGCGGGGTAAAGTGATGATTGGCGTTGAATTCTGGCGCAAAGGGCGTATCTTATAGGTTTGCGCTGGATCGGACGACCGTCCAGCGAAGCATGTTGACTATTGTGGTCGCTGGCCGTCCAGTCGCTGGTTGACCGCCGGGAGTTGTTATGTTTTCGAATCTGGCCGAGCGCTTTGAGGGCATTTTCAAGACGCTCCGTGGCCATGGCAAAATCAGCGAAACAAACGTCCAGGACGCGCTCAAGCAAGTCAGGCGCGCTTTGCTGGAAGCCGACGTCAACTACAAGGTTGTGAAGGCCTTCTTGGATGAGGTGCAGGCGGAGAGCCTCGGGGATAAGGTTCTCAAGTCGATTTCTCCGGGGCAGCAGATCATCAAGATCATTCATGACCGTCTGGTTGACTTGCTCGGTGGTCAGCACCGCCCGGTGCGCTTCGCCAAGTCGCCGGCGCCCACGATTTGGATGATGGTCGGGTTGCAGGGCTCGGGGAAGACGACCACTTGCGGGAAACTGGCGGGACGGTTCGCGAAGGCGGGTCGGCGTCCATACATGATCGCCGCTGATCTGGCGCGTCCCGCTGCCATAGATCAGCTTCGTACGCTTGGGCGGCAGCTCAATATCCCGGTCTACTCAGGGACGGGAACGGCTATCGACGTTGCAGTTGCTGGATTGGAAGCGGCCGCGCAGGCCGGAGCCGATCTGGTGATTCTCGACACGGCTGGGCGTCTCCATGTTGATGATGATCTGATGGCCGAAGTGACCGCGATCAAGGCCCGCACGGAACCGACTGAGACGTTCTTCGTGGCCGATGCGATGACCGGCCAGGATGCCGTGACGTCCGCTTCGGCCTTTTCAGAACGCATAGGGATCGACGGTGTCATCTTTACCAAGATTGACGGCGATGCGCGAGGCGGCGCCGCGCTTTCCATCGTACGTGTGACCGGGATCCCAATCCTCTTCGTAGGTACAGGAGAGAAGATTGACTGCATTGAGCCGTTTCATCCCGACCGCATGGCTTCGCGCATCCTGGGCATGGGAGATGTTGTTGGGTTGGTAGAGAGGGCTCAGGATGTGGTCGATCAGGAGCAGGCTGCGGAATGGGAGCAAAAGTTCCGCAAGGCCCAGTTTGACCTCCAGGATTTCTACGAGCAACTCCAGCAACTCAAGAAGATAGGGCCCCTCGAATCAGTTCTGGGGATGCTGCCGGGGATGTCGAAGATCAAGGGATTGACCATCGACGAACGGGCACAGGGCCGCATGGAGGCGATGATTCTTTCGATGACCACAGAGGAGAAACGGCGCCCCGAAATCATCAACGGTTCCCGCCGGCTCCGGATCGCCAAGGGCAGCGGCAACTCAGTACAGGACGTCAACCGTCTGCTCAAGCAGTTCGCGGGTATGCAGAAGATGATCAAGACGATGAGCAAGGGCGGATTCAAGGGCATGCCGCGGCTGCCGATGCCGTTCTGATCGGGATGCAATTGAGTGAATCCAGCAACAAGGCAGGAGTTTTTGTGATGAAGCAGCAGTACTCTAGGCTCGCCGAAGGAGGCAGGTTTTGTCGGTAAAAATCCGTTTGCGCAGAACAGGCAAGAAGAAACAACCAATGTTTCGGCTGGTGGCCACAGATTCGCGGATGCCCCGCGACGGGCGCTTTCTAGAAGTGTTGGGTTGGTACCGGCCGCTCGACCGGCCCGCCAAGGTCAAGATTGATATCCCAAAGACGATGGAATGGCTCAAACGGGGTGCGATTCCGTCGGATACCGTGACAGCCCTTTTTCGCCATTCGGGTCTGTCCCAGATTTGGGAGAAGGCACAGAAGGGTGAGGATATTGCTGGTCTGGCCCTGAGGGATACGATTACTGAGCGGCCGCACAAGGTCAAGGCCAAGGCCCGTGCCCGTATGACCGAGAAAGCCTCGGCGGGCGCAACTGAGACGCCCGCTGCGTGAATTATGCGCGTGCGAAGTGTGGTGGAGGACGGGCGTGCGCGAGGTAATGACTGATGCCTGATCGGGTTTCTTTAGGGCGGGTCGGCAGGCCCCACGGCGTCTCGGGCGCATTCCTCGTCTGGCCATACGCGGAGGACTTGGAACGCTTCTCACGGCTCAAGCATGTCATCCTGACCCATGGAGACAAGTTGCTTGCGGTGACGGTTGAGTCGGTCCGCCTCGCCAATGGACATGCAGTCATACAGACGGGCCAACTGGCCACCCCCGAAGATGTCCGGCCTTGGACGGGGGGCGATCTTGAGGTTGATGCGAGTGAGAGGATTCAACTTCCACCTGGACGGTTTTTCCACGACCAGATCATTGGTCTGAGGGTGGTTACCACGAGCGGGGAGGAAGTAGGGGTAATCGAATCAATTATGGATTGTCCGGCCAACGACATCTATGTTTGCCGTGATGGGACAAAAGAGCACCTGATTCCGGCCGTTGATACCATCGTCAAGGAGATCGACCTGACGGCGGGCGCAATGAAGATCGACCCCATTCCGGGGCTGCTCGACTCATGACCTGATCATCGGCCTGGAATTCCCTGATTATGAGAATCCACATCGTCACAGCATTCCCCGGCATGTTCGACGGGTTCATGCGCGAATCGATGCTGGCACGCGCTCTGACGCAGGGGATCCTGTCTATTGTAATTCACGATCTGCGCGATTTCGCTGATGACCCGCATCGTACCATCGACGATACACCCTTTGGCGGCGGCGGCGGGATGATCCTCAAGCCCGAACCGGTCGGCCGTGCGATCGAATCGATTTGCCCTGTTCGCAATGGAAGTGGTGGCATGCCGCTCATAATACCCACGCCGCGCGGAGAGTTGTTCAATCAAAGCGTTGCCGGGGAGTTGGCACGGCAGACTCATCTGGTGTTCGTGTGCGGGCATTACACGGGCATTGACGAACGGATCTATGATTACTTTCAACCCCGCCGCCTGTGTGTCGGCGACTATGTTCTTTCCGGCGGCGAGTTGCCGGCCATGGCGATCGTTGATGCGACCAGTCGCCTTCTCCCGGGATTCCTCGGTAACGAGGACTCAGGGAAAGGTGATTCCTTCGTTCGTTCCGGGCTGGGTGCCCCTCAATACACACGCCCGCAGAACTGGCGCGGACTCGAAGTTCCTGATGTGCTGATCTCAGGGCACCATGCGAAAGTGGCCGAATGGCGGGACCAGTCCGCACGGGAGACAACGCAGCGATTCCGGCCCGATCTGATCGGGTCACCCATCACACTGTCCCAAGACCGATCCGCCGGGAGAGGCTAGGATGGCGCATCTTCCGAGGGTGTGTTGAAACAGCCCAGACCGGCAGAACAGCGGCAAGGAGACGATGAGATTGCTTCGTCGCTCGTTCCCCGCCGCGGCGGGGAACTCCCTCCTCGCAATAACTGCAAAGACAACTAGATCGGAGATGGAAATGGGCCGTCATTGCGAGCGAAGCGAAGTCGAAGAACCGCTGTGGGCAATCTCATCGCCACGAACTACTGAGAGCGACCAAACGAGACTCTTTCAACCCGCCACGGCGGGAGGAATTGGACTTAAACAGAGAAAACTAAGGAGATGACATATGCCCAGTTTATCCCAAATCGGACTGCAAGCCAGAGCCGAAGCCATCGTGAAGTTCAACCCGGGTGACCTCGTGCGGGTCCACGTCAAGATCAAAGAAGGCGACAAGGAGCGCATCCAGGTCTTCCAGGGCACGGTCATTCAGAAGCGCGGGGAAGGTTCGGGGAAGACATTCAGTGTTCGCAAGACTTCCCAGGGGATCGGTGTTGAGCGGACTTTTCCGCTCTACTCGCCCAACGTCGCGAAGATCGAGGTTTTGAAGTCCGGCAAGGTTCGCCGCGCCAAGCTGTTCTACCTGCGGGAACTGACAGGCCGTTCGGCGAGACTGAAGGAACGTCAGACAGGCAACGACTAATTTCGCTGCCGAGTTCTCGAATTTCCAGTCTTGTCCGTCATCAGCATTGTTTCGCCGGCTGAGGTGGCGTGCCGCACTTGGTACACAGACGCGGGTTGGAGGCAGACCGCTGGCAGTTTGAGCGCCGGTTCTGGGACGCCGGGATGTCTCATGTGGCTGGAGTGGACGAGGTCGGTCGTGGTCCATTGGCCGGTCCGGTCGTGGCGGTCGCATGCATTCTTCCGGCCGATTTCGATGACACCGGCGTCCGTGATTCCAAGCTGCTTGCCCCGCACCAGCGTCTTGCACTCTATCCCCGGATCAGTCAGAGCGCACTCGGCTGGGGCGTCGGCGTCGTCGGGCCGGAGGACATCGACCGTCACAACATTCTGGGGGCGACGTTCTTAGCCATGCAACAGGCGTTGGAGCAGCTCCCATTTCAACCGGATGCCGTTCTTGTCGACGGCAAGTTTCTCATCCCGGACATTGCATTCCCACAGCGCGCAGTCATCGATGGCGACCGCCTCTGTGTCTCGGTCGGCTGCGCATCCATCCTCGCCAAGGAAATACGGGACAGGATCATGGAGGAGTTCGACGTCGCATTTCCGGGATACGGTTTCGCCCGGCATAAGGGGTACGCAACGGCGGAACATCTTGAGATGCTGCGGCAGTTAGGCCCATCTCCGATTCACCGTCGCAGTTTCGCCCCTGTACGGGAATGGCGCCAGGAAGAACTGGGACTGTAGCCTTCATAACAACGTGCCGACGGGGTCTTCTTCTTGAAATCACCGGGCTTGTCTCGCACCACGAAGCGATCACGAAAATCGCCGCAGAACGCCCAGCCTGCCCATCCTGGACCAAAACGCCGCCCTCATTGGAAGCGCGGAGAGGATCTGGCTGCCGAATATCTTGAGCGTCTGGGATTCCAGATCCTGGCCCGCAATTGGCGCTCGACCTTCACACGCAACGAAATCGATCTCATCGCGAGAGACGGGAATTGCGTCGTGTTTGTCGAAGTCAAGTCGGCGCGGACCAGCCAATTCGGCGAACCGTTGGCATGGATCACTCCCCGCAAGCAGGCAGCGATCATCAAGGCGGCCCTCGCCTACCTGTCTCATTGGGAAGCCCCGGCGACGGACTTTCGCTTCGACGCCATCGCAATCGCTCCCTCAAAGACGACGGGTCAGCCGGCCATCAATCATGTCCGCAGCGCTTTTACCTGTGACGTGGCAGGCGAGTAGCGTGGCAGCACCGGCTGGTGGGAGTGCTTACTCCTACTGGAGTGCGGCGACGCGTCGCCGCAGGTCGCCGAGGGCGCCGGCGTGAAGTCAAGAGGGCCACGAAGCAAGATGACTACCACACGATTCGTTGTCACGGGCGCCCGGCTGATCTCCCTGTTCCCCTACCCACGTTGCATTCCTCACACAATGTCCGAAGATTCCCGATGATCGTCGGGCCACCTCTCGCTTCCGGCTCAATGTGATCCACGTGCAGATTGACGGTTCTTGTAGTGGCTGGAGAACGCCCGCAAAGAACACAGCGGAACCCGTCGCGTTTCAAAACGTCATACCTCAGTTTTAGGGGAATCGAGCGCTTGGCCTTCTTCTCATTCGCGCGGCGAGGAACCTTCATGAATGGCTCTGCGTTTTGTTCGGAATCGGATCTGTCGAGGCACGCTTCACAGGCGCGAATCCATGACCCCCACCGACGGTAGTACGGCCCCTGTGAGAATCGTGCTCCGTACTTCCTGAGGTCACCCTTGTATGGCCTTCGTCCTTCGTTTTCGAGAACTGCATCCCACACTCGTTCGAGTTCGTTGAGGAGGTCGTCATCTGAAACGTCCCGATGGAAGGGCGGGCTATCGAGTCCTGCTGCTGTGAGAGCCTCGCGAAGACCGCCGAATCGCTTCTTGAGGAGGGCGTAAGAACACCTGGCATGGGTCTCAATGTCTGCAATCGTGAGAGAGCTCCCATGCAGTTCCCGAGAGACCCGGCGCAGTTCCTCAAGCAGGGCAACATCGGAATAGTCGGCCAAACGGTCTATCTGCTTCAAAGATCTCCGCACTGTTTTCCTCCCGCCTGACAGTGCCTCCCCGCGGAGCGGATGGCATGAGTGACTCGTGTAGCCGCGATCTCCAGGGCTGTTGAAAAACCTCCTCGAATCAGAACGAGAGATCGATCGCATGGGTGCCACGGACAAGGAAGACCGAGCGGCTTCTGGGCTCGGTCTTCCTTGTCCGTGTCTTTGTTCGGATTGCGCGGATAGGACACGGACAAGCAGATTCTCCAAGAAGCCGGAGAATCTGCTTGTCCGTGGCACCCTGCATGGAGGAAGGCTCTTTCAACACGCCTCTCCGATCTCGGCTTGCGAGGCTGAGTCACGACTCGTCCATCACTTTGCAAGTGATCTCACCGATGCAGGTATTGGAACCACTCGTCTCATCCGACGAGCCGCTCGAGCCCGAATAGGCGCCGAGCCGCTGCAAGCTGGCCGACATGGTAGCCATCATGGAGTGTGGCGAGGCCGAGCGTGCCAAGCAGGGTCTTGTCGAGACTTGGGTTCTCGGTGGTCGCCATCACCTGCGCGGCCGTCTGCATCTCGAGCCTCGACATGAAAGCCTTGTGCACTTCTTCCCACTTCGCGCGCACTTCAGCGACGGACGGCCACAATGCTTCGTCTCTGACCTCGCCACCGCGCGGGAAGTGTTTCGCCCACGGCACCTCAACGGTCCCGCCCAAGCTTCTCAGGAAGCCTGCACGAACCGAAACAACATGGCCCGCGATCCACAGGATCGGGTTGGCGCCGTCACGACGCTCAAGCGACTGCTCAGGTGTAATCCCCTCGAGAGCGCGATGGAACAGCAGATGCGTGGTGCGAAAGATCAGTGCGAATCCCTGCAGTTCGGGAATCATGTTGTCCTCCATTCGTCGCTCGCGCGCGTGGCCGGAGTGACGAGCGTGGTCGTAATCTCTGAAGTGTGCAGGAAAGAACGAGCGGGTCGCATCCCCGGACGTGACTTGGCTGGTTACAACGGTTTCTTCACGCCTTGGTTCTACGAGGTGCTGTCAGGGGGAAGGGCATTCCGCTTGGCCAGTTCAACCTGGATGCGATCCCAGATTGGGCGCCACTTCTCGGGCTTCTCATTGTATTCGGCAAGCGTTTTCTCGATCTGACCAGGCTCCAGGCCGATCTGCCCCAAGACACGGGTCTTCTCTTTCTCGTACTCGGGCGTGCCGATTGGGGTCGTCTCGGCCAGTGTGGCGAGCTCCACGTAAGCACGGACAAGCTGATCTTGGGTCACGGCCTTGGGATCAGAAGTGGCTGTGGCTGGAGTGGTCGTTCCGAGAGTGTCATCTGATGACTTAAAGTAGGAGATCCCCAATGCGGCAAAGACCGCTACCAGAAGAGCGATGATGATGATTTTCAGGCGCATTTGTCCAAGTTTCCTGCCAGTTGCTTGTCGTTAATATAGTATCGGTTGCGTCATTCGCCAAGGTCATTCCTTATACCCGCTTTCATGATATCCGGGGGGCGGCAAAGGCCGGGCCATAACTGATTTCTCCTTCGTCACTTGCACCAATCCCGGCGGCGCCTTGCGCGGTTTCCTGACGTGCCGGACTTCGGTGTAGATAACGGGGACCAGGTGGGAGTGCTTGGCCTTCGAGAAGAAAGCGGCGACCTGCGCCGCAGCAACAATCGTCTCGTGGTTGAACTCCCGGCTCTTCGATTCTCGCTTCAGAATCACATGTGCTCCGCCGGATTGACTCGCGTGCAGAAACAGGTCATCCGGGCAGGCGACCTTCAGGGTCAGTTGATCGTTGTCGCGGCTGGATCGGCCAACCCACACCACCTCGCTGCCCATGCGGAACTCACGATACGGCAAGCGCTTCGGGGCTTGGTGCTTGGTGGGCTGACGGTCGGAGGTGGAAAGCCCGCACGAAGTGCAAAGGGCATTGAGCTCCTCGGTGCTAATCGAAGGTTTGTCCAAATACTTGAGTCTTGCCTCCCACAGTCCAAGCCCATGAACCAGTTGGGGTAAAGCGCTCTGCGCGTTTTGGGAAGCGTGGGTCACCTTGCTGGCCCGACGGTACATAGCATCGATGTTCTCTTGAGGTCGAAACGCAGGATCCAACCGAATCGTGATTTCCTCACCGGACTCCCAGTCCTCGATCGAAATTTCTGACATTCCCGGCCGCAATCTGTCTCGTTGCGCGCCGAGCAGGTCGGCTTGGCGCCTAAGCTGCGCAGCTTTTTCGCCATCGGTGATTGCACGATTGATCGCAGCGATCCGATGCTGCAGTCCGCGGATTCTCTTCTCCAGTTCCCCTCGCAATTGTGCGATAATGCCGACTCGGCCTCTCTCCTCGCAAGACCGTGCATCGAGGGCTGCGAGTGCCGCAGATAGAGACGGGACTTGTTCATGGTCCTCTCGCGTGACGGTCCCCAAAACCGGGATGATCTCTTCGGATCGAACGATGAGGACCGCCGTCTGGGGATCGACCGCGTGGCGGAGCAGATTCAAGGCGGTCGAGAACTCTCTCCATAATTGATCGGGCCGATCGGAGAAAGGAGTGGCTTCCTCCTCAATCATCCGCGCCAGAGGGGAATCAATACCCCAGAACCTTTTCTGCATGAAATCACTTAAAGCGAGATCACGGCAGGAAGCTCGTTCGCGCTCGTATTCCGGAAACGTCATGATCTGCCAGTTGAGCAGAGAACGCGGAGTGGGAGGCGAGAAACCAGCGTTCTTCGTCTGCGACTCGGTCTGCCAAAAAGTCTCAAGAACCACGCCATCAGTGGGTTGAACGAGCCAGATGTTCCCCGCAGCCCCGGTCCAGGTTATCCACAAGTCGAGCGACAGCATCTCGCCCGCCGTGGCGGGCTGGTCCGGTCGATCTAACGAGAGATGGACAACCCTATCAGGTTGGGGGGTCGAGACTTGGCTAAGCCGACACCGCTTCAGGCGGTTGAATTTCTCCGTCGACCGGTAGGATTCGTACGCGGGGATTTCCGTCTTGTCCGAAGCCCAGAAGAACGCCTGACGATCTCCACGAGTGCATACAATCAGCCAGTATCTGCGGCGACGACCTTCGAGCACAAAGAGGAGCCGCCCGGACTCGGGTTCGGAACGAATCGCTTCGACAAAAGTCCCCACGAGTTCCGACGCCGCCTCATTGATGAGCCGCACAAGATGCCAACCGACAATTCGCAAACTACTCCTTCCCTCAAACGGCTTGATACACTTGACCTTAGCAGGTTGTTGTCCGGACAATCGACATTCGCCGGGATCCTCGCGCCTGGGCATCTATCTGCGAGGGGAAAAAGGGATACTGAACAACATGGTCTCCCCTTGGGGGATGAGAATGATGTCTGGGGAAGCGGATTTCGTCAAGGAAGACGGGTTGCCACAGGGCGATTTGGCGGGGAGTTTTGGGGTCGCGCTTGGC
>Ga0315273_10001789_pt1 | contig 24801 bp, 16 predicted proteins | sample YL17G02_0_MG_FD_205753 | JGI IMG/M metagenome (GOLD analysis project Ga0315273, IMG submission 205753) | Sediment microbial communities from Yellowstone Lake, YNP, Wyoming, USA - YL17G02_0 | ecosystem: Environmental > Aquatic > Freshwater > Lake > Sediment | place: USA: Wyoming | collected... | reverse complement strand
ATTCGAGTTCTGATGCTTCGTCAGCCCAAAAGCCTTGCAGGTCTTTTCCGGCTTTCTCGGCCAGCGCGTCCCAATCTTTCAGGCGCGCCTGGGCGATCACTTCTTCTGATGGGTAATAAACTTCGCTTTCCATTTCTTTTTGTTTGCTGGTCTTTGCCATAAGTGCACCTCCGTTGAACTGTTATTCCTTTGTCGAAAACAATAGCGGCTATTCTAACCCGCTTTGCCTGATTAATATAGGTCGGATACCACTTCGTACCCTTGCAGGGCACTTTGTCACACGTTGCCAATCTGGTAACTTTTCGGTAGCGATAGTTTTTTGCAAATTCTTTGTGACATTTCCTGAATAATCGGATGTTGCCGCTAAAACGGATTTCGCGCTTAATCAGCCTTGATCCGTTTCGGCGGCAAACCGCTTCTCTCTCCACTCCAACCTGTGGACGGGTGCCCGGGCATTTAGCAATGCCCCAGCTTTTTACGTGGCCAATATCACTCTATCTTGACCCAAGGCAAAGCAAACGACCTTGATCTCGGCTTGGATTCGTCTTCAATTAAAGAGAAGGTCAAGATCTTGCCAGCCAGGTTCCATTTGTACTTGCCGACGCCAAACTCAGGATTTGAGTAGGGTCCTTCTTCGTCAACGGTTTCAAGCACATCCCCGTTTACTTTGTATGCGCCAATGACAATAACTTCTCCTTCGAGGGTTACAGTCACTCCGCCTTGTCTGTCGAATTCCACCACGGGCGAAGCCTCGCCAGCGGTGTAGGTGAAAAGACCATTTGGGAAAGCCGCCGCGAATGTATTGGGGGTTGGAGGTTGTTCTGTCATGTTTCCTGCCTCGTGTTCAACGCCAATTCAATTGCCTGCTCCGTAGTCAGGGCGCGGCCTTCATTCCACACCTTCTGAAAAGCCGACTCATCCATCTGCTCACGCAATATGGACACAAGCTGATCGTACTCGGAACGTTCAACTTGCATCATCGCCAGGTTGATCCTTTCACGCAAAGCCTTTGCCGCGCCCATGAGTCGAATCGCGTCTTTGAGTTGAGAGGATGAAACCAACGCATTGGCGAGTCCTTCCAGTAGGGATGGGACGATGCCGGCGGCTTTCAAATCGCGTTGCAGGACCAAGCCTTCCTGAAAATGTCGCCGCGCTTCGAGTGGGTTTCCCTGCGCCAATGTAATCCTCCCCAACGCATCGAGCGCATCGGATTCTATAACTTTTTCACCCGCCGCGCGTATGATCGTGACCGATTCATGGATCAGTTCGGCGGCGCGTTGTAGATCGTTCTGTGCGTGGAACTGGCGCGCCAGCACTGATAATGTTTTCCCCATGCAACCGCGATCGCCGATCTCCCGAAAAAGTTCGACACTTTGTTCCGATGCCGTTCGCGCTTGATCAACATTTCCCTGATTATGAACCGCAACACTGAACGCTCGCAGGGCGGTGGCGATTCCGTGTTTATCTTCCAATTTGCTATACAGTGCGAGACTCTCTTCTGCCAGCCTGCGCGCCGCATCGTAATCACGGCGGGCGATTGCCACCTCTGACAGATTCCAAAATGCGCCCGCGATTTCCCTTTCATTCCCCGCTTCGCGGAACAAGGCGAGGCTTTCGTTAAATAAACTTTCTGCACGCGCATAATCGTGTTGACGATCACGGGCGCGGCCAGCCAGCGGACCAAGCGCCTGACCGATGCTGAGGTTATCGCCGACCTCGCGCCATATTTTCAAGGTCTCGTTATATAACGCGTCGGCGCCTTCAATATCGTTGTCCAAATATTCCTTGATCAACCCGCTCACGGCGAGTCCCTTGGCGATGCCGTTTTTATAATCAAGCGTTTGTGCGAGCGCGAAGCACTCATCAAGCAATGATTGTGTTTTCGAAAAATCGGTTTGGCGCAGTGCCATCATCAGCGCGCCGAAGAGGGCTTCCACCCGCGTCGCTGTGGGCGCAATGTGACCTGTTGCATTTAGCATCGTATCCAGCCACTTATAGGCTTCCGTTACGTGACCGTGTGTGTCCCAAAAATCAATTAGCCCGACTGCCATTCGCAAACCAGATTCAGGCTGAGATTCAAGCGACCATTCCAAAGCGGCGCGCAGATTATCGTGCTCCAATTCCAGGCGCGTCAGCCACACTGCCTGATTACGTCCGCGCAACTCAGGTTCAGCGGATTCAACGAGCGTCAGGTAATACGTCAGATGCCGTTCACGGAATTGCAATACCTCATCAGACAGCATCAACATATCGCGCGCAAATTGGCGGGTTGTTTCCAACATGCGGTAACGCACGCCATCTTTTGTTTCATCTGCATTGACAAGCGATTTGTCAACGAGATGGGTCAATAAATCCAGGAAGTCCAACCCGTCTCTTTCTTCGACGCAAACCTGCTCTGCCGCTTCTAGCTTCCAGCCACCGACGAAGACCGCGAGGCGCGCGAATAAGATTCGCTCCTGTTCTGAAAGCAGGTTGTAGCTCCATTCGATCAACGCGCGCAAAGTTTGTTGACGCGGCAAGGCGGTGCGCGCGCCGCCGGTCAATAAGCGGAAGCGGTCATTAAGACGCGCCGCGATCTGGTCCACGCTCAGGGCTTTGACGCGCGCCGCGGCTAACTCTATCGCCAGAGGAATGCCGTCGAGACGGGAGCAGATTTGGGCGACGAAGGAGGCGTTGTCTTTCGTCAAATGGAAATGGGGTTGCGCAAGAATCGCGCGCTCCATGAACAAGTGAATCGCTTCGTATTGTGGGAGTTGCTCGATATCCGGCAAATGTTTGATATCGGGCAAAGCCAGCGAAGGGACATGCCATGCCATTTCGCCTTTGACGCCCAGGGCTTCGCGGCTCGATGCCAGGATTTTTAATGCGGGCGAATGACTCAACAATGAGGCAACCAACTGTGCACTGGCTTCGATCAGGTGTTCGCAATTATCCAGCACGATCAGAAGTTTTTTATTATGCACCAGGTCAAGCAGGAGCTGTGATGCGATGTTACCTTCCTGTTCGCCAACCCCGAAGGCGGAGAGAATTGTGCGCGGAATCAGATCGGGATTGGTCAGTGGCGCGAGTTCGATGAACCAGACACCATCCGGGAATTGATCGAGTAAATCTGCGGCAACCTGCAAAGATAGGCGCGTCTTGCCTGTGCCGCCTGAACCTGTGAGGGTGACAAGGCGGTGTTCGTGGAGCGCCTGTTTGATCTCCGTCATTTCTTTTGCGCGCCCGATGAAACTGGTTGTTTGGGCAGGCAGGTTATGACGATGGACATCCAATGTTTTGATGGGCGGGAAGTCGGCAGGGAGATTCGGGATGACGAGTTGATAAATATGTTCGGGTCGAATTAAATCCTTGAGGCGTCGCTCGCCCATATCACGCAGTGTGACACCTTCGGGCAATTCATCGCGGATGAGTTCCTCTGTTGCGAGCGAAATCAACACCTGCCCGCTATGCGCGGCGGACATCAGACGTTGCACGCGGCTCATGACAAGATAGCCGTGATATTCTCCATTCGCTTGAACATCCGCTTTGCCGGTGTGAATGCCCATTCGCACTTTGATCGGCGTCTCACCCCAGTTTTCAGCGTATAAATCCATTTGTGCTTTGATCGCGGCTTGAAGCGCATCTCCCGCGATGTGAAACGCCGCGCAATAAGCATCACCAATGATTTGAAAGACATGTCCATTGTGTGATTCAATTGCCGATTTCAATATGGCGTGATGGCGTTCCCGCAATGACTCCCATGTGTCAGGATGTTCCTGCGCGAGTTTGGTCGAGCCTTCGATATCTGAAAAGAGAAACGTGACTGTGCCGGAGGGGTGATCGGAAATCATTGTCGCTCCTTAAGGTATGTTCATGGTGTAACAAATTTTTCGGCAGGCACATTGAACGTCTTGCTTGTTTCATAGAGTGTCGTTGTATTTGCTTCCAGCGGAACATCCTGAAGGTAATTGAATAATATAACGGTGGTACTTCCAATCGCGCCGCTCTCGATGGAAAATTCTAGCGGTTCACCCGCCTTCAATTCAGACAGGTACACATCCACCGCCAGTTCCACGCTGGAGCCGGAATTGGCGCGCGCGATGGGCTGACTAATGGCAAACTGATTGCCGTTCGCTCTCAGATTGATTGCCTCATGGCTGACCGAGACAAGCCGGGGATTGACCAGCGTTCCGCCGCTTTTCAATTCGAGTATAGCCCAATCGGAGGAGGTCGTTATCTGGATGCGGATACGATACAACCCGCTCGGAGTTGGCAATGCCGCCGCACCCGATTGAATGGGGATATCCTCCGTGAGTGGGATTTCACCGCGCAGCATTTGAGAGGCTGCGCCTGCCAGACTTAGATACCAATCATTAGGAAGTTTGTATCCGTCGGCATCCATGGACACTAAATCAACGCCGACCGGCTGGTCATCTTTCGTTGCGGCGATTTTATACATGGCGGTATCTTCATCCACCTCATCGAACATGGCGTTATAAATCATCGGGACATCAATTGAAACCGCGTCGTAGACCTGCCGCCAATAAAAATTCCCACCCCGGCGCGGGGTATCGTTGAAAAGGTTGGCATGACTGGCGTTGTTGTTATGGAATGCCGTCCCCGGAAAAATGACCGGCATGTATTCCGCGCCGCATTCTGTGGCGTGCGCCATGTCCTGTATCATGGTGAGTTTGTACAGATCAACTTCCAGGTCGCTTCTGTACCGCCCCACTGTCCACGGGCTAATAATGCTGAGGGCGCAGTAAAAATCCGCCCACGCGGGATCGGTCTGCGAATCATTTTGCAGGATGCGCCATGAGGTAGGCACACCGCCCATCAGTGTGACTTGATATTTCGGGTCGGGGTTGTTCTCAAAGAAATTAACCAGTTCCATTGCCTGTTCGGGCGTGCCGGGGTGTTCGATGAAACCCAGCCCCCAGATCGCCAGCACCGGCTTGCTCTTATGGTGCAGGTAAGATGGACTTTCGGTCACCTTGAGAACATCCACCATGTACTTCCAATCTTTCTCCAGAATGCCGACAAACGTACTGCTATCCATGCCGCTGGTGTCGTACATCATGGCAAAGACGCGTCCATAAGACTCCGCTCCGGCGCGGGCGTTTTTTGTCACCACGTTGCGCGTGTCAAAATGAATTGGATCGGTCAGTTCAGAACCAAAGCGCTGGACAAACACGCCGTCCACTCCATACTGACTCATCCATTGAAAGTGACGCATGACCGTTCTGGGATTGTAGGCTGAATAAAGATAAGCCGGTTGCCCGTTGGGATACTTCATATTGGTTGGGCATCTTTCCTGCGGGGTTAGTTCGCTGGCATCGGGCCACATATCCACGCGGAAGTTGGCGGCATCCGGTGTGTTGCTCCTGAACCAGTGAAGATAACCGTTGACTTTTGACCCGTCGCTGGGACAGGTAAACCAGCCTTGATAGCCCATCATCAATTTGTGTTCCATGGTAGATGAATCGATCGTAGTGTGCGGTAAAGGCGTCTCAATTGAGACTGTTGCTGGCGCAGCAGGGATTTGAGTCGCAGTTGGCGGCACGGATGTTGGATTTGTTTGTCCGGGGAAACTGCATGAAGCTAATATCATGGTGATAATTAACAGGCAAATTTTTCGCATAATGTCCTCTGATGATTTGGGCGGATATAATTTTAAAAACTGTAGAAAAACGATCCCACCCTATAGTCCTCTTTAAACCCCATCCTTTTGTAGACGGGAAAACCCATCTTGGATGCTTGCAGCGTTCCCACGCGATAGCCCATTTTCCGTGCATCAAGCAATGGCGCAAGTGTGACCGCTGCCCCAAAGCCTTTGCCTCGCGCTTCGGGCACAGTGGCAACCGTGTAAATTCCCGCCACTTCCTTCCCGAAAAATACTCCAGCCGTAGCGACCGGTTTTCCATCCCAATAAGCGACATAACTGCGATAGGGAGTGCCCAATCCCAATCCACTCACAAAGTTGGCAGTGATGTCTCTCCAATCCGGCGGGAAGCCGTACCCATTCACGATGGCATCGGCGCAGTCCTGCATACCCTTCTCATCATCAACAATTTTGATCTCCGAGCCGGAAGGCAGATTGGCGGCTTCGTTCAGTTGGTTTAAATCCACGCTCATGCCGATGGGACCTTCTTCCAGTTTGAAACCGCGTGGGGTGAGCAGGACTTCCCAACTCGCTAGGTTCACGCCAGCTTCCAGCCACAGACTGATCTCGGTTGTGTTTTTGGACTTGAAATAACTCAGACTGTCTTCGATGTAGGCGCTATCGGCAGGTGTGGTATCGCGCGCACATAGGACGGCATTGAACCAGGCATATTGAAACGGACAACACCAGCGCGATAAGCCGTCGGCTTTGGTGAATTCCATATAAGGCGAGTGTTCGAAATAGCGGAACCACTCGTATAAATTGGCGCGGTTGGCACGCACAAGGGATGCTGGCGAAAGGTCGGTCAGTATTTTGTTCATGGACGCTCCTTCGTAGAGTACAACACTTGTGAGGTTGTGCAGGATATGTTTTTGGTAATTACCTTGAATTGCTATTTCCTGGAACGCAACAGGTGCTGCCATTCAAATTTCAAACTGTATGCGGCAACGAGTACTGCTCGGCGCGCTTGTCTCATAGGACTCATTGGCGACAGATGAACGTAATTCCTCCGCAAGTAGGCCAGTTTAAATCCACTGCGCAGCATGTTGTGATAGGACGGATTGGGATCTTCGGGCGTGTCTTCACCGGTTTCGGTGACAAACCATTTGCAGCCAAGCGCCAAGCCATCCTCGATCCGGCGCGCAAACATGGCGCCCTGTCCGCCACGTTTGCGATACTTTTTAAGCGTGCTCGCAAAACCAAGCCAGCCTGTTTCGCCATTTACAAACATGGCCGCGGCCGAAACGGGCTTTTCCCCATCAAAGGCCAGATAATGATGCCATCCGGGTTTGCTCACATTGCCATTAATCAGCGGACGCCCGGCGGGCGGCATGCCCCAGACGGGAAGTGCCACATCGGCAAAAGCATCCGCCTGTTCTTGCCCGATTTTTTCCACGCGCAGGTCTGTGGGGATGACCGGCGCTGGTTCATTGCCCCTATACACTTTGGCCCAATTCCGTCCCGGCTTAAAACTACGGGCGGCGAGCCACTCCAGGCATTGAGCGGGCTGTGCCAAAGGGCTGACCTGCGCTATATAGTTTGTGCATCCAGCATTCTGGAGAAAAGCGATCGCATCATCCAGCATGGATTCGGTCGCGGGTTCGCCCACACCCAATCCCAGAATCCGGTTGTAGAGGGGGTGATCATACTCCGGAATCATAGTCACCCACATCGAACCGATGCGTTTGACTTCCAGCCGAAATGGCCTAGCAAATTCCGGTGGCGCGCACAGGAAATAATTCGCCTGGGCATCTGCTTCTCCAAACTCATTGAGCGCAGCGATCTGTTCGGGGGTTAAATCAGACATCGTTTTCTCCTCTAATACTTTTTGTGAAAAAATTTTAGGTAATAACAACAATCAGGCTTCCCGTTACTGTTCCTTCTTCGCCATATAACATTCCTGGAAACACTGAATGCGGCTAAGCGCTGTAGTCATCATACTCCTGGACTTCCATTCTTGCTTTGAAATACCGGTGAAAAGAAAGATCATATTATTTCCTCCAGCGCATACTTGACCGATTCTTCCGTGGACATGGCTTTGCCCTCCGCCCATGCTTGATTGAACGCGTCCTCGCCCAATTGTGCGCGGGCGGCAGCGATGTGGGCTTCGCGTTCGCGCACCATGAAGGGAAGAAAATCCATTACGAACTCGGAAGCGCGCAATCTTTCCCGCATCCCAAACAGGTGCACGCCTTTTATTGCCTGCCCTTGATCAATTGCCAGCATGCCCCAGCCTTCGAAACAAACGCAATAGCCATAAACGATATTTTCTTTCTGGCAAACAGCTATTGCTTCCTCGTATTTTATTCTTGCCTGTTCGAAGTCCCCTATGCGTCGCAATGCGTCTCCGAGTCCAGTGATCAGAGTGGTAATCGAATACAGATCTGTTGTTTGTTTTGCAAGGAGCAACCCTTCTTCCATTTGCTCGATTGCGCCAGATAAATTCCCTTGTGCAAGGTCTATCCATGCCGAAAAGAGAAATGTCTGGCTAATATATGCCTTATCTATTTGAGCCAGCCTGAAATCCTCGGCGATCAGTTCTTTTGCGCTGGCATAGTCTTCAAGATATAATTTTGAAAATGTAATAAACGAATGGCTTCCAAAAATATTGGGGTTATCTCTGATCTCCTGCGCTGCCGCGAGTGCTTCCCGAAACCATTTTTCGGCTTGTAGGGCATCGCCTTGCCCTAAAGCGGTCTGACCCAGCCCCATCAACCCGAAACTGATACGCCGCATATCGCCGGAAATGCGAGCATCTTTCAAGGCTTGTTCAAAATAAGATTCGGCGGATGTCAGGTCATTTTGATTTAGAAACAAACCTGCGCGGGAATTCAGGATTCCTCCTGACGCCCAATGGTCGCCAATTTCCCTGACGAGAATCAGCGCATGGTCAAGCAATACACGTCCTTGAGCGTAATCCGTTTCAAAATTACCTTGCATACCAAGCGCCATCGCCAACCCCGGTTTGTCATCCAATGCGCGGCTCAGAATTTCAGCCTCTTTTGCCCAAATTCTTCCCCGTTGCGGATCGCCATGGTTCGCAGCAACATAGGCTGCGCGCCCCAGTGCGCGGGCGCGCAGCACGGTCTGCAAACCTTCTGTGGCAGTGAGCGCTTTGGGCAGCCACTCAAAATCAGCAGTATGTCCGCGTACATCCCAAAAACGCCAGAGCGCGCTTTCCAGCCGCAGGAAGGATTCGTTATCGCGTTCCTGTGACCATTCCAGCGCGGCGCGCAGGTTATCAATTTCTTCATCCAGACGATCCAGCCAGACGAGTTGGTTGAAACTGCGGATTTCAGGCTCGGCTTTTTCCGCCAGTTCTATGAAAGCCAGCAGGTGTTGGTCGCGCGCCTTTTCCCCTTCGCCCGATTCAAACAACTTCTCGCGCGCATATTGACGCACAGTTTCCAACATGCGGTAGCGCGCCTCAAAGCTGCCTTCTGTCATTGAGACAAGGGATTTGTCCACCAGCCTGACAAGCATATCCAAAATTTCAACCGAGTCTGTTTTTTCATCGGAACAGACTTGCTCGGCGAGTTCCAGAGTCCACCCGCCGGTGAAGACTGCCAGACGACGTAATAATAATTTTTCATTTTCAACCAGCAGATCATACGACCAGTCAATCAACGCGCGCAGAGTTTGCTGGCGCGGTAACGCGGTGCGGCTGCCGCCCGTCAGCAGGCGGAAGCGGTCATTCAGCCGCTCCGCGATCTGCTCCGCTTTCAGGACTTTGACGCGCGCCGCAGCGAGTTCAATCGCCAGCGGGATTCCATCCAGGCGGAAGCAAATCTGCGCGATGGCGGGCGCGTTGTCTTTCGTCACAGTGAAATGCTGCTGGGCAAGCGAAGCGCGCTCGATGAACAGTCGCACGGCTTCATATTGCGAAAGTTGCTCGATGGTCGGCAGTTGCTTGATGTCGGGCAAGGAAAGCGATGGCACGTGCCATGCCATCTCGCCTTTGACGCCCAATGCCTCGCGGCTCGAAGCGAGAATTTTTAACACTTGCGAGTCGCTGAGCAGGATATCTGCGATTTTCGCGCAGGCTTCGATCAGGTGCTCGCAGTTGTCCAGGATGAAGAGCAGTTTTTTATCGTGGACGTGATCGGTCAGCGATTGCAGTGCGCTTTTACCTTGCTGTTTGCTGACTCCCAAAACGGAGAGCATGGTCTGCGGGATCAGGTCGGGATCGGTGAGCGGCGCGAGTTCGATGAACCACACGCCGTCTGGATATTGCTCGACCAATCCCGCAGCCACTTGCAGTGAAAGGCGTGTCTTGCCTGTGCCCCCCGAACCGGTCAGCGTGACCAGGCGATGTTTCTCCAACGCCTGTTTGATCTCTGCCATTTCCTTTTCGCGCCCAATGAAACTGGTCGTTTGCGCGGGCAGGTTGTGACGATGGGCATCCAATGTTTTGAGCGGCGGAAAATCAACCGGAAGATTCGGGATGACAAGTTGATAAATATGTTCGGGGCGGATTAAGTCCTTGAGGCGTCTCTCACCCATATCGCGCAGTGAAGCACTCTCGGGCAATTCATCGCGGATGAGTTCCTCTGTAGAAAGCGAGATCAGTACCTGCCCGCCATGCGCGGCGGACATGAGGCGTTGAACGCGGCTCATTGCAAGATAGCCGTGATATTCGCCATCCTCTTGAATCTCGGCTTTGCCTGTGTGAATTCCGATCCGCACTTTGATGATTGCATCGCCCCAATTTTCAGCATGCAAATCAATTTGGGATTTGACCGCGGCCCGAAGCGCATCTCCCGCAGTGTGAAACGCGGCGCAGAAGGCATCGCCAATGATTTGGAAGACATAGCCATTGTGTGATTCAATTGCCGATTTCAATATGGCGTGATGACGTTTTCGCAAAGACTCCCATGTGTCGGGATGTTCCTGCGCGAGTTTTGTACTGCCTTCGATGTCGGTAAAGAGGAAGGTGACGGTGCCAGTGGGTAATGTGCTCATAGCATCCTGTCCATCCTTAATCGATGATCTGGAGGGCTTCAATTGCATCATCGATGGCTTGTTGGATTGTCAGTGTCATCCCAGCGGCTCGCTCGGAATCGAAAGCCTTTTTTCCAAGCTGAGATTGCAATCTTTCAAGGACTGGGTCAATGAGATGTCGTTCGGCGATCGGAATGACATATCCCTTTTGCTCACGGATTGCTTCCGCACTACCCATAATTCTCGCGGTTTTATCTGGCGGTATGTCAGGGATGGCACATACCGCTTCCAGGCAATACACAAGAAAATATGCCGAATCCGGCGATTTCTTATGTGCATCCAAAGCATCAAGTAAAAAACCTTTTGCCTTGTGGATATCCCCATACGAGATAGCGATGCGTCCCAGCGCAAACGTAGGCATGGATATTCCTTCTGTAAAATCGAGTTCGCGACAGATGGAAAGACATTCCTCGAAATATTCAATCGCCCGACTCGTTTTGCCAGCCAGGTAGGCATTCCACCCAAGATGAAAGATGCATTCCATGGAACATAAGCGGTCGCTCAAGTCACGCAAAATTCGCAAACTTTCATCTTGGTATCGAATCGCATCATCATAGTCTGTCTGTCGGGTGGCAAGCCTTCCAAGCGTCAGAAGACAGTGGGCAGTGCTGTGTCTGTCTTTTAGGTTTTGGCTCAATTGCAAGGCTTCCTGGAGCATGGATGTCGCCGAATCATGGCTGGCTCTTCGCATTTCGATTCCGCCATACACCCAAAGGATAAAGGCACGCGCGCGGGCATTGCCCAGTTTTTCTGCGATTTCATGCGCCTCCTGGATATAGTGGATTGCCTCAGGAGCGTTATCTGAATATCCATAAGCCCACATGCCCAATGACAATGCCAGATAAACTTGATTTCGCGTTGCCCGGGCTAGCGCTATGCTTTCCTCGTAGCGTTTCCTGGCTTCTACACGGTCTTCCATAATGTTCGCTGAATAACAAAGACTTCTTATGATCAAGGGCGCGATATTGAATTGGCGAGCCAGATTAAGAGAATCTTCCAGGTATGTGGCAGCATCCTTGAACCGGCTGATGCGAATACACAGCAACCCGGCTCCGTGCAAGGCTCTGCAGCGCTGATCCGTCGGCGCTTCGGGTGCTTTCTTCAATGCCTTGCTCAACCACTGATATCCTTCACTGGTATAGCCGCGCGTATCCCAAAAATCCTGCAATGCGCCGCTCAATTGCAACGCTTTTTGCGGATCGACCTCTGGCGATTCGAGCGACCAACTCAGCGCTGTGCGAAAGTTGTCATGTTCCATCTCGAGTTTTTCAATCCAAATTAAATCGTTGGGACCATCTAATTCTTTGAAGCCCTGATCTGCCAGTTGAATAAAGGTCTCCAGATGTCGATCGCGGATGCGTGCGGCTTCGTCGGTTTCAAATAATTTTTCGCGCGCATATTGTCGAATGGTTTCCAGCCGGTGATAACGGGACTCGCCGTTCGCTTCCATCATCACCACCAGCGATTTTTTGACAAGTTGGGATAACAGATCCAAAACTTGATCAGATTCGATGCCTTCCCCGCTGCAAACTGCTTCTGCGGCTTCAAGCGTCCAGCCACCGACGAAGACTGCCAGCCTTCTGAATAAGAGACGTTCCTGCTCCGAGAGCAGGTTGTAACTCCAATCGATCAGGGCACGCAAAGTTTGTTGACGCGGCAGGGCGGTGCGCGCACCACCGGTTAATAGGCGGAAGCGATCATCAAGGCGTTTGGCGATTTGATCCACAGCCAGCACGTTGACACGCGCCGCAGCCAACTCTATCGCCAAGGGAATGCCGTCTAAACGGAAGCAGATTTGGGCAATGGCGGGAGCGTTGTCTTTTGTCACCGTAAAATGCGGCTGGACGAGCATCGCCCGTTCGATGAATAATCGCACTCCTTCGTATTGTGATAACTGCTCGATGGTTGGCAAATGTTTTATATCGGGCAATGATAATGACGGCACATGCCAGGCCATTTCGCCTGCCACGCCCAGCGCTTCGCGGCTGCTTGCCAGGATCCTTACATCCTTGCAGGAGTGTAAAAGCAAGTCTGCAAAGCGCGCGCAGGATTCGATGAGATGTTCACAGTTATCGAAAACCAGCAATGCTTTTCGAGCATGGAGGTAGCCGCAAACCAATTCGCTGAGGGATTGTTTTGTTTCGGCTGACTCGCGCAACCCAAGTAAATTGGCAAGTGTGTTTGGAACAAGTGCAGGATCGGTGACCGGCGCGAGTTCCAGAAACCAGACTCCATCCGGGAAAGAATCAATCACCTCTGCGGCGACCTGCAAGGATAGTCGTGTTTTGCCTGTGCCGCCGGAGCCAGTCAAGGTAACGAGATGATGATCGTTCAACTCGCGTTTAAGTTCTGCGATCTCATTTTCCCGTCCGATGAAACTTGTGAGTTGGATGGGCAGGTTATTGGGAATATCATTGAGAGATTGGAGCGGTGGAAAATCTTTAGGCAAGTCTGGTGAAATTGCCTGCCAGAGATGCTCAGGGTTAAGCAGACCCTTGAGACGATGCTCCTTCATATCCAGCAGGGATATGCCTTCGGGCAGCTCGCCATGTATCAACTCGCTGCTTGTGTTGGAGATCAGGATCTGCCCGCCATAAGCAACAGACATCACACGTTGCACGCGGCTTAGGGTAAGGTAACCCTGATAATCGCCGCCGTTCTGGATTTCCGCCTTACCGGTGTGGATTCCCATACGTACCTTGATGATTGCTTCGCCCCACTTTTCTGCATGTAAATCTTTTTGTGATTTGACCGCGGCGCGCAGTGCGTCACCCGCCGTATGGAATGCCGCGCAAAACGCATCGCCGATGATCTGGAATACAAATCCATTGTGCGCTTCAATCGCGGACTGCAAGATGGCGTGATGACGTTGTTGCAACGACTCCCATGTGTCAGGATGTTCCTGCGCGAGTTTGGTGCTGCCTTCGATATCTGAAAAGAGAAACGTGACTGTGCCGGTGGGATGGTTATTCATTGGATTCATCCAACGCAAAGATAAGTGCATCCTTGATCTTCATGGCTTGTCCTTTTTTGAATGCTGTGTCGAAAGCGGCATCCCGAATAGCAGAACGGGCTTCCGCAATTCGCGCTTCGTAGTCGGGACGTTCTGCTGCGGTTGGAGGCAGGATGGCTTCTGCGCGCTGGGTCCATGCTACGCCGAAAAGTACCGCGGCGCGTTCGAAATTTCCATCCATGAGTTCCAGGCGTGCTTTGCCATCGAAAATAAACCAGAAGTCGCCTTTTTCGCCGGGAAGGATCGAAGATATTTCAAAATACTCCAGGGTCCCTTCGAGGGCGTCATTCAATATTTTTTGGGCTTCCGGTTTGTTGCCCAACAGCAGTTGAATATAGCCTGCATAGGAACAAAATAATCTCTTGACCAACGGGTTGGTGTTCATCCAACCGGCTTTGAGTAAATTTTGAATATGAGCCAGGGCTTCATCCAGTTTGCGCTGCGCCAGCGCCAGCTTGCACAGCATCCAGTCGAAAAAGGAGGCGCCCGTTTCCGCGCCTATTCGCACACAAATCTCTTGTCCGCGCACATAATCATCCAGCGCTTCTTGATAATCGCCGCGGATGACTGCCAGGCTGCCGAGGTTCATCAATGTGACCGCATAGCCCCAAGAATTTGCATCCGGGTACACCTCCAGAGCCTCTTCGAAGAATTGACGGGCTTTTTCAATCTCTTTTTCTTTCCAGACGTTGTTCCCCAGACTGCTAAGGCATTGCGCAACTCCGTCATTGTCTCCAATTTCGCGGTATAACGCCAGCGCAGACTCGAAATATCCGCGCGCCCGCTGCAAATTTCCTTCTTGATGATATCCAGCATCTGTCAATAAGCCGCCCAAAGAATTCAATGCCTGTGCGTGCTCCCTTGGTTCGCCGTGGTACTCAATAGCCAATCCACGTTCCAACCAGGCAATCGGATCGCGGTAATTCCATCTTTGATCCCAATAATGGAATGGCGTGCCTGCCTTGAAAGCCAAAGATGGTTGCTGACGTGCCAATGTCCATTCAACTGCGGAACGCAGGTTGTCCATCTGATCATCCAATTTTATAAACCATGCATCTTGTTCGGGGCTGTTGCGTGCATCTAAAACGCTTTGAAGAAAATGTTCCATGTAATTTGCATGTGCCTGCTGGATGGCAGACAGTTCACTGCTTTGGGATAATTTTTCGAAGGCATACTCGCGGATGGTTTCCAGCATGGTGAAACGGGACTCGCCGCTTTTACCTTCGTACTGGCGGAGCAGACTCTTATCGAGCAGGGATTCGATTCCGCTTAACACGTCAATAGATAACCCCGCGCTGCAAACTACTTCTGCGGATTCAACTGTCCAGCCGCCGATGAAAACACCCAGACGCGCAAATAAAACTTTCTCAGACTCATCCAGCAGTTCATAACTCCAATCGATCGCGCCGCGAATGGTTTGTTGTCGCTGAGGCAGATCGCGCGCTCCGCCAGTGAGGACGTTGAGTCTGCTCTTCAACTTTTCAAGCATCACCGCAGGTTTGAGCAAGCGTGAACGCGCCGCCGCCAATTCGATTGCGAGTGGAAGACCATCGAGTTTCATGCAGATCTCTGCGACGATGGACGCGTTCTCTTCATCCAACTCAAAAGAAGGATTCGCCGCCTGTGCATGTTGAATGAACAAGGCGATGGCTTCATACTGCGCAAGCACCGCTGCTGTTTGTTTTCGCTTCGATTCAGGCAATCCTAACGGCGGTACGGGATAATCATGCTCCCCGCGTAAGTGCAACACTTCGCGACTGCTGACCACAATTTTGACTTTGGGCGCAGCGCTGAGTAGTTTGCCGATCACAGGCGCGGCGCTGACCACCTGTTCGAAGTTGTCAATGACGAGCAATAATTGGCGCTTGGAAAGATACTCATGCAGAGTCTGCTCGATGGGTGTTCGCGCGGATTCCTTTACTTTGAGCGTGGAGGCAATCGTTGGCAAAACCAAGTCAGGGTTGGAGATGGAAGCGAGTTCCACGAACCAGACTCCATGTTCGTATTCATCCAGAATATCCGCCGCGACTTGTAACGACAGACGAGTTTTACCTGTGCCACCTGCTCCTGTTAAAGTGACGAGTCGGACATCGGAATTACGCATCAACCCTAACACAGCAGTGATTTCCCGTTCGCGCCCAACGAAGGGAGTCATCTGGGCGGGGAGATTGTTCAACTGCACATCGAGCGTTTTCAATGCAGGGAATTCAGATGGCAGGTTGGGAATATCCACCTGATAGATATGTTCGGGATGGATTAAATCCTTCAATCTGCGCTCGCCCATATCGCGCAAGGTGATTCCTTGCGGCAGTTCATCGCGAATCAATTCCTGAGTTGCCTGCGAGATGAGCGTTTGCTCTCCATGCCCGGCGGACATGAGCCGCTGAACGCGGCTCATTGCAAGATAGCCGTGATATTCGCCATTCTCCTGAACTTCCGCCTTTCCCGTATGGATTCCCATGCGCACTTTGATCGGCCCATCCCCCCAGTTTCCGTTATGCAAATTCAGCTGAGACTTGATTGCAGCGCGAAGCGCATCTCCCGCGATGTGAAACGCCGCGCAATAAGCATCACCAATGATTTGAAAGACATAGCCATTGTGTGATTCAATTGCCGATTTCAATATGGCGTGATGGCGTTCCCGCAACGACTCCCAAGTGTCGGGATGCTCCTGTGCGAGTTTTGTACTGCCTTCGATGTCAGTGAAGAGGAAGGTGACCGTGCCGGTGGGTAGGTTACCCATGGGTTCTCCTAAATGGCGAAACGGCAGGTGATTACTGTACGAATTTTACTCAATTATTTTTTCCCAATCCAACTCTTCAAAAGCCTTTTGCAGGCGATGACCGTCGTCTACAACATAATAAGTTAAGTTTGTGAACACCCTTTCCGCCAGTTCGCGGACAGGCTCCAGCGGCACCACGTCATCTGCCGTCCCGTGGATAATGATCGTTGGAACGGAAACAGGATGAAGGTCAGGATGAGAAGCGAAGGGGGGAAGCATCAAAGCCGGGGCAAGCAGGATTAATTTTTGCACCTGAGTTGGGTGGTCAAGTGTAAAGACTCCGCCCATCAGACCGCCAAAAGAAGAGCCGATGATCGTCCAACCTTTTTTGTCGCCGAGGATGGGACCAAGTTGCTGCATCCGTTCTTCGAATGAGCCGGTGAAATCAGGCGTGAGCATGCTGGGGAATTTCTGTGCGAACAGGCGCGCCTTGCCGCTTTGGCTGTTGCTCTCAAGTCCGTGCAGGTAAATGATGTGCGAGTTATCCTTCATGTTGTGTTTTACCTTTTGCGCTTTTTGGGGTCGTTTTTCTTTTTATGGCAGGTTTGGATTTCCTGCTGATTTTCGGTTCTTTAAGTTTGATCTTTACTTCTTCCAACATATACTCCAGCTTGGAAATTATTTCTTCCTTAGGTTCTTCAATTTTAGGAGCCGCTGGCTGTGAAAGAGCCGGGCGCAGGTAATCTTTTATCTCCGCTTGAAGGGCGGTCGGTAAATATGGCGAAATGCGCCGCATACTGATGAAGGTCATTGGGTCTTTAGATGTGCTTAGGATTTGCTTGAGGAAGAAAGTGGTTTCAGATGAGGATGCTTTGTATAGTTCGATAATAAGGTTTTCAAGGTCAGTTTGCAGTGTGGCCGGCGCGGCTTGGATAATCGGTTCTACAAGATCAAGGATTGGGGGAAAGTTTTCAAATTTTACATCCGCGATCATGGGCAGGAGAGCCTGGATGCCATTTGTCCAGGTGCGCCTGCGCGCCGGATGAAGTAGTTCCTGAATAAGGCTGAAAAATTTGTTGGGCGCTTCTTTACGCATACGCGTGAGGCTGACAGTTAACAACGCGGAGCGGACGCCTGGGTCGCGAACTTGCTGGGTCCAGGCGGTAATGCGCGGCAGGATATGTTCTTCCTGGGGGGGGATTCGTCCGAGCAGGAAGGCGGACAGCAAACGGGTCTCGAGCGCGCCTTCATCCCATAGCAGATCTGCCAGGTCGAGTGCATGTTCAGGGTTCTTTGCCGCCACTTCACGCAATTCGTTTTCGATGTGACGTAATACCACAGATGGTGTGCGGTATGTCATTAAGTTGGAACCCGGCGCGATGTTTTCTTTTGTACGCAGGGTGTAATTGACGTAGAACTCCAGCATTTCACGCAAATGCTTCATGAACTCGTCGGGCAGGAAGAAGAAATCTGCCAGACGGTTGGCTTGTTTGCGGAGGCGGGCTAAATCAATTGCAGGCATAGGCTTATATGTCATTGCGAGGGCGGTGTTTGTCCGCCCGAAGCAATTTCCTCATATCATTGGAGATTGCTTCGTCGGGCTACGCCCTCCTTGCAATAACGATGCATTTATTAATATGCTCTCGCGAAGTACACTTTGCGCTTGGAAGGCTTGCCACAGACGATGCAAGTGCCTGCCTCTTTAGGTTGTTCAAAAGGAATGTTGCGTGTGGTGGCCTTTGTATCCTCTTTTACCTTGGTTTCACATTCGTTCGATTCGCACCAATAAGAGAATGCCCAGCCGTCTGCAACGATCTTTTTCAGGTCTTCATAATCTTTGGGGTTGTGGATGTTGGCGTCGCGGTAGGCGGTGGCACGCGCCAGCATGGAAGCCTGTATTTCGGACAGGAGCAAGCTGATGACCGAAGCTAGACCCGCTTGAGGCACAAAGGATCTGCCTTCCTTGCCAAGCTTATCCCGGCGGGCAAGTACCACGCTTCCCTTTTCCACATCCTTAGGTCCGATCTCAACGCGAACAGGGACGCCGCGCATCTCCCAATCGTTGAACTTGAATCCCGAACTTACATTGTCGCGGTCGTCCATTTTGAGGCGAATCCCTGCGGCTTTTAACTCCTTGAAGACACGGTCAGCCACTTCCACTACTTTAGCCTTCTCTTCGGGAGTTTTGAAGATAGGCACGATCACGGCTTGGATGGGAGCAAGCCGGGGAGGCAGGACAAGCCCCTGGTCATCGCCGTGCGTCATAATGATGGCGCCAATCATGCGAGTGGAAAGACCCCACGAAGTGGTCTCACAGAATTGCAGGGTATTGTTCTGGTCAACAAATTGAATTTCGAAGGCTTTTGAAAAATTTTGTCCGAAATAATGCGAGGTAGCCGATTGCAACGCGCGCTTGTCCTGCATCATGCCTTCAATGGAAGTTGTGATCTGTGCGCCCGCAAAACGCTCGGTGTTACTCTTTGTACCTTTTATGACGGGCAATGCGGCTTCGTTGATGGCAAAGTCGGCGTAGATATCAAGGATGCGGTACATTTCCTCTTTGGCTTCATCGGCGGTGGCGTGGGCGGTATGGCCTTCCTGCCAGTAGAACTCGGTGGTACGCAGGAATAGCTTGGTGCGTAATTCCCAGCGCATAACGGAGCCCCATTGGTTGATCAGGACGGGCAGGTCGCGCCATGACTTGATCCACTTGGCGTACATGTGGCCGATGATGGTCTCAGACGTGGGGCGCACAGCCAAAGGCTCTTCGAGTTTTTCGCCGCCGCCATGTGTCACCACGGCTAATTCGGGCGCAAAACCTGCCACGTGTTCCTTTTCCTTTTCAAAAAACGACAAAGGAATCAGTATGGGGAAGGCCGCGTTGACATGGCCCGTTGCTTTGAATTCCTTGTCAAGCGCGGCGGTTATGTTTTCCCACAAAGCCCAACCATAAGGCTTCACAACCATACAGCCGCGCACGGGGGCGTAATCAGCCAGGTCCGCTTTCAGCACGAGTTGGTTATACCACTCGGCAAAATTTTCTTTTCTTGTAGGTAATTTCTCGTCAGCCATTTTATCCTCTTCGGGTTTACAAGTTTACAGGTTTGAATGTACAGACCTTCAAACCTTCGAACTTTCCAACATTTGTACGGCAGTCTGGACATCCGCCGCGAACTGAATAAGTTCGTCGGGATTTTTGGGCATATACATTTCAAACTCATCGAAGAACTGATCCATGACGGACTGCCAGCCGCCACCGATCAGTATCAACGGCCTCCGGTGCATGGACTCTACGATCATGAGATTCCACATCAGCGAAATTTCGACTAATGTGCCGACGCCACCGGGCAAGGCCATCGCCGCATCACATTCCTCGACGAGTACCTGCAGGCGTTTCATCAGCGTTTTCTTCCTGATTTCTTCTTTCACCCACGCGTTCGGCTTGACCTTGCGCCACGCTTCGATATCCTCGCAGGTCACACCGATGACATGTCCGCCCGCCTCGCTCGCGCCGCGGCTGACAGCTTCCATAGTGCCGATATAGCCGCCGCTCACGACGGTATGTCCGCCTTGCGCGAGAAGGCGGCCCAGATCAAGTGCTTCTTGATAGGCAGGGGAGCCTTCCGTGGGTTGAGCGCCGCCAAAAACTGTAACCTTCATAATATCTCCGAGGAGATGGCCCTTGTTTGATGGACAAGAGTCTTTATCAATCAGGGCGATTCACAAAAAAAATAAATAAAAACAGCTCGCCAAGTCTGGGGAGCCGTTCCGTTTGCAGCACGGTAAAATGAACCACTATCCAGACCAGACAGGTTTTGTCATACGAGGTGCTTTGCGCGGTAACGGGTTCAACATCATGACGCAGATTATACCCGAATTTTTAGGGCTGCGTATTTTTTTTGAACAAGTTTTGAGCCAAGCGCAACTGCACAAAACATTGCATATATCGTGATCAGAAAGAGAATATCAAATGTAGTTCGGTTTTGGTCGGAAAAATAAGAGTCTATGTAAGTGGTTATATGCTTATTTTGCAAAAGTTCTGACTATTATGCTTTTAGTTTTTCTCGCGCAGAATTTATACCTGTGAATACGGCGATAAGGGTAATTGCAAACAGCGCCACGTAGGCCTGTTGATCTTTCCAGTAAAAGAAATCCAATATGCTGATGATGGTGAGCAGGTCAACCCCCACGAGCGAAGTAAGAAAAAGGGAGGTGGATTGCATGTGGGTCAAATGGAAACGATTCTCAACCCACTGCAGAATCTCAAACCAGCCTGCGCAGATTAAAAAGGCGGTAGGGAGAATGACCGGGAACGCATATCTTGCCCATGGGGTCAACGGCACGCCTTTTAGAAGCTCAGTCGCGCCGCGCACAAAGGTGATGCCCCATACCATTGTAAGGGCAAAACCTGCGAACACGATTAAGTCCCCCCTGAGCGTTTTGCGTCTCTTCCATGAAAATGGGATTAGCCCGAGTAGTCCCACCGCAGTAAACGCGCGGAGCAGGTCGTAAGTCAAATTACCTCCCAGTAGAAAAACTTTGGCGCGCGCCGGGTTGGACCAAAAAGTATTGAAGAGAGTTTGTGCCGCAGATGTGTAATACCATCCTGCGCCTTGCGGGTCTTGAATGGAAGCCATAAAGATGTTGAGTCCGCCAAATAAATTAGAGATCTTGAATACCAACTTGCTGACTTGTGGATTTAACCAGAACCACCCGTTTTCCGCGGAATTATTACGCGCTTTGTTTTCGAACTTGATTCCATTCCATGAGCCTGAAAGGGTATCTCCATTAGGAAAAGCGGGCTCGCCTGCAGTGAATTCCTGCGGGATTAATACAATGCCGTCGTAATAAACCGTTGTGCTTGCGGGGTTAACCGTAAGCCATGCTTTTACGGTGTCGTTTTGAATGAATGTTGTATAACTTACAAAAATTGGGATTTCTGTCAATTCCACAATTTTCGGCTCGCTATTGAAGGTTAGAACATTTGCTGTATAGGATGTAATTTGCGGCGCTATTGCGGTGACGGGTTGGTCTGCCCACATCCAGGCTCCAATTGTGATCGTTTTATTTCTGAAAGGGCGAACCTGCGGTGTGCTTAGAAATTGTCCGATGTATTCGCCCGGCTCGACCCTAAAGGCATATTCGCCGAACGGGGCCTTGTCTGTATTTACACGTGTGGGTTGTGACTGATAGGATACCCGGTACCAAAATGCTGCGTCTCCCCAGCGTATTGAGAATAAGACGGCAAGGACAATTACCCCGCCCGTGATTGCGATGGGCAGCCATCGTGACCTGTTCTTGAAAATGACAAATACGATCAGAAAAAATGTCAATGGGAAGGCGGGGATGGTTGTGTTTTTTGTAAAATAGCCTGTCATTAGTATCACGAATAGACCCACCAGTCTTTTCCAGGTCAACCCGTGGTTGAGAGTGGAGATGCCAATCCACAGAAAAATTGAAAAGACCAGCACGGCTCCGGCATCGTTCGATATGGATGTCATTGTATCGGTCAGACCGGGCAAAAGGGCGATAAAGATTGTTGTCAGCCACTGCAGGGGATGACCATCGCCGCTTAATTCGCCCATTGCTTTCCACACAACGTAAAGTGTCGCCAGGAATATCAGAACAGAGATGAGCCGTCCGGCATAATTCTGGATTTCATAGCTGGTATTTTTCAGCAGGCGCAGGGGTAGGGAGATCAGCCAATAATAAAGCGGAGGATCGCTGGCTTGGGATGCGCCAATATAGACAGGTTTATCTGATTTGAATTTTGGGGGCAGTCTGTAAAAGTCATAATATCCATGTTGGAACATGGACATGGCCAGTTCCCGCCTCATTGGTTCATCAACTTCCGCTGTCTGGGCAAGCTCGGGCCGGTTTGCAAGCAACCAAGCGTACTCAAAATGAGTAGGCTCATCATTGTGCCACCACGGCGGCACAATGAACGTGAATATCATTCCCTGTATCAAGCCAATCAGGAGAATGGCTTGCAGTATACGCGGAACCCCGAATTTTTCCAGCCGCATACTGATTTTTTCGGTTGTATCCTTGATTCTGTTCATTTTCATAATTCTACCCGCATTCTTGTAACAAAGAACCCCGAGGTTTGAACGATCTCGGGGTTCTTACTTCTTACCTCTCGCTGCGTTCCTTTGCCGCCTTGACCAGCCCCATAAACAATGGGTGCGGCTTCATTGGGCGCGATAAAAACTCAGGGTGGAATTGACTTCCCACCATGTATGGATGGTCTGCGAGTTCCGCAATCTCGACCAAATTGCCATCGGGTGATAAACCAGAGAAGACCATGCCCGCTTTTTCAAACTCTTCGCGATAGGCATTGTTGAATTCAAAGCGGTGACGATGACGCTCGTCTATTTGCGATTCGCTATAGATGTTAGCGGCCTTGGAGCCTCTCTGTAATACACACGGATACAAGCCCAATCGCATTGTCCCGCCCATGTCTGTAATGGAGCGTTGGTCGTGCATTAAATCAATCACGGGATGTTGAGTGCCGTGATCAAACTCGGAGGAGTTCGCATCTTCATAACCAAGCACGTTGCGTGCAAAATCAGTGCACATCACCTGCATTCCAAGACATAACCCAAGATATGGGATTTTCTTTTCACGCGCGTAACGCGCCGCCATGATCTTGCCTTCAATGCCGCGGGAACCGAATCCGCCCGGCACAAGAATACCATCCGCGCTTTGGACAATATCCCAGCCTTTGTCTTTTTCAAGCTCTGCCGCATGAACCCAGCCGATCTCAACTTCCACACCGTTCGCAAGCGCGGCATGCTTAATCGCCTCGCGTACTGACATGTACGCGTCTTGTAATTCAACATATTTGCCTACCACGGCGATCTTCACCGTTGGCTTGGGCTTTTTCACTTCAGCAACCAGTTTTTGCCAGGGTTCCATATTCGGCTTGCGTGTAGCTTTAAGGCCGAGTTTTTCTACAACCAGATCACCGACACCGAGTCTCTCTAATATAAGCGGCACTTCATATAAAACGCTGGCCGTTACCATCGGGATGACTGCATGTTTTTCCACATCGCAAAAGAGCGCGATCTTGTCACAAAGGTCGTTTTCTACAGGTTGATCGGCGCGCGCGATGATGATGTTTGGTGAGATACCCATCGAGCGCAAAGCCGTCACTGAATGTTGTGTGGGCTTCGTTTTTATCTCACCGGTCGCGCCGATGGTGGGAAGCCATGTAACATGAACAAATAGGCAATTCTCGCGGCCCACTTCGTTACGCAGTTGCCGCAATGCCTCAAGGAATGGTTGTGACTCGATATCGCCAACCGTTCCGCCAACTTCCACGATGACGATCTCCGCTCCGGTCTCCTTTGATACCAATCCGACGCGGCGCTTGATCTCGTTCGTAATATGTGGGATTACCTGGATCGTTCCACCCAGATAGTCGCCGCGTCGTTCCTTGCTGATGACTTCAGCGTAAACCTGTCCAGTCGTGAAGTTGGAGACGCGGCTCAGGCGTATGTCAATGAATCTTTCGTAGTGGCCCAGATCGAGGTCCGTTTCTGCTCCGTCATCCAACACAAAAACTTCGCCGTGTTGGTATGGACTCATCGTGCCGGGATCCACATTAATGTATGGATCCAGTTTTTGCACCGCCACTTTAAAGCCACGCTCCTTGAGCAGAAGTCCAATTGTCGCGGCAGTTACGCCTTTTCCTACAGAGGAAACAACGCCGCCAGTGAAGAATATATATTTAGTCGTCATGGAATTTACCTTTCAAACTCCCATCTCCCTTTGGGAGAGGGCTGGGGTGAGGGTGAGATAAGCAAAGAAGATGGGGAGGGCGTTGAAGCCCTCCCCATCGGGGATTGCGTACGATGAAGGTGGATAATTTTGCCGGTTCATCCAACCAGCTTAACCAAGTCTTCGGCTGCGCGCCGCATCTCAAGGAAGATCAAGCCCAATTTGGCCTCCTGCCGCGCCAAGGCGGTCAGAACCGCCTCTTCGCCAACAGAGGTCAATACAATGGAACCTTTGGAACCTTTGATGTAAACCTGCTCAAGGCCTTTGCGTCCCAATTCATTCGAAATACGCTCGCCAAGACTAAGCATGGCCGCCGACATGGCCGATACGCGATCTTCTTCCACGCCTTGCTGTAGGGCCGATGCCATAATCAAGCCATCTACTGAAACGACTGCGGATGCTTCGATATCGGGCGCGGCGGCTTGCATGTTTCGCAAGCGTTCCACCATTTGATCTGCGCGTGACTGGGCCATTGGGTTCTCCTGACGGTTATTCTGCCTGAGTCTACCATAGAATCATTTTTCAAGAGATTCGCCGGCATTTCAGGGAGTGTCTAAAAGAATGGGCTAAAATGGGAGTATGAAAAAGTGTCCCCATTGCCACTCGACGACCCGCCAGAATAAGGCAGGGAAAACAAATGCA
>Ga0315273_10001788_pt1 | contig 24810 bp, 24 predicted proteins | sample YL17G02_0_MG_FD_205753 | JGI IMG/M metagenome (GOLD analysis project Ga0315273, IMG submission 205753) | Sediment microbial communities from Yellowstone Lake, YNP, Wyoming, USA - YL17G02_0 | ecosystem: Environmental > Aquatic > Freshwater > Lake > Sediment | place: USA: Wyoming | collected... | reverse complement strand
TGAAGGTCGGCTCCATCCGCATGATGGCCCGCCGCGAGCGGAGCGAGCAAGGCCAGCAGGCGGGGGGTACATCCGCCGCCCCGATGGCGCCGATCTGCGAAGCAGAAGCGAAGCGGTCGGCGCCATCTATGTGTTTACCCGAGCAGTTCGGCATTTTGGGCGGTATACCGAATAGTTCGTTATAATAGGCTATGTACAGATACATAGATTATAAGCCCACAATCTCAAATAAGGCAAAGCCTCGGAGTTCCTTCCGAGGCTTTGCTATTTCACTGATTACTGTTCCCTACTCTCTGCTCACTCTTCACTATAATTTTCAGGCAGCCAACAGCATAGTACCAATTCGCGCGCGGCTTTGACTTCATGTTTATGCAAATTCGAACACAGGCACTTCCATCACTCGTGTAGGTTTTTGTTTGTTCAAAACCATCTGCTGGATGCGTTCAACCGTCTCTGCCGAGAAGAGTTGTTCTCCTGTTTCAAGACACACCCGCGCGGGGACATGCTCGATAACAATCAATTTGCCTTCAACATCAATTGTGTACGTCACCTTTTCAGGGACGAAGGTTTCTTTTGGATAGGTAGTAACCATTATTATCTCCTTACTTTGTAATCAATCCATTGCCTGGGATCAGGTTGGTAAAATGTAACAATTTTGACAAGTTCTCGCGAAGGGTAACTGCATTGTACGTGAAGCGGTCTGGAAGATTTTGTCATACCGAATATAAGGCAACTCGGCCCATATTTGTCGTCAGGGTAATCTTCGATTACTTCGCCGTTCGCGATCGCCTCGCGTAATTCCTGAACTGAAATGCCGCGCAAGATGCTTTGGTCAAGTGCGTGTTTGGAAAATTCAAACTGGTTTGCGGCAATTTTGGAGCGAAGTTGGTTAATCAAGGTTGTCATATTTTACCCCTTTATAGTAATTAACGCGGATGTCAATCTAAACATCGAAGCGACCTCACAACCAAAAGCCTCGGAGAATTTGAACTCCGAGGCTTTGTTGTTTCGCTGATTACTGGTTACTGTTGGTTTCGATACGGACTTCTTCCTACTCAACCAACGGACTCACTCTTCGCTATAATTCTCAGGCAGCCAGCAGCACAACACCAACTCTCTCGCCGCCTTGACTTCATCCATGCGGCCAAAGGGGGTTGTGCTCGGCGCGTTGTGGAGCAAGTCAGGCTGGGACTTTGCTTCCCCCGCGATCTTGATCAGGGCGTCAGCGAAGCGGTCGAGGGTATCCTTGTTCTCGGTCTCGGTCGGTTCGATCATCAAGGCTTCGTGGACGATGAGCGGGAAGTAGTTCGTTGGTGGATGGAATCTATAATCCATCAGGCGCTTGGCGATATCCAACGCGCGCACATCACTACCTTCAAATCTGCCTTCCATCACGAATTCATGCATGCAGGTGCGGTTGAAGGGGACAGTATATGTTTTCTCGAGTTTGGCCTTCAGGTAATTGGCGTTCAATACCGCGTATTGCGAAATGTCCTTCAAACCGTCCGGGCCGTGCATGGCGATATAGGTATATGCGCGCACCATGCCGCCGCCGAAGTGACCATGGAAGGCTTTCATGCGTCCAATGCTTTGTTTGGGGGTCACATAACCAAGAAGTGGCGGGGTATCGTCGTCGCCTTCCTCTTCGATGCCGATCAGGGGGGCAGGCAAAAAGTCCGCGAGACGCGAGCTGACGCCAACGGGACCGGAGCCGGGTCCGCCTCCACCGTGCGGGACCGCGAAGGTCTTGTGCAGGTTGAAGTGCATGACGTCAAATCCCAGATCGCCAGGGCGGACGATTCCGAGCAGGGCGTTCAGGTTGGCGCCATCGCCATACATCAAGCCGCCGCAATCGTGCACGAGCTTGACCACCTTCTCGATGTTTTCGTCAAAAAGACCAAGTGTGTTCGGGTTGGTGAGCATCATGCCGACGACAGTGTCGTCGCATTGGGCTTTGAGGGCTTCGACGTCCACGTTGCCACGCGCATCGGAGGGAATCGTGACAATGGACATGCCCAGCATACCGGCGGACGCGGGGTTCGTGCCGTGTGCGGAGTCGGGGATGAGCATCTTGATGCGTTTTTGATCGCCGCGCGCTTTGTGGTAGGCGCGCATCATCAATACGCCGCAGAATTCGCCATGCGCACCGGCCGCAGGTTGAAGCGTGACAGCTTCAAAGCCGCTGATCTCACACAGCCATTCCTGCAATTCATACATCAATGCCAGGTTGCCTTGCACGGTTTCGATGGGTTGCAATGGATGTGTATAAAGGAAACCGGGCAGGCGGCAGGTGTCTTCGTTGATCTTTGGGTTGTACTTCATCGTGCATGAGCCAAGCGGATAGAAGCCATCGTCCACGCTGTAGTTGAATTTCGAGAGACGCATGTAGTGGCGGACGACATCCACTTCGGCGAGTTCGGGCAGGGGCAGGTCTGGGCGGAGCAGAGCCTTGTCTGGCAGGGCAGTTTCAGGCACGTCTGATGCGGGCATGGTCACACCGCGGCGGCCTGGGGAGGAAAGGTCAAAGATGGTCGGTTCGACGATCTTCGGAGCGCCGTCCTGACGGTTCGTCTCTCGCTCACCGTGTCGAAGGATGTTAGTCATGGCTGGCCTCCTTCAACACTTCCAGGAGCGTGTCAATTTCTTCCTTGCTGTTCATTTCGGTCACGGCGATGAGCATGTGATTTGGAAGTGAAGGATAATCCTGTGCAAGATCGTACCCGCCGATGATGCCATGCTCAAGCAGATGAGCGTTGACTTCCGCGGCCGGCTTGGGACAACATAGCGCGAACTCGTGGAAGAACGGTTCGGTGAAGCACAGCCCATAGCCTTTGATCTTGCTGATCTCTGATGCGGCGTAATGTGCTTTTTGATAGCACAGGTTCGCAACTTCCTGCATACCGCTTTTGCCGAGCACAGACATATAAACTGCGGAGCCAAGCGCCAGTAAACCTTGATTGGAGCAGATGTTGGAGGTGGCACGTTCGCGTTTGATGTGTTGTTCGCGCGCGGTGAGCGTCAACACATAGGCACGTTGTCCGCGATTGTCAACGGTTTCACCGACCAGGCGCCCGGCCATCTTGTGGACATAAGCTTTCTTCGTGGTGAAGAAGCCGAGGTATGGGCCGCCAAACCACAATGGGATACCCAGCGGCTGTCCATCGCCGACGACAACGTCTGCTCCCATTTCGCGGGGAGTCTTGAGCATTGCCAGCGCTGTTGGATTTGCGACGATGCAAACAAGCGCGCCTTTGCTGTGCGCGGTCTCGATCAGTTTGGTGTAGTCGTAGATGCGCCCGAAGAAATCTGGATACTGGACGATGACGAGCATGGTGTTGTCATCGATCAATCCCGTCAACGCTTCGGGGCTGGACTCGAGGTCTGCGTTCGGGTCATCCCCGGCCCTTTCCAGTTCCATGCCTTGTGTGTACGTGCGGATGACTTCGCGGTATTGCGGATGCACGGTGGGAGAGATGACAACCTTTCTGCGTTTACCGCGGAATTGGGCATACGCAAGGTTGACAGCTTCCGCCGCGGCAGTCGCGCCATCGTAATGTGAGGCGTTGGATACATCCATGCCGGTCAGGTTCGTCATCAGGGATTGATATTCGAAGATGGCTTGCAAAGTGCCCTGGGAAATTTCCGGCTGGTAGGGTGTGTAAGCTGTATAAAATTCACCGCGGCGGAGGATATGGTCAACCACCGAGGGGATGTAGTGGTTATAGGCTCCTGCGCCGAGGAAGGAAATCATGTGCTCGCGCACATTTTCATTGCCCTGTGCCATATCGCCGAGGAAAGCCGCGGCTTCCATTTCGGTGAGGGCGGGGGGCAGGTCTAGTTCGGGGAAGCGATGTTTTTTGGGGACTGCGTCAAACAGGTCATCAAGCGACTTGACGCCGACCGTTGCCAACATCGCATCCCGTTCTTTGGGGCTGATGGGGATGTAGGTCATAATTGTCTCCTGTCATTGCGACGCGAACTTCGCGGGTGTTCTTCCCGACGAAGCAATCCCAATTTGACGAGGAGATTGCTTCGGCAACGAGCGCCTCGCAATGCCGAATATTATTAGTGCGCTCGCTCCGTGCAATACTTCTCGTATGCCGCGGCATCCATTACTTCGCCCGCGGATCTGCTTTCAACTTTGACCATCCAGCCTTCGCCGAAAGGATCAGAGTTCAGGGTTTCAGGTTTATCGGAAAGGCCCTTGTTGACTGCGGTTACTTTGCCAGTTGCGGAGGCGTAAATCTCTGCCGATGCCTTGACAGACTCGACAGAGGCAATTGCCTTGCCTGGTTCAACCGTCTCGCCGACTTCGACAAGAATTTCGACGAAGACGATGTCTGAGAGCTGGCTTTGGGCGAAATCAGTAATGCCCATCGCGCCGGATGCGGGGTCAAACCATTCATCAGACTTGGTGTACTTGAGGTTTGCTGGTGTATTCATTTTTTGGTCTCCTTGAAATAAGATGTTGGCGAATCAAAAAAGGACGCAAGATTCTAGAATCGAGCGTCCTCTGTTATGTGACCTGAGAGATTACGTAATCCGATGGTTGAGTAGCGTTCTTTGCGGATCGAAACCACGAATTACGTTTACACCGTCGGTGTCTCTTGCGAGATGTCAACCTCGTAGAGTACTTTCCAGAGTCAATACGGGAGCAGGGTCCTTTTGCCTGAGAGATTCGTCTGGCTTTGCCTATTTCAGACTTGCACCTTCGGCGCTCGTTATCAGACCTGACATGTCTCATCCGTGCCATTACTTTCTTCGATCTCCGCGTGGACGATGGTCATGATCAACCAGCCTTTCGCGGAGACATGTCAGGTCTTAAAAAGTCTCTTCCCTGTTCCCGTTCAATTGTGTATCCATTCTAAGGTGCAGGGAGGATGAAGTCAAGAGGACAAACTTCCCCTTTATGCCACCTTCCGTCCGTGTTTGGGCTTGGACGGGGACTCGGGTTCAGCAGGCGGACCGGGCAGAATCGGCTCGGGAGCGGGCTCTTCAACTGGCAACGTGGGAGCAGGCTGAGGTGCAGCTGGAGACTGGATTTGAGTCCCATTGAGCTCTGTGAAATAGTTCTTCACGGTCACGTCATTATAGAAGACGAGCGAGAGGATGCCCACGACCATCGAGAAGATGTTGCCTGTGAGGAAGCATAAAATCTCAAAGACTGCAATGCTGTTGGATGGTTGCAGGGGTTGAGGCGGGTTGCTTAACATCTTCGTGGCATAGATAATCTCGAAGATACCGAGGATGGCGGGCAGGATGGCAAATGGCAAACAGACAATGCCGATAATTGTGCCGATGGCTGTCATTGATGCCACCAGACCCCAGAAGAGGTTGACGATACCGCTGACGAGAGTCGTCACTGCAATGGCGGTGACGAGGTTGGGCTTTTGATTTGTATTCATTCGTTACTCCTTGATTTTGTCTGAGGGATATAACGAATGAAATGCCGGTTGGTTGCAAAAAATAAGACCTGCCTTCGCAGGTCTTCTGGAACCTTATTTCATAAAATTATTTTGTACCCAATCACCGACGAACCAGTATTTGAAATTTTGTCCCTGATTGACTTGAATACCGCCAATGGTGCCATAGATCAGCACGGCTAGAGGCAAAAGCCAAAAGATACAGGCCAATGGCAGGCAGAGCAAACCAATACCTGGGATCACACCGGATAGCGCGCTGGTGACAAGAGCCAGGATGCTGCCGCCAAACCAGCAAATTGCCTGCATGATCAGCGATTGTAAAGAATGATAGGCAACATAACGAGAACGGTCTTTATAGATCATGTAAATGACCAGGGGCGCTACAACACCCAGATAACCGGTGACCAAATTCAGCAATACACTTACAATGAGCGAACATCGCCCACTGGCGTTCTTCTGCGGGCGTAAGTGGTTGTGGCGGTGTAACAGGGATTTGAGACGGATTTTCCATGGGGATCATATGCTCCTTTTTTGATAATGTCGTGAGTCTATCATAAAGACAAAGACTCGCAATCGGTTGATTGCGAGTCTTTGTTCGAGTGGGAAAGGTCTATGCCCAGCCTTGATTGCGGATGAAGTCTGAGATCATTGGGATCTTTACATCCTGTCCCTGATAAGCTTGATAAGCCCACCAGAGCATAACAAGAAAGAGAATACCGCCACAGCCAAGTGTGATGGTAGTCAGAACGGTGAGCACAACGGTCGCGACGAGCGATTGCACCGCATTGAACTTGATATACGGGCGATTCTTCTTATCTTCCATGAAGAGAACGACGATAGCGATAAGCGGGATGACATAACCGAGAGCGGCCCATAGTTTATCATCGCTGGTTACATCAGGAGACACAGGTGCTTGAGACATGGTTTATTCCTCCGAATAAGTTGAGTTTGGATTTTGAGTATTTTACAACCATTCCCGCCAATGTGCAACCAGGATATTCACCCAAGAGTACTGTGTATGCTAAAATTATCACATGTCCGTCCGTGTCGTCTTTATGGGTTCTCCCGATTTTGCATTGCCATCTTTGCGCGCATTGCAAAAAACAGTTCAAGTCGTTGGAGTTGTCACGCAACCGGATCGCGCCTCAGGCCGCGGCCGCGCGCTGAAATCGCCGCCGGTAAAGGCACTCGCGATTGAGCTAAACCTGCCACTCTTGCAGCCTGAAAAACTTCGCCAGCCCGACGCGATGGAACAACTGCGGCTTTGGAATCCGGATTTAATTGTTGTGGCGGCATTCGGTCAAATCCTCAAACCCGACGTGCTCGATCTGCCGTGCTATGGATGTATCAATGTCCATGCGTCTTTGCTTCCACGCTGGCGCGGCGCGGCACCGGTCAACGCGGCCATTTTGCATGGGGATGAAGAAACAGGCGTGACCATTATGAAGATGGATATTGGACTGGATACTGGCCCCATGTTGGCGCGACGCGCCATCCGCATCACGCGGGACGATACGGCTGGTTTCGTTTTTGAATCCTTATCCCGCCTTGGGGCTGACCTGCTTATCGAAACCCTGCCCGATTATCTTTCTGGAAAAATTACGCCCTGCCCTCAACCAGAAGATGGCGTGACGTACGCGCCGATGTTGAAGAAGGAAGAAGGCCTGCTTGATTTCACGCACTCCGCTGAAGAGCTGGAGCGACGCGTGCGTGCTTTTAACCCGTGGCCGGGCGCGTTCATGCAGGTTGATGGGACTTTGTTGAAGATCCATCGTGCGCACACGGAAGCGGGAAATGAGTCAGCGGGGAGCAGGCTCGTTTATCGGAATCAGCTTGCAGTTGGAACAGGAAGCGGGTTTCTCATCCTGGATGAAGTGCAACCCGCTGGGAAAAAGTCCATGAGCGGGGCGGCGTTCCTTTCAGGCGCGCGCGGTTGGGAAAATTAGATTCACATCTTGTTGGAGGATAAACGATGTTCAATTCAAAAGTGTTTCTTGCTGAGTTCATTGGCACATTCGCACTGATTTTCATCGGCGCGGGTGCTGCTATTGCTGGCGCGGGGCTGATAGGCGTGGCGCTGGCTTATGGCCTTGTGCTGGCGGTTTTTTGGGTTGCCTACGGACACATCTCTGGCGCGCACTTCAACCCTGCGGTGACTTTCGGCTTTGCGTTGAAGGGAACCATCAAATGGGAACAGGCGATCTCCTATTGGATCGCCCAGTTTCTCGGCGCGTTCTGCGCGGCCTTCCTGCTCAAGACTTTTGTGGGCGATATTTCTGCCAGTGCGACGGTCGGTTCTTTGACAACCTCTCAACCAATCTATGCAATGGTTGTTGAAGCGCTGCTGACCTTCTTCCTTGTCAACACAGTTTTGCAAACTGCGGTGACTGGTAAAGGCTGGGCAATCGGCGCGGCATATACTTTTGCAATTCTGGCAGGCAGTCTGTTCACGGGCGCATCATTGAATCCCGCGCGTACGTTTGGCATTGCGCTTTTCTCGGCCCCAAGCCTTGCCGATACATCCACGTATGTGGTTTATTTATTTGGTCCATTGATCGGCGCGACTCTGGCAGTGGTGACTTACAATTTCTTCATGGGTACTACGGATGCGGTTCCCGTTTCTGTTCCTGAAGTGGAGGCCGTAGTAAAATCTGCGAAGAAATCCGTAGTGAAGAAGCCTGCTTCACGCGGTAAGTAAGAATTATTTCTTTTGCAGAAAACAGGATTGGTGTACCGCCAATCCTGTTTTGTTATAAAATAGACTTTATCTGAAGGTGAGTTACCTGCATAAGGAAACGATGGAGGCTTTATGTCAAAATACGTTGCGGCGATAGACCAGGGTACAACCAGCACTCGTTTCATTATTTTTGATCACGCGGGGAATGTTGTTTCTGTGGATCAAAAAGAACACCGGCAAATTTATCCGAAACCGGGCTGGGTGGAGCACGATGCGCTTGAGATTTGGGCGCGCACGCAGGAAGTTATTAAAGGCGCTCTGGATAAGGGAAAGATCAATCCCAAAGATATCGCCGCCATCGGCGTGACGAATCAACGTGAGACAACGGTCGTTTGGGACAAAAAAACGGGAGTACCGGTCTGTAACGCAATTGTCTGGCAGGATACGCGCACAGATGTGATCATTAACGAATTAGCGAAAGGCGGTGGACAAGATCGCTTGCGTGGGAAAACCGGCCTGCCACTTGCCACTTATTTCTCTGGCCCAAAGATCAAATGGATTTTGGATAATGTTGAGGGCGCTCGCCTCCGTGCTAAAAACGGGGAATTATTATTCGGAAATATTGATACCTGGATTATCTGGAATTTGACCGGCGCGCACATTACCGATGTGACCAATGCATCACGCACGATGCTGATGGATTTACACACACTCGATTGGGATGCCGAAATTTTGGGTCTGCTTAATATTCCGCGCGCGATGTTGCCTGAGATCAAATCATCCTCTGAGATTTATGGTCACATTGCCCTGAGCGCAGTCGAAGGGCTTCTTAGCGGAGTTCCAGTCGCGGGCGATCTGGGTGACCAGCAAGCTGCACTCTTTGGGCAGACTTGTTTCAGCGCGGGCGAAGCCAAGAATACCTACGGTACGGGTTGTTTCATGTTGCTCAACACAGGCGAGAAACCTGTGCCAAGCAAGTTCGGTTTGCTTACAACGCTTGGATACAAAATTGGAAATCAAAAAGCAATCTACGCGTTGGAAGGTTCGATTGCCATTACCGGCGCGTTGGTGCAATGGTTGCGGGATAATCTGGGTTTGATCCAACAATCCTCTGATATTGAAGCGTTGGCGAAAACTGTGGAAGATAACGGCGGAATATATTTTGTCCCGGCATTTTCGGGGTTGTTCGCTCCGTATTGGAGGTCGGATGCGCGCGGTGTGATTGTTGGGCTGACGCGTTATGTCAACAAAGGTCACATTGCAAGAGCCGCACTCGAAGCGACCGCCTTTCAAACACGCGAAGTATTGGATGCGATGGAGAAGGACTCCGGCGTGAGTCTTACCGCGCTCAAGGTGGATGGCGGCATGGTCTTCAATGAATTGCTGATGCAATTCCAGGCCGATATTCTGAATGTGCCAGTCATCCGCCCGAAGGTGGCAGAGACCACGGCGCTGGGCGCGGCATACGCGGCGGGGCTTGCAGTTGGCTTTTGGAAAGACTTCGATGAATTGAAGGCCAATTGGGACCGCGACATGCAATGGGATCCGATAATGGAAACAGGAGTTTGCGAGTCCCTCTATCAAAATTGGAAGAAAGCAGTCACGCGCGCGTTTGATTGGGTCGAATAAGATATCGAAACGGGCGTACAATAATAAAAATTGACAAGTTGACAGTCACTTACCTGCTGCTTACTTCGAAAAAAAACTTCCGAAGTGACTGTCACCTGCATGTGAAAGGATTAATATGGATCGAAATGAAGTTCTCTCTGCTCTCAAGGAAAACCCGAATGTCTCTGTGCTGATCGTCGGTGCGGGCATCAATGGGATCGGCACGTTCCGCGATCTGGCCCTCAACGGCGTGGATGTCCTGTTGATTGACCGCGCGGATTTTTGCTCCGGCGCGAGCGCGGCATCTTCTCATATGGCACATGGCGGCATCCGCTATCTTGAGAATGGCGAGTTTCGTTTAGTCCGCGAAGCCGTGCAGGAGCGCAATCGTATGATCCAGAACGCGCCGCATTTGGTCAAGCCATTGCCGACCACGGTGCCGATGTTTAAATATTTTTCTGGCGTATTGAATGCGCCGCTTAAGTTTCTCAAGCTCCTGGATAAGCCATCTGAACGCGGTTCGATCATCATTAAATTGGGTCTGATCATGTATGACGCTTATACAGGGCGTACCCGTATTGTGCCGCGTCATCAGTTCCGTTCGCGTGCGAGTTCGCTCGCTCAGTGGGGGCGATTGAACCCCGAGATTGTAAACACTGCCACTTATTACGATGGCGCCATCCTTAACCCTGAGCGCCTTGCGTTGGAATTAGTACTGGATGCAGAATCTGAGAATCCAAATGTGTGCGCGCTTAATTATGTCAGCATGATGGGTGGATGTGAAAACACGCTTATTCTGCGCGACGAGTTAACAAGCGAGACATATGATGTGCGCCCCAAATTGGTTATCAATGCCGCTGGACCGTGGATCGATTTCGTGATTAATAAAATGGGTATGTCTACCCGTTTTATTGGTGGCACCAAAGGCTCGCACCTTGTATTGGATCATTCCGAACTTCGCCAGGCAATCGGCGAGAATGAATTTTTTTTTGAGAACAAAGATGGACGCATTGTCCTGATCTTCCCGCTCTTTGACCGCGTGTTGGTGGGCACTTCGGATATTCCCATCGAGAATCCGGATGAAGCGCAATGTGCGGATGAGGAAATTGACTATTTCCTTGAAATGGTCGCCCGCGTCTTCCCGGACCTGAAGATTGGCCGCGAGCATATAGTTTTTCAATTCTCGGGCGTTCGCCCATTACCTCGTTCCACGGCAAAGAATACCAGCCAGATCTCGCGTGATCACGCAGTTGAGGTATTGAGCGGTGATTGGACCAACCTCAATTTCCCTGTCTACTCGCTTGTTGGCGGCAAGTGGACTTCATTCCGCGCGTTCTCTGAGCAGGTCACGGATAAAGCCCTGGCATTTCTTGGCCTGCCGCGCCAGAAGCAAACTCGTGATCTGCCTATCGGCGGTGGCCACGGTTATCCGCGTACAAGCGATGAATATAAACGCCAGATCGAAGGTTTTGTCGCGTGGACGGGTTTACCTATTGAGCAAGTGCGCCTGCTCTTCGAACGTTATGGGACGCGTACCGAAGTAGTGGCTGCCTTTATGAAGCGTGCCGCAGATGAGCCGCTCAAACATGTGCAGGGATACACACGTCGTGAGATTGCCTTTTTGGGCGTTCATGAGAAGTGCAGGCATTTGGACGATCTGCTTTTGCGTCGAACCATGCTTGCCATGTTAGGTCGCTTAAATAAGGAAGGTGTGGAAGAACTGGCAGATGTGCTGGGTGAGGCCCTCGGCTGGAGCGCAGAGCAGAAAAAGGCTGAGGCGGCGCGTGTGTTCCATATTCTGGCAGACAGGCACGGGGTCCGTTTGTGAAGCGAGCGGGTATAATTACGCCTCGTATGAATTGCTCCGTTGTTATTCCTGTTTATTGCAGTGAACAAACTCTCGATCCATTAATTGAACGTCTGGCTAAGGTTTTGCCAAACGTAGCTGAGTCTTATGAAGTTGTGCTGGTAAACGATGGCAGTCCTGATAATAGCTGGGCGGTCATTGAGCGGCTTGCCGGACAATATGCCTGGGTGCGCGGCATTAACCTGATGCGCAATTATGGCCAGCATAATGCCACATTGTGCGGCATTCGCGCCGCGATCTATGAAGTCATCTTCACGATGGATGACGACTTGCAAAATATGCCTGAAGAAATGCCGAAGTTGATCGAGAAGTTGAACGAAGGCTATGATGTGGTCTATGGCGTGGCGCGTAAACGCCAGCAAGTCTGGTGGAAGAATATTGTTTCCGTCTTTCTCAAACATTCAATTTCTTATGTGATGGGGCAAGATACTGTGCGCGATATTGGCCCGTTCAAAGCCTTCCGTGCTGACCTGCGAAAATCATTTGAGAATTTTAGCGGCCCCGATGTATTGGTGGATGTTCTGCTTTCATGGGGCACAAACCGTTTCGCTTCTGTAACAGTGGATGAAGCGCCGCGCACAGTGGGTAAGTCAAACTACAACTTTATCAAACTGATCAAAGTCTCTTTGCTGGTGCTTACCAGTTACACCACGCTTCCTTTGCGGCTGGCAAGCGTGCTTGGATTTGGGTTTACGATCTTCGGCTTTTTTATTTTGATTTATGTACTGGCAACATATTTTATGGCTGGATCGGTGGAAGGTTTTCCATTCCTTTCATCCATTGTCGCCATCTTTAGCGGCGTGCAGTTATTTGCGCTTGGCATTATCGGCGAGTACCTGGCGCGCATGTTCGAACGCGCCAGCGGACGTAAAACATATACCATCGGTCGCACCACTGAAGATCCTTCGACCCTTCGACACGGTGGGCGAAAGGCGAACCGTCAGGGTAACGCCTTGCTCAAGGCGGGCGAATGAAGGTTGGTATTATTCAATCCAACTTCCTGCCGTGGCGCGGTTATTTTGATTTCATCCGCGAAGTGGATCTGTTTATTGTTCACGATGATCTGCAATACACAAAAGGCGACTGGCGTAATCGCAACAAGATCAAAACACCGCGAGGCGCAAGGTGGATCACCGTGCCGGTCAGTTACAAACGCACCAGTCAATTGATAGATGAAACCACGGTTGATTATTCCACACCCTGGGCGCAGAAAATGATCAATCGGATTCGCGAATCCTATTGTCAGGCGCCACATTTTGGCTTGTATTTCCCCCAGCTAAGTGACCTGCTGGCAGAATCCGCCACCTCCATCTCGGACTTGAACCTGCGTCTCATTAAATGGGCTTGTCGCCACCTTGAGATTGGCACGCCGATTGAGTTATCGCGTGTTTATCATCCGCAAGGCGCGAAAACCGAGCGGCTGGTGGGCATTCTCAAGCAAGTGAGCGCTACTTCCTATCTTTCTGGCCTTGCCGCGCAATCTTACCTTGTCCCTGAATTGCTGGAGCGTGAGGGGATTAAGTTAGAATATAAAAAATACGATTACGCCGAATATCACCAGCTTTACACTCCTTTTGATCCGTATGTCAGCATCATAGACTTGTTCTTTATGATGGGGGAGAAGTCGCGATTATATTTGGATATAAAAAGTAATACGCTGGCCGAGTAGCCCTGAGCGAAGCGTGGCGAAGTCGAAGAGCGTATCGAGACCACCCTGTCAAATAAACATATACGAGGATGTGCAAGCATGAGCATTGATGAAACCCAGAAAAAGTTGAACGAATACTTTACCGAAAAACTTGAGACCTTTGGCGCCACCGCCAAGGGTGTTGACTATAATGGTGAACAAGCCCAGCAAATCCGCTTCAGCGAATTGGTAAGGATCATTAATCCTGTCAGCAAATTCTCTGTTATTGATTATGGCTCAGGCTATGGTGCAATGTTTGAATACCTATATGCCCGCAACTGGTCTTTTGAGTATTATGGTGTTGATATCATCGAAAAGATGGTGATCGCAGGCCGCGAAAAGTATAAAGCCTTTCCCAACGCGCATTTCACAACTGACGAAAAAGAATTACCCGTGGCCGATTATCTCGTGGCGGCGGGTATCTTCAACATCAAGCTTGATTCGGCTCACGATGGTTGGAAAGCCTTCGTCTGTGAAACCCTGCCGCGCATGAATGCGTTTTGCTCAAAAGGCTTTGCCTTCAACATGCTCACGAAATATTCCGACGAAAATCGCATGTCCCAGCGCCCAGACTTGTTTTATGGCGATCCGCTCTTCTTTTTTGATTTCTGTAAACGTAATTTTTCGCGCAATGTGGCTTTGCTCCACGATTATGGTCTGTACGACTTCACCATCCTTGTCCGCAAGGATCAATAATTTTGGAGTGTGGGAGCTGGCTCCCACACTTTTCTAGCATGAAAATAGTTCAGGCCCCACGCGCTTCAACAATCCTCTACAATCTGCTGACCACTCGCGCGGATCTGCGTCCGTGGTTACTGCCTGCCAATATTTGTCCCATCGTACCGATCACATTCCTTAAAGCGCAGGTTCCATTTGAGTTTGTGGATATCTCAGCCGAGTCTCTGCAAATGGATCTGGAGCAGGCCGAGGTGTTGGTCAAGACGCGCAGGTTCGGGGGACTGCTGTACGCACACACCTATGGCGAACTGTCCACACCGCGCGACTTCTTTGCTTCGGTCAAATACCTTGCCCCCGAACTTATCCTCGTGGATGATCGCTGTTTATGCATCCCTGAATTTGAAGCTGATACGCCGGCCGACTTGACTTTATATAGTACGGGTTATGCCAAGATAGTTGAACTTAATTTTGGCGGCTATGCTTTTGCTCAAGATGATTTGGAATATCAGCCATCACATTTGCCGTTTGATCCGCAAGAGCATGCCGAACTCGAAGTATCTTATAAAGCGACCCTTCATGCCCGCACGACCTTTATCTATCATGATAGCGGCTGGCTTGAAACTGATGCGCCCATGCCTGCATGGTATGATTATCGTCGGCAAATTGAAGATGGATTGAACGACTCTCTTTCTCACCGTGCTGGGTTGAACGATGTATATCGAAAATTATTGCCGCATGAAATACAATTGCCGCAGGTTTATCAAACATGGCGATTTAACATTCGCGTAAAAAACAAAGATCATATTTTGAATGCCGTTTTCAACGCCGGGCTGTTTGCCAGTTCGCACTACGCATCTCTCGCGGGTATTATGGTTGATGGTCAGGCTCCATTTGCCAAAACTTTAGCAGACCAGGTCATAAACTTATTCAATGATCATCGTTTCGATATGCGAAAATCTGAGAAAATTTGCAAAGTAATTTTGGAGAATTATGAAGGTTGATTTTAATCGTCCCATTACTGTCGGAAACGAATTTGAGTATATGCGGCAGGCAGTTGAGAACGCGCATATTTCGGGCGACGGTCCTTTTACCAAAAAATGTCACGCTTTGCTTGAGCAGGAGCTTAGCGTTGCGAAAGTTTTGCTGACCACATCCTGCACGCACGCGCTTGAAATGTCCGCGATCCTGTTGGATATTCAACCCGGCGATGAAGTCATCATCCCGGATTTTACCTTTGTCTCGACTGTCAACGCGTTCGTTTTACGCGGCGCCAAACCGATTTTTCTGGACGTCCGGCCTGATACCCTTAACTTAGATGTATCCAGGTTGGAAGCCGTGCTCACGCCGCGCACTCGGGCGATTGTCCCTGTGCATTATGCGGGCATAGGCTGTGAAATGGACTCTATTATGGATATCGCCAATCGCCACAACATTGCTGTTGTCGAAGATAATGCGCATGGATTGTTTGGCAAATATAAAGGCAAATATCTTGGTACATTTGGTTCAATGGCCTCACAGTCCTTTCATGAGACCAAGAACTTCACCAGCGGAGAAGGCGGCGCGCTGCTTATCAATGATCATGAACTGGCCGAACGTGCTGAGATCGTCCGCGAAAAAGGGACGAACCGTTCGCGTTTCTTCCGCGGTCAGGTGGATAAATATACCTGGGTGGATATTGGTTCATCTTATCTGCCATCCGATATTCTTGCTGCGTTCTTATTTGCTCAATTTGAACAGCGTGAAAAAATTCAGTTTCATCGCAAACAGGTATGGGAGATATACTATACAGGTTTGAAAGATTGGGCTGATGCGCATGATGTGCAGTTGCCTTTTGTCCCTGAAGATTGCGAGCAGGCTTATCATATGTTCTACATGCTCCTGCCCAATTTGGAGTTGCGTCAAAAAATGCTCGTGCACCTGCGCGAGCACGGCATTATCAGCGTTTTTCATTATCTGCCTTTGCACCTCTCAGATATGGGACAGGCCTTTGGCGGTAAGGCAGGGGATTTCCCCGTGACAGAACGCGTCAGCGACCAGTTGATCCGCCTGCCGTTTCACAACGCGTTAACCAGCAGTGACCAGGAACAGGTCATGGATGCCACCCAGGAGTTTATTTTCTAATGACCAAATCCACTTTCAAACGAGAAACGATCCTTGCAGTTGCTTTGATCATTTTGGCCACTTTGCTCACATATGGTGTATTGATCTCGCGACTCGGTTTTTACCGAGATGACTGGTATCTGCTCTGGACGGCTGAATCACAAGGGACAGCCGGTCTTCTTAACCTGTTCCGCGGCGACCGTCCATTTTTAGGCTGGCTGTATATCCTCGATTTTTCCATGCTTGGCGTTGCCCCACTTGGCTGGCATTTATATGCCTTATTTATCAAGATCATCTCTGCTCTGGCTTTTTTCTGGCTGGTGCGCAGTGTATGGCCGCAGCGTAAAGTTGAAACTACTTTTATAACGTTATTATTCATTGTTTACCCCGGCTTTTACCAGCAGCCTGATGCCTTAACTTTTAAACAATTATTGCTTGCTTATACTGCGGCATTACTTTCACTCGCGCTGACCGTTCAAGCAGTAAAAACAAACAAAGCCGGGTACAGACTGTTATTTACGATTCTTACTGTTGCGTTGACCGCTTTTTACATTTTTATTTATGAGCCTCTGATAGGGCTGGAAATTGCCCGCCTCTTTCTAATTTGGCATCTTTTGTATAGGCAAAACATAAAGTGGAAGGAAAGTCTTCGTTTAGCCATACTGCATTGCGCTCCGTATCTTTCATTCAGCGCGTTGTTTGTATTTTGGCGTATTTTTATTTTTCAAAGCACAAGAAAAGCGACCAGCGTGGAAGTATTGGCTGGCAGCTACACATCCTTACATGGCCTGATGCGTTTGCTGATTGAAACCGGAAAGGATTTTATAGAGACATCCATCCTTGCATGGGGCGCGCCATACTATCAGTTTACAGCCCAGGCAGAATATAAAAATATGGGGCTGGCTTTGGGCTTGAGTCTTTTAGTGGTGGCGGCCTCATCTGGATATTATTTGCTTGTCCGCGAGCAGACCAAAACTATGGCTGGTGCAGAACAAGAGTCGTCACTCGACTGGCTTATACTCGGCGCAGCGATCGTCTTTGTCACAACCCTGCCGGTTGTCGCGGCGGGGCGTAATGTCTTATTTGGAATTCAATGGGATCGTTACACCTATCAATCTGTATTAGGTGCTGCCTTGCTGGCAGGCGGATTTGTCTTTTATGCATTGCGCGGAAACTTGCGCTGGTTGGTGCTGGCCCTATTATTGATAAGCGGCGTTTCAACGCAAGTATTCAGCGGCATATATTATCGCGATTTTTGGTCGGCACAACGCAACGCATGGTGGCAATTATATTGGCGCGCGCCGCAAATTGAAGATGGCACAATTATAATTGCCGCCTTGCCGACCGGTTTTCAACTGGCTGAAGAATATGAAATTTGGGGGCCGTTGAATTTGGTCTATCACCGCGGCGAGCCATTGGGACTTGTTGGGCAGGTGCCTTTCGATCAACTTATGATTGATCTCGCGCGTGGAACGGTAGAACAACGACTCGTCCGCGGTACAGTATTGGTCAATCGCGATTACAACCGCGTCATGGTTGTATCAATACCGACAACAAAATCCTGTTTGCATGTATATAATGGTTCTTTGCTCGAACTCTCGGTTTCGGAAAGCTCGGATGTGGCATTGATCGCGCCGTACTCGCGCACGGATTTTATTTTGACCGACGCAGTTTCTCCTGCGCCTCCAGCCCAGATCATGGGAGCCGAACCCGCGTACGACTGGTGCTATTATTATCAAAAGATCGGCCTCTCGCTTCAAGCGGGACGTTGGGCTGATGCCGCTCATTTGGCTGATACAGCGCTGACAAATGACCTGCGCCCGGAAGACCCCGTCGAGTGGATGCCTGTGCTGGAAGCATACGCCAATAACTCGGAAGATATGAAAGCCAAACAGGTTTCCAAATATATTAATGACGCCTACACGCGCATGTCGCTTTGTCAGCAATTAAAAGACATGAGTAAATGGCCTGTTGGTTATCGCTCAGAAGCCATTCTCGATAATTTGTGCCGAAGTCATTAATGAGAATTTGTTATGAATAATGTTTTAGTCACAGGCGGCGCGGGATTTATCGGATCAAACTTTGTGCGTTATTTGCTAAAAGTAGAACCGCGCGTTTATATTGTGAATTTAGATAACCTGACCTATGCGGGCAGCCTTGAGAATCTCAAAAACCTGCCGGATGAGTCGCGTTACACGTTTGCGAAAGGTGATATCTGTGACTTTGAACTGGTCAGCAAACTCCTACGCGAGCATGGGATGGATACCATCGTTCACTTCGCGGCCGAGTCGCACGTGGACCGATCCATCCTCGGTCCTGGGCCGTTCGTCCGGACCAATGTCACCGGGACGTTTACGCTGCTCGAGGCTGCGCGGCAGATTTGGGGTCAGGAAAGAAGCGGAAAAAGATTCCATCACGTTTCCACAGATGAAGTCTTCGGGTCGTTGAGTCCAAGTGATCCCGCGTTCACTGAATCCACGCCTTATGAGCCGCGTTCGCCCTATTCCGCGTCCAAAGCGTCATCGGATCATTTGGTGCGCGCCTATTTCCATACGTATGAATTGCCTGTGACGATCACCAACTGTTCAAATAATTATGGGCCATATCAATTCCCTGAAAAACTTATTCCTTTGATCATACTCAATGCCTTGCAGGGCAAGCCTTTGCCGATTTACGGGGATGGCAAACAGATACGCGATTGGCTGTATGTGGAAGACCATTGCGAAGCGATTCGTTTGGTGATCGAAAAGGGTAAGCCTGGCGAGACTTATAATGTGGGCGGCGGTAACCAGCCGTATAACATTGACCTGGTCAAAGAGATGTGCGCGGTGTTGGATGAACTGCATCCTGCTGGGAAATCTTATTCTTCGTTGATAACGCATGTGCCAGATAGGCCCGGCCATGACCGTCGCTACGCAATGGATATAACGAAAATACGAAATGACCTGGGTTGGTTGCCAAAACACGAAATAGAAAGCGGCCTGCGCGAGACGGTGAAATGGTATCTGGGTAATTCAGACTGGGTGAAAACAATTATGTCACAAGATGGATATGGTTCGTGGCTGGATAAAAACTACGCTAACCGAGGCGGGAAATGAAAGGTATCATTCTTGCGGGCGGACGAGGCACGCGTTTATATCCACTTACATTGGGTTTGAGTAAACAACTCCTGCCGGTATACGACAAGCCCATGATCTACTATCCGCTTTCCATGTTAATGCTGGCCGGCATTCGCGAGATTTTAGTCATCAGTACGCCGGAAGACCTGCCGCAATATCAGCGCCTGCTTGGCGCGGGGGATCATTGGGGCGTGAAGTTTTCGTATGTCGAGCAGGCTGAGCCGCGCGGACTGGCTGAAGCGTTTGTCCTGGGCCGCGAGTTTGTCAACAACGAATCTGCTTGTTTGATTCTCGGCGATAATATTTTCTACGGCACAGGCTTGTGGGATCATTTGAAGGAAGCCGCAAAAATTAAAGAAGGCGCGCTGATCTTTGCCTATCCTGTGCGCGATGCATCCGCTTATGGCGTGGTGGAATTTGATGAAACTGGCAAGGCGATCAGCCTTGAGGAGAAACCGAAGAAACCGCGCTCGCGTTATGCAGTTCCAGGCTTATATTTTTATGACGCGCAAATCTCTGAAATGGCCGCGCATCTAAAACCGTCAGCGCGCGGCGAGCTGGAGATTACAGATATTAATCGCATATATTTGGAGCGCGGCGAGTTGCGTGTCCAGCCTCTAGGCCGCGGCGTGGCTTGGCTGGATGCCGGTACACATGAAAACCTTTTGCAAGCTGCCAACTTTGTGCAAACCGTGGAAGAGCGACAGGGCCTCATGATCGGTTGCCCGGAAGAAGTGGCGTATCGCATGGGTTTCATCAGTAAAGAACAGTTGCGAATACTCGGTGAAAAATTACAACATAATAGCTATGGTGATTATCTATTGCATTTGGTCGAAGAGGAAGGTCGATGATTGATCTATTCAAGAAGATCCGTTTTGGCGAAATAACCATTCCCTGCACTAGCAGGCTGTCGGAGAGCCCTGAAAAGTAACCTTTTGGCTTTGCCAGATTGCCAAATCTGGCAATTTCCAGCGAGTTTTTGCCTTGTTTTAGCCTGGATTTGTCAATCCAGGCCAGCAATTTGGGCAGTTTCCTTGCTCTCCGACAAGCTGCTAGTCGAGGCTTTGTTTCCTTCTCATAAAGCGCGGCTGATCTTCTTTGGCGCGCTCCATGGGCTTGCAATTTCCTGCCACGCGCATTATACAAATGATTTTAAAAACGCCTGCACGAAACAGGCAAACTTTTTTCGCCAGTTGGTCTTGCATGCGCCGAGTCTTCAGCCGAACACGGCGATCATTACCGAAGGCGAAATTTTATAACACATGGCGATTATCCGATTGGCGCATCTAAATGGAATCTGATCGAACATCGTATGTTCAACGTTATCAGTCAAAACTGGGCTGGACAACCATTGGTCAGTTATGAAACAGTGTTAAAGTTCATTTGTATAGGCAAAACCGAAGCTGGTTTTCACTTTGCTCCCGCCGCCTTCCCTAATCCATCCCTGGTTTTGATTAAGGTTGGCATTTGAGTAACTTGGTCACTTCGGACTTGATGGCTGGTTCCATTATTTCAGCCTCCAGCCAGGGACGGCACAGGGTCTGCCGCATGGCTTGCGAGCTGGTGATGCGGTTGGCGGCCTCGATGAGAGCTTGCGCTTCGAGGTAGTTTTGGGTCTTAAGATAGGCGCGGATAAATGGAAGATATTCCGCGCCATAAGCAGGATGTAGGCCCTTGCTCTGGGCAGTATTCCACAATACGATTACATCTTTCCATTGATTATATTGGGCGGCAAGTTCCGCTCTTTGGAAAATTGTGCACCAGTTTTCAGGCGTGCTAAGTGCTTGCGTGAAGAAGTCCGCGTTGACGTTTGATTCAGACGAGATGCGTGCCAGCGAGGAAGTTCTCGCCGCCAGGCGCAGGAACTCAGAATACAGGCTCGACTCGCTATCTTGCGGGGACAAAATATGCAGGCATGCGCTTATCGATGGCTCATACCAGATGACGAGGCTGTGTGCGGCATACCCTTCAAAGCGCGTGGAGAATTTCTTCTCGCGCAGAGTTCCACCTGCGGCGAGTGTTTTGGCGATGGCGTCATTTCCGTAACTGGGGAAATACCAAAGTAAAGCCTCGTTGGTATCTTTAGCTTGGTCGTAGACCGTGTTCATGGCAAAGGTGGTCGGATAATCTCCCATCAGCCAAAACAGTTCGCTCTCGGTTACGATGGGTGTACCTGCTTCAATGCCCGGCGCGCGCCAGGCAAGTTGATTGAGAAAGCTGATTTGAGTCTCCCAGACGTGACGGTAGGTGTTCTCCGATCTTAAGAGATGCCCAATCGAAAGCGCCAGCAATAGACTATACACGAGGATGCGTTGATTGCGAGTCCGCGCCAGCCATTCGATGAGCGCGGTGACGATCAGCGCCGCGCCGAACATGGATGCTATCCCGAGACGGCTGTTCCAAAGCGGATTGGCGTCGTACAGCGGCTGGTTCGTCACCCATGCAGGAATGGGGCCGAGCATGAGTCCCAGTCCGCCGAGTAACAGAATTTGCCGAATGGGAGTGGTTTCTTCCGTTGGGATGTCAAGTTGCTTGAAATACACATAAAAGCCGAAGAAACTCAGCGTGGATACGAACAGGATCCCCAGACCCGCAGGCGATAAGTCTACGAGCGCGGGGGTGAGTGTGTTGCTCCACGCGCCGATTTGGATGAGCAGAGCGTCTTTGAGCGCGGCGGTGATGAGGTAGGTCAACGCGGGGAGTGGCGTGCTTAAGAGATCATGCAGGACGGTCGGGGCATTGTTATCCTGAGTGGGAGATTGGAAGATGAAGCCGCGCCAAAACACAAAAGCGGCGAGAACGCCCAGGTAAGGGAGCCAGGCTAAGGTCACGGATTTGAGGCGGAGGCGTTGAGTCTCTGTTGCATTGGATAATGCCATCCACAAAATGATCGGGCGCAGGAGTTCGATCCCGCTGAAGTATTCAATAGTGAAGAGTTGCAGACCGTCCAGCACAACCGATAAGAGCAGAAGCGGCCACAAACGCTTGGGGTCGCGGATACCGAGTGCCATCAGCCACAAGGAAAGTGCATAGAGCAGGAACGCGACCCAGTGTGTAATATACGTGACTGCCATCGGCTGTAGCGTATAGAGCGGGTAGAGCGCGAAGAGTAATGCGGGGACGGCGGCCAATTTTTCGTGCTTCGGCCAAAGTGTTCGATAGAGCAGCCAGAAGACAACAGTTGTCAACCAGCGCAGCAGGATCCCGGTAATCTGCCATGCAAATGGACGAAATCCGAGCAGGGCGAAACCCGCAATATATGGCCACGAAGCAAACGGGCGATTGTCGTAGGCCGAGAGTTCCCATAGTTTGCTTAATCCGCGGTTGGCGTAAAAGATAAAATGCCAATCGTCCTGATAAAAACCGAGCGTGGGACTAAGAAGCCCGAAGGCGATCAGGCAGGCGGCAAGCAGGGCAAGCGGGATACTTTTGACGAAAAAACGCGGAAGTTTTTTGAAGATTAGCATTGGTGCGAATTATACCCTTGCAATGCGGGTATGCTACAATCGTGCCATGCTTCCCGGTGTTTCTGCAACCAAAAGGCGGGCTCTCTCGATTTCTGCGGCCCTCATCTGGGGATTATTTCCTGCTTTCTTGTTTTACTTGTTGTTTCTTCAATTACCAGTCCTGAGCCGTTCACGCCTTGGAGTGGCGGCTTTACTGGTGGCGTTTTTTGCAGTTTTAGCCCATCTTGCAATGCCGCGTTGGATGTCTTTCTCGCGGAGAGTTTTTTTATTGCTCTTCCTAAGTTCGGGCGCATTGGCATTGTTTGCGAAGGAAGCGATTACGTTTTATCCTGGGGAAATGTATCTATTCTTTGGTCAACACATATTGCATTTGACTGTGCAGGCGGATGATGGTCAGCTTGTTGAAGTGCGCGGATTGCAGACTGGGTTGGAGGATGTCAGTTACGCTTCATTTCACGATGTGATCGGCTGGAAGCAGCGTGGCAATACACTTGTGCCCATCTCCTTTCCGCCTCCGCCCTTGACGTGGACGGGCTGGACGGGTGACCAGGCGCGACTCTACCTGTGGGGTTCATCTGATGTCACCGTTACCATGGATTGGGATGGTCAATCCCAGACGGTTGCACTTGGTCATGCGGGAGTAGATCGCCAGATCATGGCGCATGTCTTTCCCATGCCGCTGTGGGGCGCCCTTTTTATGGCATCATGCTCGCGTCAGCTTTAGGGTGGGATGGCGCGGCGACGTTTTCTCAAAATCCGCACAAAGGTTTGCAAGTCACTCTTTTTGTTTTGGCAGGCCTGCTACTGGTTGGATTGGCTTTGAAAATCTATCTTCCGATCAGCCCTGCTTTTGCATTTCCCGATAGAGACTCTGGTGTCTTCCTTTATACAGGCCGCCAGGTGCTGGATGGAAAAATCCCATACCGGGATGTGTGGGATCACAAAGGTCCGTTTATTTTCTATCTCAACGCGCTGGGACTCATGCTGACAAACGGTTCTGCCTGGGGCGTGTGGACGTTGGAATTGGTCTGGGTTCTCGTCTCTGTATTATCTCTTTTTTTGTTATTGCGCGAAGCGACTGCCGATATACCTGCCGTGATCGGAAGCCTCATCTTTTTATTGGGTTTGTTGCAAGCATTGGATGGCGGGAACTTCACAGAAGAATATGGGTTGTTGTTTTAAGTCGTCGCACTCGGAACGTTTTGGCTTTTCCTGCGCTTCAATAAATATCACTGGCTGGCCGCGGCCGGCCTTGCAGTTGGACTATCTTTTCTCTTACGGCCAAATCAGATCGGCATAGGCGTGGGGCTTGGTTTGTATTTCATCGGCCAGGCAATTCCGAGTCGTTTTTCTCGCCCGACCATCCATCACGGCTTGATTGTCCTGTCTGGTTTTCTCGCGCCCATCCTGCTCGTCGGGTTATTCTTTGCTTTTCATCACGCGCTGGGCGATTTGCTCAGCGCGGTGTTTGTGTTCAACCGAATCTATGTCGGGGAGCTACATGTTAATATTTTGCAAAATTTCAAGCAGGGCTTGTATGGTTTCCCCTCGCTGGGATTCTGGTTGATCGCAGGAAGCGCAGTCTTGATTTCAGCGCTGACGGTTGGGGAAAAAGAATTGTATATTTACAAACTATGGGTTGTTCTCGGTCTTTCTTTTATCGCCGAACTGGCGTTGTCAAATTTATCGGGTGCGGCTTTCAAACATTACTTTCTGACGTGGCTTCCGTTCGCTGAGTTTACGTCTGACATCGCAAACTCAATGCCTGTGATCGTTGACACATCCGAGATGCTCCCTCTTGAAAAAATACGCCGCGACGCAATTCTTGCCATGCCCAAAGGCTTCAGTTTATATGGACACTTGCAACCATTCTTCGATTTCTTCGACGCAAACTATCGGCAGGCTGCTCAGCTCTCTCATAAAAACTGGATCGTTTTCCTGCCCATTCATTAGAGAGCTTTTCTAAGTTAAAAGCAACCACTCCTGTAAGTTCTAAACCTGAAAAAGGTGAAAATAAATTTTGTCTCTCTTAATTTGTGATCCGAAGTTGAAGGATCATGGATCATTGGGTATAGAGCAAAAGTTTCGGAAGAAAAAGCTGAAAAAGGGTAAACTGTGGTAATAGGAGAAAAAGAAAATGAGTCGTGTACAATCACGAGCCCGCCGCCAAGCGGCATTTATGGA
>Ga0315273_10001787_pt1 | contig 24811 bp, 16 predicted proteins | sample YL17G02_0_MG_FD_205753 | JGI IMG/M metagenome (GOLD analysis project Ga0315273, IMG submission 205753) | Sediment microbial communities from Yellowstone Lake, YNP, Wyoming, USA - YL17G02_0 | ecosystem: Environmental > Aquatic > Freshwater > Lake > Sediment | place: USA: Wyoming | collected... | reverse complement strand
TAATCATTCTTATACCTGGAGCACCTCTTATCCGGATTTCGATTTGGTCACAGGTTATAAACGGGATACTCTTGCCGGTGGTTCTTATAAGCATGATACTTTTAATAAACAATAAAAAGATCATGGGTATGTATGTTAACACTTCAATTCAGAACATAATAGGCTGGACTGCTGTTGCATTGTTGGTTGGATTGTCAGTTGCCTTGCTTGTAATGCCCTTTTTCAATAAATGAGGATCTTCACGATAATCAGTAAGAAATATTAACTTACGGTTTTAAAAACAGTAATATGAAATTTGAAGGCCATCCATGGCACAGCGTTGATTCGGGTAAAGAAGCCCCGGCTTTTGTCAGAGGTATTATTGAGATTCCCAAGGGATCGAAGGGTAAATATGAGATGGATAAGGAATCTGGTCTGCTCAGGCTCGACAGAGTGCTTTTTTCGTCAGTCCATTATCCTGCTAATTATGGTTTTATACCTCAAACCTATTGTGATGATCATGATCCTCTTGATATACTCGTTATCTGTTCGATTGATGTATATCCAATGTGCATTATAGAGGCCAAGGTGATAGGGGCAATGGAGATGGTAGATGGCACCGAGCGCGATGATAAAATTATAGCCGTCGCAAGAAATGATATGTCAGTTAATTATCTAAATGATCTTTCTGAGTTACCACCTCATACTCTCGTTGAACTGAAAAGATTTTTTGAAGACTATAAAATGCTTGAACACAAGAATGTGATAGTTGAGCAATTCATGAACAGGGAAAAGTCGTATGAAATCATTCTGGAGAGTATGAAATTATATCAGGAAATGAAAGATACTCTGATTCAACCACACTGACTTTTCTTTTTAATTGACTAGTCCTGATTCCATAGTCAGGATAGATTTGACCACGCACTGCTCTCCTATAAACTGATCTGATTTGGTTCGCAGTCCATTAATAGCTAATAGTAATGTGGCAATACTATTTCATTCATCTTTATTTCCCTGAAAATGTTCAAATTTAAATATTAGATTTGTGTACATATTGTTCCTGATAAAATTTAATTATTTATCAAATGAGAACGGTTTCTCTTAATAAAATTCCAATCCTGGGAATTGTAATGCTCTTTCTGTCCACATCTCTTATTTTTTCGCAGAATATAGTTGAAGATGGATTGCCAGGTAAAGCTGATATATACAAAGCGAAAAAAAATGCTCTTGATTATCTTGACGACAGTCTGATTGTCAGAAAGTTCGGGAAAATTTCAGATGCTATCTGGAGTTATGCAGAATTGGGAATGCAGGAATTCAAATCTTCGGAGATTCTGATCAAAACTCTTGAAGAAGAGGGCTTTAAAGTTGAAAAGGGAGTAGCAGGAATGCCAACCTGTTTCGTCGCGACATGGGGTAGCGATAAGCCTGTAATAGGAATTCTGGGTGAATACGATGCTTTACCAGGACTCTCGCAAAAAGCACTGAGTCCTGTGCAGATTCCTGTTGTCGATGATGCTCCCGGACATGGGTGTGGTCATAATATGATGGGTACAGCAGGAATTGCTGCTGCAATTGCTGTTAAGAAAAGCCTTACGCAGAATAATCTTCCAGGTACGATAAAATTCTTTGGATCACCTGCGGAAGAAATTGTTATAAGTCGTCCTTACATGGTCAGGGATGGCGTATTTAAAGATGTTGACGCAGTTATAGATAATCACGCCTCAACAGAGTTATCGACCAGCTATGGAGTAAATGGCAATGCTGTTATGTCGGTTGTTTTTTCTTTTAAAGGAAGAACTGCTCATGCTGCCGGTTCTCCATGGGCAGGAAGAAGTGCTCTCGACGGAGTTGAACTTATGAATGTGGCTACAAATTATCTTCGTGAACACCTGTTTTATACTTACCGTATGCATTATGTGGTTACTGAAGGTGGAGAAGCTCCGAATGTAGTACCAGATAAAGCTTCAGTGTGGTACTATATAAGGAATACAGATGACAGACTTGAGGAGATGTACCAACGTGTTCTTGATTGTGCAAGAGGAGCAGCCTTAGCTTCGGGCACTACCCTGGATACAGTTTCTGTTATTACCGCTGTTCACCAGCGGCATTCCAACAAGGGTATTGCAGAAGCAATCCAGAAAAACATTGAGCTCATCGGGATGCCTGAATGGTCAGAAAAGGAGCAGATTTTTGCCAAAGCACTTCAGAAAGAACTCGGAGAAAAAGAAACTGGCTATGCCTTAAAAGTTAAGCCGTTGAATAAGCCCTCGGAAACAGAGGTGGAAGGCAGTTCTTCAGATGTAGGGGAGGTTACAATGATAACTCCGACGGCTACGCTTAATTTTCCGGGCGGAGTTCCGGGTGAGATAGGTCATCATTGGTCAACAGTTGCTTCAGGTTATGGCTCAGCTGCATGGAAAGGGCTTAACACCGGTGCCAGGGTAATAGCTGCAACCGCTCTGGATCTCCTGACAAAGCCAAAACTTCTGGAGGAGATAAAGAAGGAGTTTGCAGAATATTCAAATGCTCATCCCTATAAATCATTTCTTCCTGATGGTGCAAAACCACCTCTTGAAATGAATAAGGGACTTATGGATAAATATCGCGATCTTATGGAAAGGTCAACCCGGTAACAAAATCACTTTTATAAATTGGAAACGGGAATTAACTTTGCAGCATCTAAAATTGAGAATTCAAAAATTTGAGAATTTGAAAATGAATATAATAGGAGATTCCTGCGATGAAAGGTTATTTTGATTCAAATACTTACCATACACCTGAAAAGGAGAGATATTCTCTAAAAGATATAATCCTTCGTGATAGCCGGATATATTTCATATTAAAATATGCCTCAGTTGTTCTGCGTTCACGAAAAGAAGCCATCAGGAAGATCTATGACACAAAAGCCTGGACAGATTCTTCATTTGAAATTCTGAGGTTCATTGAGAGGACCGGCGGAAGATTCCATATCACGGGAATGGAGAATATAACGGAGTCTACGGGTGCTGTACTATTCATTAGTAATCATATGAGCACCCTTGAAACCATGATCTTACCTTCAATAATAGGACCGCACAAGGAACTTACATTTGTTGTAAAAGAGAGCCTTGTTAAACATCCGCTTTTCGGAGATGTAATGAGGTCGCGAAATCCTATTGTGGTTGGAAGAACTGATCCTCGGAAGGATCTTGAAGCAGTGATGAATGGAGGTGTCGACCTGTTAGAGAATGGAATTTCAATAGTCATTTTTCCTCAGAGCACAAGAAGTGTTGAGTTCAAAACGGATGAGTTTAATTCCCTTGGAGTGAAACTCGCCAAGAAAGCAGGTGTTAATGTTATCCCCATTGCATTAAAAACTGATTTCTGGGGTAATGGGACCATGATAAAGGAACTTGGCCCACTGGATCATAAAAAGCCGATCTATATAAAATTCGGTGAACCGATGCAGATCACCGGAAACGGAAAAGAAGAAAACCAGAGGATAATAGATTTTATACAGTCTTCGCTCGAGGAATGGAAGTAATTGCATGATAATTAGTCATATAAAAAATATTTTAATTGTTTCCATATTATTTTAAGTGTAATCCTTACATTTAAAATAATTTTTATAAATTTGTTAAGTACAAATCAATTTTTTTAAAATTTCTTTACTTTAATTTTAATAATTCACCCTGGAGTAGAATTTTTTTAATCCTTTCATATAACTTAATTATTAATCACATCAAAAAATTATTACAATGGGAACATTAGACTGGATCGTATTAGGTATCTTCTGTCTTGGTTTGATAGGAATTATTATCTGGGTAATCAGGCAAAAAGATGAGACATCAACAGACTACTTTCTGGCTGGCCGCGATGCTACATGGCTAGCCATTGGTTCGTCAATTTTTGCCTCTAATATAGGATCGGAACACCTGGTCGGATTAGCAGGCGCAGGGGCATCGAGTGGAATGGCGATGGCTCACTGGGAAATGCATGGCTGGCTCATTCTGATCCTTGGTTGGTTTTTCGTTCCCTTTTATGCTCGCAGTGGCGTTTTTACTATGCCTGAGTTTCTTGAAAAACGTTATAATAAAGGATCAAGAAGTGTATTGTCAATAATCTCTCTTGTCAGCTATGTTTTTACAAAAGTGGCTGTTACAGTGTATGCCGGAGGTATTGTGTTCAAGCAGGTTTTTGGGATTGAAACAATGTTCGGGATAGATTTCTTCTGGATCAGTGCTGTCGGATTGGTTGTATTAACCGGGATCTATACTACTCTCGGTGGAATGAAAGCTGTTTTATGGACATCTGTGTTGCAGACACCTGTACTGCTCATCGGATCACTTGCCGTGTTGGTCATAGGCCTTATTAAACTTGGCGGATGGCATGAAATGATGACTATTTGCAGGGCTGTTCCTGTTAATTCCGCAGGCAATACTATGACCCAACTGATGAGATCGGCAAGTGACCCCGAATATCCCTGGACAGGAGTAATTCTCGGTTCTGCAATAATAGGCTTCTGGTACTGGTGTACAGATCAGTTTATCGTTCAAAGAGTGCTTTCCGGACGCAATCAGCAAGAATCACGTCGGGGCGCTATTCTGGGAGCAGCCTTTAAACTTTCTCCGGTGTTCATTTTCCTTATTCCGGGTATGATAGCTTATTCTCTTAATGCTAAAGGAATGATCAATCTCACGAGTTCCGATGCAGCCTTTTCAATACTGGTAAAAGAATTGCTTCCACTTGGATTCAAAGGATTGGTTGTTGGAGGAATTCTAGCCGCATTGATGAGTTCCCTTGCTTCATTATTCAACTCATCAGCGACACTTTTTACCGTTGATTTTTATATGAAATTTAAACCAAAGGCTCCCGAAAAGGAGCTGGTAAGAGTTGGACGAATTGCAACTGTAGTTGTGGTTGCACTTGGAATATTATGGATCCCTGTAATGAGAGGACTCGGCAAGGTTCTCTACGCATATCTCCAGGATGTCCAATCTCTTTTAGCACCAGGTATAGCTGCAGTATTTCTTTTAGGAATCGCTTCTAAAAAGACATCTCCAATGGCAGGACTGATTGGACTGATCTCAGGTTTTGTACTTGGCATGACACGTCTGGGTCTTAAAGTTTTCGCTGGCGGCATAAGTCAAGACGGCTTGATCTATAAGGTTTTCCTTGCCCCAAACTGGCTTCATTATGAAATAGCTCTCTTCTTCCTTGTCATAATAATAATGATTGGAACAAGCATGGTTACCTCCAAGCCTGATCAGTTGGCTATCAAGGGATTGTATTTTGGATCTGCAACAGCGGAAGAAAAGGCAATCACCAGGGCCAGCTGGAATAATTGGGACCTTCTGTTCTCAGGAATAATTATTGCTGTAATAGTCGCCTTTTATGCATATTTCTGGTAGATCATTAATTATAATAGCATTTCAGTATATAATTATAACTATATTATATGGATAAGCAAAAAACCAAAGAAGTCTGGTTTGTTACAGGAAGCCAACATCTGTATGGCCCTGAGACTCTTAATCAGGTGGCTGCCGATTCGGCCAAAATAGCTGCTGCGCTGGTTAAATCGCTCAAAATATCGCAAAAAGTGGTTTTTAAACCTGTTCTCACAACACCTGATTCAATAACTGAATTTTGTGCCGGGGCAAATAATTCAAAGAATTGCATTGGATTAATAACATGGATGCATACATTTTCTCCTGCCAAAATGTGGATTAAGGGTTTATCAATTCTTAATAAGCCGTTTCTTCATTTTCATACTCAGCTTAACAGGGATATCCCCTGGGAATCAATAGATATGAATTTCATGAACCTTAACCAGTCAGCACATGGTGACCGTGAGTTTGGTTTTATAACTACCAGGATGAGGTTGAACAGGAAAGTGGTTGTAGGCCATTACCAGGATACTGAAGCCATTGACAGGATAGCTGTATGGATAAGAGCAGCATCCGCGTATGATGATGCACTTAATATGAAGGTAGCCAGGTTTGGAGATAATATGCGCGATGTTGCTGTAACAGAAGGAAATAAAGTAAGCGCTCAGATGAAAATGGGCTATTCAGTTTACGGTTATGGTATCGGAGATCTCGTAAAATCGGTAAACGAAGTTTCACCAGGTGAAATTAAAAAAGTACTCGCTGAATATTCATCTGAATATAAGTTAACCAAAAGTGTTGCTTCTTCTGATACTCTGAAAGAAGCTGCCAGGATTGAGCTTGGCATGGAATCATTCCTGAAGGCCGGTAACTTTAAAGCATTTACTACAACATTCGAAGATCTTCACGGACTAAAACAATTACCGGGCCTGGCTGTACAGCGACTTATGGCCAAAGGATTCGGCTTCGGTGCTGAAGGTGACTGGAAAACAGCGGCTCTTGTACGCTCAATGAAAGTCATGTCAGCAGGGCTGAAAGGAGGAACTTCATTTATGGAAGATTACACCTATCACTTCGATCCGAAAGGCATGAGGGTACTTGGAGCTCATATGCTGGAGGTTTGTCCAACAATCGCTCTCTCAAAGCCATCAATTGAGGTTCATCCTCTGTCAATCGGTGGAAAAGATGATCCTGCCAGACTTGTATTCAGGACTGCTCCGGGCAGTGCTATTAATGTCTCTGTTATTGACCTTGGAAACAGGTTCAGAATGATCGTCAATGAGGTTGAAGTAGTTAAATGTCCCGATATGCCAAACCTGCCCGTTGCAAGTGTGTTGTGGAAGCCATTGCCGGATCTGAAAAGAGGTGCAGCAGCATGGATCATGGCCGGAGGAGCTCATCATACAGGATTCAGCACTGCAATTAATTCTGAATACCTTGAGGATTTTGCCGGTATGATGGGTATCGAATATGTCCTTATTGGTGAAAAATGCGATCTTACTGCTTTTAAAAATGAATTAAGATGGAATGAAATAAGTTATCATATCTCCTACGGGATATTTTAACTTCTGAACTGATATTTTTTGAAATTATTGGGAACCTTTTTGAAGAAAATGAAAATTTATTCAAACAATTCGCAACTATACGTTGCAGTAGATTGTATCATATTCGGTTACGATATTCTTGAAAAGGAGATTAAGCTGCTGCTTTTTAAACGAATAGTTGAACCAGCAAAGGGCCGATGGTCTCTCGCAGGTGGATTCGTCAATCATAATGAAAGTCTCGATGATGCCGCAAGCAGAATTCTCCGTAAGCTTACAGGACTGGAGTCAGTCTATATGAAACAATCATATGCTTATGGTGAAACCGAAAGAGATCCCGGTGACAGGGTTATCTCTGTTGCTTATTTTGCTCTTATTGCGATAAGAAATATCAATAAGGAACTTGCAAAGCAGAATGGTGTGAGCTGGCGTTCATTGTCACGGCTGCCTGATTTGATCTTTGATCATCCTCTGATGGTCAAACATGCTCTTACCGATCTGCAGAATCAGATTAAGATCAAACCTGTTGGTTTTGAATTGCTGCCTGAGAAATTCACGCTTGTTCAGCTTCAGGATCTTTATGAAGCTATTTACCAGAGAAAAGTAGATAAAAGGAATTTCAGGAAAAAAATATTATCAATGGGAATCCTTGAAAAGCTTTATGAGAAAGAGAGAGAGACATCAAAAAAGGGAGCTTATTATTATAAGTTTAACCAGGACACATATGATAGATTAAAACAGAATGGGTTCTATTTCAATCTGGATGTAAACTGAATATAAGTGCCTGGAGTGCCTAAAGTTTGGAGTGCCTAAAGTTAAAAAAATATGCTTGAAAAACTAAAAAACACAGTCTACAGAGCCAATCTTGAACTGGTCGAAAAGGGGTTGGTCCTTCATACCTGGGGAAATGTAAGCGGAAGAGATAAAGAGAGTGGTTTTATAGTAATTAAACCGACTGGGGTGAGCTATGATTCCATGAAACCGACCGACATGGTTGTAATCGATCACGGAGGCAATGTTGTGGAAGGAAGATACAAACCTTCAACTGATGCACCAACTCATCTGCTTCTTTATAAGGCCTATGAATCATTGGGAAGTATAGTGCATACACATTCTTCATACGCAACGTCGTGGGCACAGGCTGGCCGGGCGATCCCCCCGTTTGGGACGACTCATGCGGACCACTTTTATGGTGAAGTACCCTGTACAAGGTTACTCACAAAGGAGGAAATCGAAAATGGTTACGAAGTCAATACAGCGAAAATTATTATTGAGAAACTGGGAACTTTAAATCCATTAAGCGTACCGTCAGTACTTGTTAATGGTCATGGTCCATTCTGCTGGGGAAGTGATGCCGGAAATGCAGTTTATAATGCTGTAGCTCTTGAAGAGATCGCAAAAATGGCATTTTATACAGTTCTGCTTGGTAAAACAGAGCCAATAAGTAAATTTCTCCTTGATAAACATTTTAAAAGGAAACATGGCAGTGGTGCCTATTATGGGCAAGCTAAATCTGAGGAAAAATTAGAAAGTTAAGATATGGCAAAAAAATTTGTAATCGGGATTGATTATGGTACTGATTCTGTCCGGTCTGTAGTTGTTGATACAACTAATGGTGAAATAACCGGAACATCCGTATTTGAATATCCAAGATGGAAAAAAGGTCTCTTTTGTGATCCTTCAATAAATCAGTTTCGTCAGCACCCTCTGGATTATATAGAAGGTCTTGAACAATCTGTAAAAGAGGCACTTGCAGGATTGTCTCCGGAGATGATTAAAAACATTTGCGGCATTACTGTTGACACTACAGGGTCAACTCCTGTAGCAGTTGATAAGGAGGGAATTCCTCTTTCCATGAGGGATGGTTTTGAAAGTAATCCTGATGCAATGTTTGTTCTATGGAAAGATCATACTGCAGTTAAGGAAGCAGCTGAGATCAACATTCTGGCGCGGACATGGGGCGGGGTCGACTTTACTAAATTCGAAGGTGGGATTTATTCATCAGAATGGTTCTGGGCTAAAATACTTCATGTCCTCCGCCATTCGGAAGAAGTCAGGAAAAATGCCTGGTCATGGGTAGAGCACTGTGACTGGATCCCGGCTTTACTGACAGGCAAAACTGATCCCCTTCAACTTAAAAGAAGCCGTTGTGCCGCCGGGCATAAAGCTATGTGGCATGAAGAATTCAATGGTTTACCGGATGAAAAGTTTCTAATTAAACTTGACCCCTTTCTGTCGGGACTCAGGGGAAGGCTTTTCAGCAAGACATACACCTGTGATGTTGAAGTCGGTAATCTGACAGACGAATGGGCAAAAAGGCTCGGTCTATCGACTGAAGTAAAGATTGGTGTCGGCACATTTGATGCGCACACTGGTGCTGTTGGCGGAGAGATAAAACTGTACCATCTTGTTAAGGTTATGGGTACGTCTACCTGCGATATGATTGTGGCGCCCATGGCTGAAGTGGGAGATAAACTGGTTGCGGGCATTTGCGGTCAGGTTGACGGTTCTATAATTCCTGGAATGCTTGGTCTCGAAGCCGGACAATCAGCGTTTGGAGATATCTACGCCTGGTTCAGCAAATTACTGTTGTGGCCTGTTACTGACGTCATACCTAAGATGAACTGGCTGGATGAAAAAACAAAAAACAGAATTAAAGAAGAGGTTGCCGATAAGGTAATCGCTGAATTAAGTAAACAGGCTGAATCGCTTTCGGTTGAAGATACATCACTCATTGCGCTTGACTGGATGAATGGCAGACGCACCCCGGATGCCAACCAGGCGCTTAAAGGAGCAATTACCGGTCTTTCACTTGGATCTGATGCTCCCAGGATATTTAAAGCACTCGTCGAAGCAACAGCATTTGGTTCAAAAATGATTAATGAACGATTTATTTCTCAAGGAATCCGTATCGAAGGAGTAATAGCCATTGGAGGAGTTGCCAAAAAGAATCCTTTTGTAATGCAGATAGTTGCAGACGTTCTTAACATGCCTATAAAAGTTGCAGCCTCAGAACAGACCTGTGCGCTGGGATCAGCGATGGCTGCATCGGTAGTCGCAGGAGTTTATAAAGATATTCCTTCCGCCCAGAAAGCAATGGGTGGTGGATTTGAAAAGGAGTATCATCCTGATCCTGTCAGAGCTAAAAAGTATGAAACTCTTTTCAGGAAATACAAGGAACTCGGTTCATTTATTGAAAAAAACCAAAAGCAATAAAGTTCCTTTGTGAAACTTTGTAACATCCTTAGTGCCCCTGGAGGTTAAATTTTTACCACCAAGGAACACAAAGTTACACTCAATGGAACACTAAGGTTTGGTATAGATAAAACCTATTAATAATAATTCCAATGAAGAAATCTATCATTGTTTTAACACTTTTAATCTTACTGGCTGGAAAACAAACCAATGGCCAGAAAGAAGATATGGTATCCGTTAACCAGCTTGTGGTGGTTACAAATCATCAGGGGCCGGTTATCAGCAAAGATATTTACGGACATTTTTCTGAACACCTTGGAAGCTGTATCTACGGTGGTTTATGGGTAGGCCCCGATTCTAAAATACCAAATACATATGGTATCAGAACTGATGTCCTGTTTGCCCTGAGGGAGATTAAAGTGCCTAACCTTCGCTGGCCGGGTGGTTGCTTCGCTGATACTTACCACTGGAAAGAGGGGATAGGACCCAAAGAAAAAAGAGCTTCGATTGTAAATACCAACTGGGGTGGTGTTACTGAGGACAATTCATTTGGTACACACGAGTTTATGAAGCTGACCGAACTTCTAGGTTGTGATGCATATATTAATGGTAATGTCGGCTCCGGTTCGGTAAAGGAAATGGCAGACTGGATTGAATATCTTACCTCTGATGCCGTAAGTCCAATGGCAAATCTTCGCAAAGAGAACGGACGGGAACAGCCATGGAAAGTTAAATATTTCGCTATCGGCAATGAAAACTGGGGTTGCGGCGGAAATATGACAGATGAGTTTTATGCGAACACCATGAAGCAATATTCAACATTTCTTGGCAACTACGCCGGGAACCAGCTTTATCGGGTAGCCTGCGGTCCATCTGATTACAATTTCGCCTGGACCGAAACATTGATGAGAGATGGAGGCACCCGTGAGAGATTCCAGGGGTTGTCGATACATTACTACTCTGTTGTTGACGGATGGAATTTTAAGGGATCGGCAACCAAATTCGATGAGAGAGAATGGTTTGAAACAATGCGGTTGAATCTCCAGATGGACTTTATCATAAAAGGTCATTCAGCTGTTATGGATCGTTATGATCCGCAGAAAACAAAAGGACTCGTAGTTGATGAATGGGGTAACTGGTTTAATGTGGAACCCGGAACCAACCCCGGCTTTCTTTATCAGCAAAATTCAATGCGCGATGCTGTTACAGCCGCAATTCATCTGAACATATTTAACCAGCATGCCGACAGGGTTAAAGTGGCAAACCTGGCACAAATGGTAAATGTCTTGCAATCAGTTATTCTTACAAAAGATGATAAAATGGTCCTGACGCCAACTTATTGGGTCTTTAAAATGTTCAGGGTTCATCAGGAGGCTCAACTCATTAACCTTGACCTCAGATGTGAAGATTATACTTACGGCAATAAGAAGATACCGGCTATTTCAGCTTCAGCATCAGTTGACATAGAGGGCAAAGTGCACATCTCACTTGCAAATCTGAATCCCAACAAACCAATTACTTTAACATGCCCCTTAATAGGTGGTTCATTTAAAAAGATCACAGGAGAAGTATTGACTGCCAGTGAAATGAATTCATATAACAGTTTTGAGAATCCGAAAACAGTAAAACCGGTTGTCTTCAGCGGATTTACTATTAAAGATGGGATTTTAAGTATCTCAATGCCATCAAAATCAGTAGTTGTGTTAGAACTGACAAAATAGTATAAAATGAATAAGCTCATTAAAATACTTAGTACAGTTACCTGTGTAATATTAATAACTTCAGGTTGCATTAAAAAGTCCTCAACAAGAGATGATTATCCTATTCAACCGGTACCATTTACAGCAGTTAAACTTACCGATAATTTTTGGGCTCCAAGGATAAAAAAGAACGCTTCGGTAACAATTCCTATTGCTTTCGGGTATTGTGAATCGACGGGCAGAGTAAAGAACTTTGAAATTGCCGCAGGCAATGATACCGGTAAATTTCAGACTATTTACCCGTTCGACGATTCTGATGTTTACAAAATCATTGAAGGCGCCAGTTATTCACTTCAGACATTTCCAGATCCAAAACTTGAAGCATATCTCGATACACTTATCCATAAGATCGGTCTTGCCCAGGAACCTGACGGATATCTTTATACCAACCGTACAATTGCAGAAAAACATGGAGGTAAAGGTCTTCATGAGTGGGCAAGCAAAAACAGATGGGAGATGGATTCAGTCCTGAGCCATGAGCTCTATAATCTGGGACATATTTATGAGGCTGCTGTCGCTCACTATCAGGCAACAGGAAAAAGAACGCTACTTGATATTGCACTTAAATCTGCAGACCTTGTAAACAGGGATTTTGGCTTAGATAGGATCAAAGTATATCCTGGTCACCAGGTGATTGAAATGGGTCTTGTAAAACTTTACAGGGTTACCGGTGAAAAAAAGTATCTCGATCTGGCAAGGTTTTTTCTTGATATCCGTGGACCTAAAGGCAGGTCTTACAATCAGGCTAATCTTAAGCCTGTTGATCAGACAGAAGCTGTTGGGCATTCTGTGAGAGCTACTTACATGTATTCAGGGATGGCTGATATTGCTGCAATTGAAAATGATGCTGCCTATCTGAATGCAATTACAAGAATATGGGTAGATCTTACTTATGGAAAAATGTACCTGACGGGGGGGATTGGAGCTACAGGCGGGAATGAAGGTTTTGCCGATCCCTTTGTATTGCCCAATATGTCAGCCTATTGCGAAACGTGTGCCTCAATAGGGGATATCTTCTTCAATCACAGGCTCTTCCTTTTGCATGGACAGTCAAAGTATATAGACATACTTGAAAAAACACTTTATAATTCGATGCTTTCCGGGGTATCTCTATCGGCCGACAGGTTTTTCTATCCTAACCCTCTTGAATCGAATGGTCAGCATCAGCGCCAGGCATGGTTCGGATGTGCCTGCTGCCCTTCAAATGTCGCAAGGTTTGTTCCTGCTATTCCCGGATATATCTATGCAGTAACAGATAAAGAACTTTATGTCAATTTATTCATATCCAATGATGCAAATATTGTCCTTGGTAAAAGTATAGTCAGTATCTCTCAAAATGCAAATTTCCCCTGGGATGGAAAGGTTTCAATTTCAATAAATCCTGTAATGAACAGAAAATTTATTTTGAAGATCAGGATTCCGGGATGGTCACAAAACGAAGCGATGCCAGGAGGTCTCTATAAATATACCGATAAAGACAGAGAACCTGTAAAATTAAAGTTAAACGGGAAAGATTATAGACTTGTATTGTCAGAAGGTTATGCTGTAATCTTCCGGGAATGGAAATCAGCTGACAAAGTTGAAATTGAATTTCCTATGCCGGTTCGCAAAGTTATAGCTGATGAAAGAATAAAGGAAGACAGAGAAAAAATAGCTTTTCAGCGCGGACCAGTTATTTACTGTGCAGAATGGCCGGAGAATAATACTGGAAATGTACTGGATTTAGTAATAAAAAAAGATGCGCTTTTCACAACAGAATTTGAACCTTCTGTTCTCGAAGGAACACAGATTATTAAGACATCCGGATTCCAGACAAAGAAAACTCCGGATGGTAAAGCAGAGGCAGGTCTCAGACCTGTCTCTACAGCTGATGAGAAACCTGTTACATTAATTCCTTACGCTCTCTGGAATAATCGCGGTCCCGGACAGATGATGGTATGGTTTCCCACTAACAAACAGACTGTAAGCGGTTATTATGTTGATGCCAGCAGCGGCGATGACAAGAATCCGGGGACTATAATTAAACCGCTAAAGACTATTGGCGAACTTAATCTAAGGATCAACAAAAATGTTTCAGATATTTATTTTGCTGCAGGGCAGGTTTTTGATGGGAGTTTGATAATAAGTGGTATAAATATGACAAATATGAATCGACTTAGAATAACTTCTTTTGGTGAAGGCAGAGCAATAATAAGCGGGGGTAACAGTGAAGCAATAAAAATTGAAAATTGTCAGAATATCTGGATCAGCAATCTGGATCTCAAAGGAAACGGAAGAAAAAATGGTAACAAAACCAATGGGTTGTCAATTACACAGTCACGGAATTGTAAGGTCGAAAATGTGAACACAGAAGGATTTCAGAAGTCAGGTGTTGATCTGTACGACTGCATTGAAACTGAGATCAAAAAGGTTATTGCAACGGACAATGGATTCTGCGGTATAAACATTATGGGCTCGTCCAGGAATCATTCCCGTAAAATTTTGATCCAGGATTGCAAAGCTGAGAATAATCCCGGAGATCCGACAAATCTCGATAATCATAGTGGTAATGGAATCCTGGCAGGCGTTTCAGATAGTGTGACAATTGATCATTGCAGTGCTACCAATAACGGCTGGGACATGCCACGGCAGGGAAATGGGCCGGTAGGTATCTGGACCTGGGAAAGCGATCATGTTACGATTCAGTACTGCATCAGCTACAGGAACAAAACATCGAAAAATGCAAAGGATGGAGGAGGATTTGATCTCGATGGAGGTGTTACCAATTCGTTGATTCAGTATTGCTTGTCGTATGAAAACCAGGGTGCAGGTTATGGATTATTTCAATACTCCGGAGCATCAAACTGGTCGAATAACACAATCCGTTACTGTGTCAGTATCAACGATGCACAGACGACCGAAGGTGCCGGCAGCTTTTTTATATGGAACGGGTCAAATGATGCACAACAACTTACCAATTGTCTGATATATAATAATGTAGTATATAATTCTACCGCTCCTGTAATCAGTTTTGAAAATTCTTCGGAGCATAAGAAATTTACTTTCTGCAATAATATATTCATTGGTTCGGATCAGCCAATCTCGGGAATCAACAAAGGCAGTAAATTCCTGGGAAATGACTGGTGGAACAGTGAAGGAAAAATAAAGTTCATGAAATTCGCCACTCTTTCGGAATGGGCTAAAGCAACAGGAGAGGAAATGCTTGAAGGGCAGTTTGTCGGAATTCAGGAAGATCCGCGATTTAAGGGACCAATGATTACTGATATTACTGATCCTTATCAGCTTGACAAACTTTATGGATATACCTTAAAGCCGGATTCCCCTCTCAGGAGCAAAGGTCTCGACCTTAAGTCTGTATTAGGTATCGACCCTCCTGCCATAGATTTTTTTGGGAATAGAATCTCACAGGGTGTTGCCACTGAACCGGGAATTTATAAGATAAAATGATATTGCAGAGATAACCTGTTAGTTGAAATAGAAGCAGAATTAGTACTACATAATTAAATGACAGGAGTAGTCAAAAAAGAAAAAAAAGGGTTATAAATTATAAATTAAGAATCTCATGAAAACTGATTTCAGATCAAGATTGAATATCCTTAATGAGGAATACAGAAAATTGTCTGAACGAAAAAATGAAATAATAGAACCGGGGAACGGAATCTTCTGCAGATATAAATATCCGGTACTGACCGGAGATCATGCACCTTTATTCTGGAAATATGACCTTGATCCGGAGACCAATCCTCATCTGATGGAACGCTTTGGCATACATGCAGCATTTAATGCAGGCGCAATGAAGTATGAAGGAAAATACATTCTTGCTGTCCGGGTAGAAGGGAATGACAGGAAATCTTTTTTTTCAATTGCAGAAAGTCCAAACGGTATTGATAATTTCAGGTTTTGGGACTGTCCTTTAACTATGCCTGAAACAGATAATCCAGACACAAATGTATATGACATGCGTCTTACCAGGCATGAAGATGGATGGATTTATGGGATATTCTGTTCTGAGAGGAAAGATCCTTCAGCACCTGCAGGTGATATCTCCTCTGCTGTTGCTGCTGCAGGAATTGCACGCACACATGATCTTAAAATATGGGAAAGACTTCCAGATCTGAAGACCAGGAGTCAGCAGCGTAATGTTGTGCTTCATCCTGAATTTGTAAACGGCAAGTATGCTCTTTATACACGTCCGCAGGACGGATTTATTGATGCCGGGTCAGGAGGTGGTATTGGATGGGCATTGATTGACGACATTACACATGCTGAAATAAAAGAGGAAAAAATCATAAATTTCCGTTATTATCATACAATTAAGGAACAGAAAAACGGAGAAGGCCCTCATCCTGTAAAAACACCTGAAGGCTGGTTACATCTGGCGCACGGCGTAAGAGGTTGTGCTGCCGGTCTGAGATATGTTCTATATCTCTATATGACTGATTTAAAGGACCCTTCGAAACTCATTGCAGAGCCTGCTGGCTTTTTTATGGCTCCCGATGGTGAAGAAAGAGTTGGGGATGTTTCGAATGTGTTATTTACAAACGGATGGATTATTGATGACGACGGAACAGTTTTTATTTATTATGCTTCATCAGATACCAGGATGCATGTTGCAACATCAACAATTGAAAAACTGGTCGATTATTGCTTAAATACTCCGGCAGATGGTTTGCGGTCTGCTGCTTCAGTTGAAACACTGAAAAAACTTATTGACAGAAACCTTAAATTTCAGAACAGGGAATAATAAATTTTTAATGCATTTATAACTACTTCTATGATCTCACAAAAGCTGAAACTGAAAGAAAAGATCGGATATGGGTTTGGTGATGCCGCCAGTTCCATGTTCTGGAAACTCTTCTCAATGTACCTTATGTTCTTTTATACCGATGTTTTTGGTATTTCTGCCACTCTAGTCGGAACAATGTTCCTGGTAACCAGGATCTGGGATGCCGCATTTGATCCATTTGTAGGGATCCTTGGCGACCGTACCGAGACGCGTTGGGGTAAGTTCAGACCGTACCTGCTTTGGATTGCCATACCATTTGGGATTATCGGAGTACTTACCTTTACAACACCGGCATTTGCGCAGTCTGGCAAGGTGATCTATGCATTTGTTACCTATTCCCTAATGATGATGGTTTATTCTATGATCAATGTACCATATGCATCTCTGATGGGGGTTATGACTGCCGATGGAAAAGAGAGGACCAGCCTTGCTACATTCAGATTTATTTTTGCCTTCGGAGGAAGTCTTCTAGTACTTGCACTTGCTGAACCTCTGGTTGATATCTTCAGTAAACTGGGAAAAGGAGGTGTTAACCTTCAGCTGGGTTGGCAGCTGGCTGCTGTGGTTTTTGCCGTTATAGCAATAACATTCTTCCTGTTCACTTTTTCGTGGACACGAGAACGTATTAAACCTGTAACAGTAAAGACATCACTGAAAAAAGACCTTAACGACCTGCTCAATAATACTCCATGGTTCATTCTGCTTGGGGCCGGCATTGCTGCAATATTCTTTAATTCTATACGTGACGGGGCAGCTATCTATTATTTCAAATACTATATACAGGGTCAAAGCGCCTTCTCAATAAAGGCTATCAATCTTACAATTACCCTCAGCAGCCTTTATTTCGTCCTCGGGCAGGCAGCAAATATTGTAGGGGTAATTCTTGCCAAGCCTGTTTCCGACAGGATTGGTAAGAAATATACTTTTTTATATGCCATGCTTTTCGCTTCAATATTCAGTGTCGCTTTTTACTGGCTCGACAGGGGCAGTTTAAGTCTCATTTTTGTATTTCAGTTTTTAATCAGCATGAGTGCCGGCATTATCTTTCCTTTAGTCTGGTCAATGTATGCTGATGCTGCCGACTATTCTGAATGGAAAACAGGCCGAAGGGCAACAGGTCTTGTCTTCTCGGCATCTTCAATGTCACAAAAATTCGGATGGACACTGGGTGGTGCACTGGCAGGCTGGTTGCTTGGGTATTATGGTTTTAAGGCGAATGTTGTTCAGACAGCAGAAGCTCAGACAGGTATAAAAATGATGCTTAGTTTCTTCCCGGCAATCGGGACTTTATTCGGAGCATTTTTTATGTTTATTTATCCGCTTAGTGAGAAGAAGATGATGACAATCAGTGCAGAACTGGCTGTTAGAAGAGATTCAACCAAAAAAGAATAAAGTGCCCCTTTATGTCAACAAACAAACTTGGAATACTTAAGACGGAAGTTCAAGATGAACTGGTAAGCAATATTCTTCCATTCTGGATGGGGAAAATGATAGATGCCAAAGATGGCGGATTTTACGGAAGGATTAATGGTTCAGGTCAGGTATATAATGATGCCGACAAAGGATGTGTATTAAATGCCAGGATTCTATGGACCTTTTCGGCGGCTTTCAGAATTCTTAAGAATACTGACTACCTTAAAACAGCTGAAAGATCAAAAGATTATCTTCTCGAACATTTCTTTGATAAGGAATATGGAGGAGTATTCTGGCTTCTCGACCATGAAGGAAAAATGAAAGACGGGAAAAAACAGATATATGCCCAGGCATTTGCCATTTATGGTCTGACTGAGTATTCCAGAGTTACAAATGACAGAAAATGCCTCGATAAAGCAATAGAGCTGTTCAGGTTGATTGAGAAATACAGCTTTGATGATAAGTACGAGGGCTATTCTGAAGCTTTCAGCAGGGAATGGGGTGCTCTTGACGATCTTCGTCTGAGCGCAAAAGATGCAAATGAAAAGAAGACCATGAATACTCATCTTCATGTTCTTGAAGCTTACACAAATCTTTACAGAATCTGGAAAGATGATCTCCTTAAGAAACAATTGAGCAGGCTGATCCTGGTCTTCACCGACATGATCGTTAATAACCGGACATTTAATCTCAATATGTTCTTCGATGAAGAATGGAACGATAAAACTGACCTTGTATCATACGGACATAACATCGAATCGTCATGGCTGATATACGAAGCTGCACTTGTACTTGGGGACGAACTGATCACGGCAAAAGTGAAGAAGATTTGCCTCAGTATTGCTGAAGCATCAAAGGAGGGTATAATGGCAGATGGCAGTATGATCTATGAAAATTTTTTCAGGTCAGGTCATATGGATTCCGACAGGCATTGGTGGGTACAGGCTGAAACTGTTGTTGGATTTTTAAATGCCTTTACTTTATCCGGTAAAGAAGAATATCTTAATCTGAGTCTGGCAGCCTGGAGATTTATATCTGATCATATGGTTGACAGGCAAAACGGGGAATGGTACTGGAGTGTTGATAAAGATCTGCGGCCAAATCTTAAAGAGGATAAGGCCGGATTCTGGAAATGCCCTTATCATGATTCGAGAATGTGTCTGGAAATAATAGAAAGACAGAATGTTATATGAAGTTTTTAAAAATATGGCTAAGAAAGATAAAAGGAAATTAATTCAAACTGATTATGAGAAAATTAATTCTAATAATTTTAATCTGCTCATCCTTTGCTCCGTTTTTAAAAGCACAGGACGCTGCTGCTAAAATCCGTCTGAATCAGCTAGGGTTCTATCCCGATGCTCCTAAATTGGCAGTCATTACTGATGACAACTCAACTGATTTTCTTATTAAGTCAGTTACTTCCGGAGAGGTAGTCTTCAAATCAAAACTGAGTGCTCCGCACAAATCTGGATTTTCTCCCAAAGTCACACGGATTGCTGATTTCTCATCAGTTACAAAGCCGGGTATGTATGAACTGAATTTACCGGGGGAAGGCGATTCCTATAGCTTTGAGATCAAACCTAAGGTTTTCTGTAATCTCACAAAAGCACTTATTAAAGGATTCTATTTTCAAAGAATGTCTACGCCGTTGCTTCCTGAATTTGCAGGCAAATGGAGCCGTGCCGCAGGTCACCCCGATACAAAAGTGATAATTCATCAGGCTGCTGCATCCCCGAACCGTCCGGCAGGAACTATTATCTCCTGTCCGCGTGGTTGGTACGATGCGGGTGATTACAATAAATATATTGTAAACAGTGGCATAACTACGGGCACATTGCTTTCTCTTTATGAAGATTTCCCAGCTTATTTTGATACACTTAAATTAAATATTCCTGAAAGTGGTGACGGAGCTCCTGATCTGCTTAATGAGGTTGTCTGGAACCTTCGCTGGATGCTTACCATGCAGGATCCTTACGACGGAGGTGTTTATAATAAGGTAACCAATGCCAATTTCGACGGGTTTGTAATGCCATCTGTAGCGTTAACACCCCGTTACGTTGTCCCAAAAGGAACTGCAGCAACGCTTGATTTTGCAGCAGTCACGGCACAGGCAGGACGTATATTCGGTAAATTCGATAAAGTATTTCCAGGATTGTCTGATTCCTGCTTGAAATCTGCTGAAAAAGCCTGGGACTGGGCTGTGAAAAACCCAAAAGTAGCTTATGATCAAAACCTTATGAATAAAGAGTTCAAACCGGTAATAAATACAGGCGGCTATGGCGACTCTGATTTCAGTGATGAGTTTATATGGGCAGCTTCAGAATTGTATGTGAGCACCGGAAAGGATAGCTATTATACTGCATTTCCTATGTTCCCCGATGCTATGATGCCATTGCCTTCGTGGGATAATGTCAGACTTCTTGGATACTTTACCCTTGCAAGGTTCGAAAAGAAACTGACAGATTCAGCAAAGAAGGATTTTCCTGCACTGAAAGATCGTATAACAGGAACAGCAGATAAAATGACTGAAGGAGTAACTGATGGTGCCTATATAACTGTAATGGGTAAATCAGCAGGAGATTTTATATGGGGAAGCACTTCAGTCGCAACTAATCAGGGGATCTTATTGATCCAGGCTTATAAACTTTCAGATAACAGGAAATATCTCGATTATGCCCTCGCAAATCTTGATTATGTCTTAGGACGAAATGCTACAGGCTATTCATTTGTAACAGGCTATGGGCATAAAACACCGATGTTTCCGCATCACCGTCTGTCGGAAGCAGATGGTATTGCAGATCCGGTTCCTGGTTTGATTGTTGGAGGGCCGAATCCCGGTCAGCAGGATGGGTGTAAAACATACCCTTCAGGAATTCCTGATGAGTCATATAGCGACTCTGTGTGTTCTTATGCCTCGAATGAGATAGCAATTAACTGGAATGCGCCGGCCGCTTACCTGGCAGGCGCACTCGAAGCATTATACTCAAAATGATTTTCAAACGATATTTTAGAATAGTATTTAAACCCTCGAACTATGAAATTAACGACAGTAATCTTAATCACATTTCTGACATTGATCAGTTGTCAGACAAGCTCTCATTTAAAGTTGCCGTCACTTATTGGCGACAATATGTTATTGCAGCAGAAAACAAATGCAAAGATATGGGGTAAGGCAAACCCCGGACGCAAAATCAGTGTTTCAGCAAGTTGGAATTCTAAAGGTCAGGCCATTACTGGGAAGGATGGAAAATGGTCGGTAATTTTATCTACTCCTGATGCCGGAGGTCCTTATACTATAGTCATATCAGCCAGGGATACCACTATTACGGTTAAAAATATTCTTATCGGGGAGGTCTGGTTTTGTTCAGGTCAGTCGAATATGGAAATGCCATTAGCCGGTTGGCCACCTGTTGACACCATAATGCATTCAAAAAGTACAATTGCATCTGCTTCAATTTCGGAAATTCGTCTTTTCAACGTTCTGAAAAAAATATCCCGCGAACCAGATGATGACTGTACCGGCAGATGGGAAGTGAGTACTCCTGAGACCGCACAGCAATTCAGTGCGACAGCATTTTTCTTTGGGAAAAAGTTGTACAATGAGCTGCATGTGCCAATAGGTTTGATTGAATCTGCTTGGGGAGGAACCCCGTCAGAATCATGGACTTCATCTGAATCGCTTAATAACGCAGGAGAGTTTATTGCTGAACTTAAAGCAATAAAGGAGTCTGCCCCTCTTCATAATGATTATCAGGCATGGCTGGATACACATAAACAGGTTGAACTTAAACCTGCAGGAGATGACCAATGGAAAGATCTGAGTTTTAATGATGAAAATGTCCCAACCGCAGAATTTAATGACAGTGAATGGCCGGTAATGGCGCTTCCAACTCAATTTGAGATAGTTATTGGTGAATTTGATGGTGAAATCTGGTTCAGGAGAATGGTTGAGATACCACAGAACATGTCAGGAAAGGACCTGGTTCTTTCTTTAGGGCCGATTGATGATATGGATCGGTCATATTTCAACGGGAAGCTTATCGGATCGAATGAAATTTCAGGTCTCTGGCAGGTAGACAGGAATTATGAAATTCCGGCTTCATTGGTTAAAGCAGGAGCTAATGAAATTGCAGTGCGTGTTCTTGATACTCAGGGTGGAGGAGGAATATACGGCATTCCGGAAAAAATGAAACTTTCATTGAAAAGTGATGCAAAGCTCTTTATCCCGCTTAAAGGGGATTGGAAATATCAACCTGTAGCAGAATTAAAAGGCAGCAAATTTTATGTTTACGACATTTCAAAAAATGAATTTCAGGGCAAAAAAAGACCGGTAAATCTTGGTCCCGGCACACCTTCAGTTTTATTCAATGGGATGGTCAGCCCTGTATTGCCATATCAGATAAAAGGTGCAATCTGGTACCAGGGTGAAGCTAATGTCGGAAGAGCAGATCAGTATGAAAAAATATTCCCGGCTATGATTGAGAACTGGAGGGAAGCATGGGGAATTAAAGATTTTCCGTTCTATTTTGTTCAGATTGCGCCATATGTTTATGCCGGAGTTGATTCAACCGAGTCAGGATTTCTCAGGGAATCTCAGGGGAGTGCGTTGAAACTCGCCAAAACAGGAATGGCAGTAACTCTCGATATTGCTGCTGTAATGAATATCCATCCTCCGTTTAAAAAAGAGGTTGGGGAAAGACTTGCATCGCTTGCGCTTAATAATGACTATGGAATAAAAAGTCCTGGTATCTGCCCTGTTTATAAATCGATGTCCGTTGCAGGTGGTACTATAAAACTACAATTTGATAATGCCGGAAAAGGACTGGCAGCAAAGAATGATAAGTTAAAAGAGTTCGAAATTGCAGGCAAGGATGGAAGATATGTTAAGGCTGATGCAAAAATAGTAAATGGCGAAGTACTTGTATCCTCACATATGGTTAAGGTACCTGTTTCAGTAAGATATTGCTGGCGTAATGGTGCTGAAGCATCATTGTTTAACAAGGAAGGTTTTCCGGCATGGCAATTCAGAACCAAGTAGTTACACAAAGATACCACAGACCCTATTCAATTTAATTATCAGGTCAGACAGTCAGAAAACTTTATTAATTTAGCAGAAACAAATATTGATAAAAGATGAAAAAAATACTGTTATTATCACTAACCCTGGTTGCAGCTATATTCACTTCCTGCAATTGGTCATCAAAAAATAAGGAGATTGTTAAAAAAGATGTATTTGGTACACAAAATGGTAAAGAGGTTTATCTGTTAACCCTTACAAACAAAGCAGGCAATGTTATCAGGCTTACCAATTATGGAGCAAAGATAAATTGGATTGAAGTTCCCGATAAAAATGGCAAAAAGGATAATATTACGTTTGGCTATGACACCTTTGAAGAAACACTCAAAGGAGATATGTCTTTCGGATCGGTTGTGGGGAGATATGCCAACAGGATTGCCGGAGGAAAATTCACTCTCGATGCTGTTGAATATAATACTCCTCTCAATAACGGGCCAAACACACTTCATGGCGGACCTGCCGGATGGCATAGTGTTGTATGGAACACTGAGGTACTGAAAGACAGTAAATTTCCGGCCGTAAAATTTTCATATATAAGCCCGGATATGGAGGAAGGCTTCCCTGGCAATGTAAACGTATCAGTTACCTATACCTGGACAGACAACAATGAGATTAAAATGGACTATACTTGTTCAACGGATAAGAAAACTGTTGTGAATGTTACGAACCATGCATACTTCAACCTGCATGGAGCAGGAAATGGAGACATTCTTGATCATGTGCTTACCCTGAAAGCATCGACATTTACTCCTGTTGATTCTGTAATGATCCCTACCGGAGAGATTCGTCCTGTGGCGGGAACACCCTTTGATTTCAACACATCTCATTCTATAGGCGAAAGAATAGGTGAGAAATATGATCAGCTGGTTCTTGGTCGCGGCTATGATCACAACTTTATACTTGATAATAAAGAAGAAGTTGATGTTACAGTATATGAGCCTGTCAGCGGACGCATTCTCGAAGTAATCACAGACCAGCCAGGGATGCAGCTCTACACAGGAAACTTCCTGGATGGAACAAAAACTGGTCATGGTGGAAACCCCTTCAAATACAGGTCAGGCATGTGTCTTGAATCAGGTCATTATCCCGATAGTCCTAATCATCCTGATTTTCCGACCACAACACTTAATCCTGGTGAAACATTCAAATCAACAACTATTTACAGATTCTCAGTTAAATAGATTTCAGTATAAATAAATTCAATTATGACAACACGACGGGTTTTTTTAAAAAACACAGCAATTACAACTGCAGCTATTGGCCTTGTACCTACTCTGTCAAGTGCATTAGCTGGTTGTGCTCCATCCGACAGGATCAAAGTTGGTCTTATCGGATGCAACGGAATGGGATTTTCTGATCTGACTGCATTTCTTGATCATCCTCAGGTAGAATGTCATGCTTTGTGCGACATCGACGAAAGTGTGCTTACCCGGAGAGCCGCCGATGTTGAAAAAATAAGGGGTAAGAAACCTGCAAACCTTTATAAAGACTGGCGAAAGATAATCGACAACAAAGATATCGACATAGTAATAGTTGGAACACCTGACCACTGGCATTGTCTGCAGATGGTGTCAGCTTGTGAAGCCGGGAAAGATGTTTATTGTGAAAAGCCGATAGGAAGGACTATTGAAGAATGTAATCTGATGGTGAGTGCTGCCAAACGTTACAAAAGAGTTGTGCAGGTTGGTCAG
>Ga0315273_10001786_pt1 | contig 24816 bp, 16 predicted proteins | sample YL17G02_0_MG_FD_205753 | JGI IMG/M metagenome (GOLD analysis project Ga0315273, IMG submission 205753) | Sediment microbial communities from Yellowstone Lake, YNP, Wyoming, USA - YL17G02_0 | ecosystem: Environmental > Aquatic > Freshwater > Lake > Sediment | place: USA: Wyoming | collected... | reverse complement strand
CAATACACCGGTCGCCCTCTTTCTCGTCGACCAACGGATGCCCGGGATGTCGGGTACCGAGCTGCTGGGCGAGATGATGAAGCTGCACCCCGCGTCGCGTCGGGTGCTGCTCACCGCGTACGCCGACACTGACGCCGCGATCGCTGGCATTAACGACATCGCGCTCGACCACTACCTGATGAAGCCGTGGGATCCGCCGGAGCAGCGGCTGTATCCGGTGCTTGACGACCTGCTGTCGGAGTGGCATGCCCGGGTGCGTCCGCCGTTCGAGGGCATCCGTGTGATCGGCTCCCAGTGGTCGCCAGAGTCGTTCGCGGCCAAGGAATTCCTGTCCCGGAATCGGGTGCCATACCAGTGGGTGGACCTCGACCTCGACGCGACCGCCCGTGCGCTGGTCACCTCGCTCGGCGCCGACCCCACCCGGCTGCCGATCGTGCTCTTTCCCGACGGCACCAGCCTCGTCGCGCCAACATCGGTGGAACTGGCGGCGAAGGCAGGGCTGCAGACCCAGGCGCATCGCCCCTTCTACGACGTCATCGTCATCGGCGGCGGGCCCGCCGGTCTGGCGAATGCCGTCTACGCGGCGTCGGAGGGGCTGCGCACCGTGCTGGTCGAGTCGCAGGCGCCGGGCGGGCAGGCCGGCACCAGTTCCTTGATCGAGAACTATCTCGGTTTTCCGGCTGGAGTGTCCGGTGCCGACCTGGCCCAGCGAGCCACCGCGCAGGCGCGTCGATTCGGCGCCGAGCTGCTCAGCGCGCAGGAGGTGGTTGGCCTGCGGCGAGCGGATCCCTACCGCGTGGTGGTGCTCGCCGACGGGACCGAGCTCACCGCCTACTGCGTGGTGATCGCCACGGGCATGAGTGCCAGGACGCTTGATATTCCCGGCCTGGCGCCGCTGCAGGGGAAAGCCGTCTACTACGGCGCAGCGATGACGGAGGCGGCGCGGTACCGCGCCAAGGACATCTGCATCGTCGGCGGCGCGAACTCGGCGGCCCAGGGCGCGCTGTTCTTCTCGCGCTACGCGCGCCGCGTGACCATGCTGGTGCGCGCACCCGACCTCCAGCCTACGATGTCTCGCTATCTCGTCGACCGCATCCGCTCGGCGCCGAACATCGAGGTCATCAATGGCGTGGATGTGCACGAAGTGCACGGCGAGACGGCGATGGAATCCGTCGTCGTGAAGGCGGCCGACTCTGGTGCGTTGCGCACGATCCCGGCGGCGGCGATGTTCATCTTCATCGGCGTTCAGCCCCATGCCGAGGCGTTCGCGGGCGTCCTCGAGCGCGACGAGGCCGGGTTTGTGCTCACCGGCGCCGACCTGCCGCAGGAACACGGCCGGCCGCGCGGCTGGCCGCTGGAGCGCGCCCCATTCATGTTCGAGACGAGCATCCCCGGGGTGTTCGCCGCCGGTGACGTGCGCTCCGGTGCCAATCGCCGGGTCGCGGCGGCGGTAGGCGAGGGCTCAGCGGCGATTTACTCCGTGCATCGCTACCTGCGCACCGTCTGAGCCTGCGAGACCGTGATGGCTGATCCCGTCCTGCTGGCGCGACTGGCCCAGCACCGCGCGCTCGGAGAGGCTCCCGAGAGCGAGCGTGCCTGGCTGGCCGACCACGGCACACTCCAAACATTCGGTATCGGCGACGTGATCACCCGCAAGGGGGAACGGGCGACGACACTTCACATCGTCCTCACCGGGCACCTCGTCATCCGCGTCGACCGAGGCGCCGGCTCGCACAAGATCTTCGAATGGCGGGCGGGCGACGCGGGCGGCGCGATGCCGTATTCCCGCGGTGCCTCGCCACCGAACGACACGGTGGCCGAGGTACCCACCGAGGTGCTGATGGTCCCGGTCCAGCAGTTCCCCGAATTGATCCGCGAGTGCCCGTCGGTCACGGCCACCCTGGTGCACGCGATGATCGATCGGGCGCGCCAGTTCACGTCCAGCGACCTGCGCGATGAGAAGCTGCTCTCACTCGGTCGACTCGCTGCTGGCCTGGCGCACGAGCTGAACAATCCCGCATCGGCGGCGGTTCGGAGCGCCAAGCGGCTCACGGAGAGCATCGCCGCCGCCGAAGCGGCGGCCCGGCGGCTGGGGGCGACGGAGCTCTCCGACGCGCAGCTCGCGGCCATCGACGCCGTGCGCGATCTCTGCCGGGCGCCGTCCGGTCCCACGGCACACTCGCCGGTGGCGCGCGCCGACCGGGAGGACGCGATCGGCACCTGGCTGGCCGCGCACGGCGCCAACGAAGGGTGCGCCGCCCCGCTCGCCGAGACCAGCCTCACACTGGCCGCGCTCGACCGGCTGGCAGCGAGTGTCAGCGCCGATGCGCTCGACGCCGCGCTGCGATGGATCTCCGCCGGATGCGTGGTGCGCACCCTGTCGTCGGACATCGAGACCTCGGCGTCGCGGATCCATGAGCTCGTGAATGCGGTGAAGGGGTTTACGTACATGGACCACGCGCCCACGCCGGAGCCGGTGGACATCCGCAGCGGCATCACCGATACGCTGACCATGCTTGGGACGAAGATGCGCGAGAAGTCGGTGGAGGTCTCGGTGCAGATCGCCGCGGACCTTCCGCGCGCATACGCCGTGGGCGCCGAACTCAATCAGGTGTGGATGAACCTGATCGACAATGCCCTCGACGCAGTCGCGACCAGGGGCCACGTCGAGGTGACGGCCGGCCTGGAACTCGGGCGGCTCGTGGTGCAAGTCATCGACGACGGACCCGGCATCCCGGCCGCGATTCAGGGACGCATCTTCGAGCCGTTCTTCACGACCAAGGGCGTGGCGAAGGGCACCGGGCTCGGGCTCGACATCGTGCGGCGCCTGGTGCAGCGGCACGACGGGGCGATCGAACTGGACTCACGCCCGGGGCGCACGACATTCCGGGTACGCCTGCCGACGGAGACCGGACTCCCCTCGCCTCCCTGATAACCCAAAGGCCAACGTAGCGGAGAGTACTCGGTCCGCACGGCAGCATCATCGATCGGCACCGGGCTCTTGACGCAGCGGCACACGCGCGGCATCGTAGCGAGCACCCGGGGCCCAGCTCACCAGAACAGCCCCAAACAAAGCGATGCCGTACCAACCCAGAGGGGAGTTCCTGTAATGCCAAGGTTCCTCATTGAGGTCCCGCACGAAGGGACGGTGGCCGAGTGCGTTCGGGCCGTAGAGTCCTTCCTGAGGACCGGGTCTCACTTCCTGACGCATGCGGATTGGGGATGCAAGGACGGCGATCATCGGGCCTGGGTATTACTGGAGGTCGATACTCGGGAAGAGGCCCGCAACGTGATCCCGGCTGTCTTCCAGGCAAAGGCGAAGATCGTGCAACTCAACACGTTCACGATGAAGGACATGGAGGAGACGCGTCGCCATCACAAGCTGTAGCTGTATGGCGTCGGCGGTCGAGAGGTCCGCTGCCGAACCAGCGCCTGAAGCTGCCGTCGTGGCCGCCCTCTTCCTTGGCACCTCGAGGACCAGGCAGTACATGTGAGGCACCCGTTGTGCTAGGCAGACCCATGGACAACTTCAGGTTCGGTGTGGATGCCGGGAGACCGGCGCCGGCGCGCCTTTCGGATCAGGCGGCGTCAGGCGCTTGGTGCACGGTCTACCGGACGATCTGGAAACGGGTTCTGGGAACTGTCGGCTTGATCGTTCTCCTCACCCGCTGCGGTGGGGACTCGGGGAATCCTCTCGAACCCACCACCTACGACCTGGCCGGCGTCTGGTCTTACGCCGAGATCCTCGGTGACGCGGCGCTCGGCGTCTCCTGTGCCGATGCCGGCGAAATCCTGGTGACCCAGAACGGGCCCCGGTTCACGGCCGTGGGTTGGCAGGAAGGGCAGTGCAGCGGGCCCGGTGGGATCGCCCCCTTCGCCGACTCCTTCGCCATCACGCAGGGCACGGTCTCCGGTTCCAAGATCAGTTTCCGCATCGATCCCTGTCCCTACACTGGCGCGGTATACGGGGCTGCCCCGGACAGCGCCGTGGGCACGATTACCTGCAATGTCTCGTCGCAAGGTACCACGCTGCATCTCACTGGCACCTGGCAGGTGCGTCGTGGAGGCGGGGGGGGAGGCGGCGGTGATTTCTCACCACCGACCGTGAGTGGCTCGTTGTCGCCGCCTGGTGGAGTCGACACGCTCGTCATCGGTGACACCCTCGTCATCGAGGCGCAGGCGGACGATGATCACGCACTGGCCTGGCTGGGATGGCGCGTGGGCAACTTCCCGCCCCTGGCCAAGGATTCCATTCCGACATCGGGTACCCACCATGCGGCGACCTTCCGCCGAGTGACAGTGCCCGGGTGGATCGGGACCCAACCGGTGTCGGTATTCGCGTGGGACGCCGCGGGACATCTGACAGAACTGTCGATCGGCAGCATCGTCGTGAAGGCAGGCGCTTCCCGCCCGACCACGACTTTCACCCTTCCGGCGGCGGTACGGGACCTGGCCTACGACGCCAAGCGGAACCGGGTGTATCTGAGCGAGGTCAACCGCTCCGAGGTAGCGGTGCTCTCACTTACGAGCGCCCAATTGGAATCGCCGATCACCCTCATCTCCCCCGGCGCCGGGCTCGATCTCAGCCGCGGCGGCGATTCGCTGCTGGTGGCGCTGGGACAGAGTGTATTCTTATCGACCGTGAACCTGGTGACCGGCCAGGTCGACACCGTACGGCTCACGATGGGCGGTTCTCAGCGGCCCGACAACTTGCGGGTGGCGGCGGACAATACGGTGGTGGTGACGCTCACCTTCAGCGGGAGCGGTTTTGGCGGAGCCGTGCTCACCTACGATCTCGCGACCAACACCCAGCAGCTCCGTAGCGATGTGGGTTTGAATGGCGGGCTGGTCACGGAGCGAGTGCCGCTGGCCCGATCGGGGGACGGGCAAAAGGTTCTGCTGCTCATAGACGATTCGTGCTGTCCGGAGGATGCCCAGATCTACAGCGCGAGCAATGGAGCCTTCGGAAGCCGCATTGGCGCCTTCAACGGCTTCTCCCCCACCCTCTCCGGAGATTCGACAGCCAGTCGTTGGATGATGGCCAATCGTCTGTACCTCGGTGATCTCACGCCGCTCCTCACGCTGACCCCGCCAGGTTTCAGCGTGGGACCGACCGCACTCTCGCTGAACGCTACCGTGGCCTACCTGGGCACCGATGCCGGGTACCTCAAGGTCCGGCTCTCCGATCAGTCCGTGCTGGAGACGGTGACCCTCCCGTACACCCCGGACCGGCTGCTCCCACTGCCAGGCGGCACCACCCTCATTGCGACCGCGGGTACCCGGATCATGGTGGTGGATCTGCGCTGAGGGCTGTTGTGGCGCGAAGCGGCCCAAAGCAGATACGGCGGCCTCATTCGTCACCGGCTCCCCGGGAAACGTCCTCGTCTTTCTCTTCGAAGATCTCCGGAATTCCCTGATCGGCGCCCTTGAACGTCGCCGTGCCTAGAGGTCGAGCTGGCTCTAGAATCCGGGCGGATACTCTCCCACCACCCCCAGCGACCGCTCCAGCGCGAGCCCGGCGCGTGCGAGGGTGCCTTCGTCGAACAACCGACCGATCAGGGTGATGCCGTGTGGCACCCGGCGCGGCGGACTGAACTTCGGCAGCGGGTTCGCGGGATCGGGGGCCCAGTCGCTGCGGGCCTCGGAGACCTGCACGAAGCCGGTGCGCATGGTCAGCGAGGGATGCCCGGTGTTGTTCGAGATGACCAGCATCTCACTCCGCAACGACGGCACCAGCAGCAGGTCCACCCCCGAGAAGATGCGCGCCATTTCCATTGCCACCTTGCGGCGCAGACGATCAGCCTGCACGAAGTCCACCGCCGACAGGAAGCGGGCTTCGCGGAAGAGATTCGGCCAGGCGTCGGGGACCTGGACCTTGAGCTGGTCGGCCTGGCCGCTGAGCACCAGGTCCTCGAACGCCGCCGCCCCTTCGGCGAACAGGATCAGGTTGAGGGAGTCGTAGGGCCAGTCAGGCAGCGACACTTCGGTGAGAATCAGGCCGAGCTGTTTCAGGGCCTCCAGCGAGGCACGATCGACGTCGGTAGCGGGGCTCGCCTTCATCCAGGCGGGGAAGTAGCCGACCTTCAGACCGTCCACCGGCGCTCCCGCGTCGAAGTCCAGCCGAGTCGGCACGCTCGCAACATCGCCGGCATCGGGTCCGGAGATCGCCTGCAGCACCAGCATCGCGTCCTCGACGCTCCGGGTCATGGGGCCGAGCTTGTCGAGCGACCAGCACAGCGTCATCGCGCCGGTGCGCGGCACTCGGCCATAGCTGGGGCGGAGGCCGGTGATGCCGCAGCGCATGGCGGGACTCACAATGCTCCCGCCGGTCTCGCTGCCGATCGAGAAGCCCACCAGTCCCGCGGCGGTGGCGGCGCCCGGCCCCGCGCTCGAGCCCGATGCGCCCTCCTCGAGCACCCAGGGATTCATCGTCTGGCCGCCGAACCAGATGTCGTTGAGCGCCAGGGCGCCGAGACTCAGCTTGGCGAGGAGCACCGCGCCGGCGTTGTCGAGACGCGCGACCACCGCTGAGTCGACGGTGGGGATGCGATTCCTGAACGGCTCGGCACCCCAGGTGGTGGGGATGTTGGCGGTGTCGAGCAGATCCTTCACGCCATAGGGAATGCCGTGGAGCGGGCCACGATACTTCCCCGCGGCGATCTCGGCGTCCGCCTTCTTCGCCGCGGCGAGGGCGACGTCCCGGGTGAGGGTGATGACGCAGCGGAGCTGGGGATCGAAGCGCTCGATCCGGGCGAGATAGATCCGGGTGAGCCGCTCCGAGGTGAGCTTCCTCGCCTCGATCCAGCGCGACAGTCTGGTCACCGGGGCAAAGGCGATTTCAGCGTCGCTCGTGGGGAGCGGGCCCGGGTCGGTCCTGCTCCGCACGAATCGGTCGTGCCCCGGTCCCGCGGCGGAGCCGGGGAGCGTGGGGGTCCACTGCGTGGCCGGCGCGACGTCGGGTTCCAGCGCCACCTTGCGCGGGCCGGTGCGGCGTTCAAGCATCGCCGCCATCGACCTCCGCCAGCTCCCGGCTGCCATCGAACGCTCGGCCGGCGTCATCGTGACCTGGGCGAGCTTCTCGGCTTCGGCGAAGGTGGCCGGCGAGACCTCGGGGCCGACGGCGGGTGCGGTGCCGAAGGTCGGTGGCGCACCAGGCGTCGCGGGTGGTAATGCAGCGGGGGCCTGGGGTCGCTGTTCGCCGCCCTTGCAGGCGGCGACGACGCCGAGGAGACCGATGGGAGCCTGGATCAGAAACTGGCGACGGGAATTCATGGTGTCTCCTCGAGCGCAAGGTGTGCAGGTGACCGGCACGGGCCGACTGGAGAACGGACTCGGGTGGGGAGCGGAGGGTCGCGCTACATGACCGCTACCGGTTCGGCCTGGGCATGAGCGTTATCAAGACTTCAGATTGGAATCCTCAATTGCACCCGGGGGCTATTCGTAGCGCAGCGACTCGACCGGATCAACCTGCGCGGGGAGGATCCCCGCCACCAGCCCCACCAGGACCAGGGTACCGACGCAAAGCAGGGCGATCGGCCACGAGAGTCGCGGGTTGAGCAGGTATTCCATGGCCGGATTGTCGCCCGCCGGTATCGCGTCGACTCCCAGCACCAGCGCCGCGGCCACCGCGAGTCCCACCAGGCCGCCCGAAACGGCGATGGCCATGGCCTCGAACAGGAACTGCGTCATGATGTGCTTATTCTGGGCCCCCAGCGCCAGCTTCACGCCGATCTCCTGGGTCCGCTCCCGGACCACCACGTACATGATGTTTGCCACGCCCACCCCCGCGACCAGCAGGGTGAACCCGCCCACCAGGCCCATGAAGATCTGGACGCCAAGCCCAACGGCCAGGTTCTCCTTGGCGCCCTCGAGGAAATCCCACATGCCGAGGGCCCGCTCATCGGCCGGATCGAAGCGGTACTTCCGCCCGAGGACACGGTAGATCTCCTGCTTCACCGACGGACCCAGCGACGCGTCCCGGGGCCGGACGATGAGGTGCTCCACGAACCGGTCACCGTAGATGGTCCGGTAGGTCGAGCTCGGAATGATCGCTCGCTCGGCGTCGGGGCCGTTGTTGCTCGCATCCTGGAACTTCTTCTTGAGGACGCCGACCACCGTGAACGGCAGGCCGTCGATGGTCACGATCCGTCCCACCGGATCCACTCCCGCATCGAAGAGCCGCCCCGCGAGTTCGTCGCCGAGGAAGACCACGCGGCGCCTGAGGTCCATGTCGCGCTGATTGAGGAACCGGCCTCCGTCCGCAGGAAACATGTGCCGCATCGCTTCGTGGTCCGGGCCCGCCCCCTCGAGATAGCCGTTGGTCCGCTTGCGGTCCACCTGGTAGGAGATGCCCCAGTCGCCGTAGGACACGCTCCCCAGGTCGATGTCGGGAATCGAGCGACGCAGCAGGTCCAGATCCTCTTCCACCAGCTGGATGCGGCGACCCTGGGGAAGCCCGGCGAACGAGATGCTGGTCGCGCCACCGTGAATCATGAAGATCCGCTCGCCCGCGCCGAGCAGTCCATCACGAAGGGTGAGCTTGAGCCCCTCGCCGAAGGCGAGCAGCAGGACCACCGAGAGCGTCCCCCACGCCACCGCGAAAAAGGTGAGCAGCGCGCGGGTGCGCTGGGCCTTGAGGTCACCGAGGAATTCTTGGAGCAGGATCATCCACATGGCTGACTCAGGCTCGGGTCATGAACGGAGCGCCTCGACTGGATCGAGCCCCGCCGCCTTCCGGGCAGGCAGGAGCCCGGCCGCGAAGGCGACCAGCGCCAGCAGGACCAGCGTCGCAAGGAGTACGGTGCCGGAGATCGTCGGACTCCCGACGAACTCCTTGATGGGGAGGCTGCCCAGTCCCAGCACGATGCCCACCGACAGGAGCAGGCCCGACACCGCGCCCAGCAGCACGATCAGCAGCGTTTCGGCGAAGAACTGGCGCATGATGTCGCGGCGGGTCGCCCCGACGGCCCGCCGGATGCCGATCTCCCGGGTCCGCTCGCGGACCACGATGTACATGATGTTCGCCACGCCGATCCCGCCGACCAGCAGCGTGAAGCTGCCGATAACCGCGAAGAAGATATTGAATGCCAGGAACAGGTACCCGAACCGGGTCTCCCACTCGCTGGTGTCCCACACCCCCAGCGCGTCCTTGTCGTCGGGGTCGAATTTGTACTTCCGGGCCATCGTCTCGTACACATGCCGCTCCGCCACCTTGGTGACCTCGGAGCGCTCCGCGCGGTAGACGATGTTGTGCAGCTCCCGCTGCCCGAAGAGCGCGTGGTGGGTGGAGGCGGGAATGAACATCCGATCCTGGTCGCGCTGCTGGTAGGACGAGTTCTGCAGCTTCGGCTTCATCACGCCGACCACCAGGAAGGGGGGCGTTGCGGTACACAGTGGTGCGCGACAGCCCCGAGGCCGGCTACCGGAAGGGGGATCTTGTCGTCATCGAGATGCTGCCCGGGCCGGGGCCGCGAGAGGTCGAGGCCGAAATCGCCAGCGTGATCATGTGGCTGGGAGCAGGTGCGCTGGAGGAACGGCCGAGCGGTGAGACCGGGGCTCCGGAGGGCGGCTAGGCGCTGTCCGTCGCGGGAAGAGGCGGCGTGGATCTGGGCATGCATTCTCCACTCGCTTCACTTACGGCGGTGAGCAATTGTGCGGCATTCACGACGGTGCGGCGGGTCCTGGGCGGGTCGGAAGCGTGCTACGGCCCGAGCTCGGCAACGAGTCCCTGCGCTGCCCGGGTGCGTGGATGGTCGGCGCCGTAGCCGCTGGTGAGCCCCATGACGGCGCGCTGAACGGCCTGCCGTGCGCCACTCCGTTCTGCCCGCCCGAGCAGCGCCTGCGCCCGGATGAATTCTGCCCGTCCGACATGCCCGCTCCTCGTGTAGGCGAGCGAGTCCACCCCCGCGTAGGCGCGCGCCTGACTCGCCAGCGAGTCCGCGGCCCCCCACTCGCCGCGCGCCAACCGCCATTCGGCGGCGCTCAGTAGCGGCACGGCGAGCCGCGGCGAGTGCGACGTCGCGACATCGAATTCGCGGATCGATGCCTCCAGCTCTCTCGACGCGCCGAGAGAGTCGCCCCCCGCGTAGCGGAGCCAGGCCCCTAACCAGGCTGCGGCCACCTTTCGCGGGAAGGTCCCCTCCGGCAGTCGCTGGTACTCGCGCTGGGCATCGGGAAGCCGTCCTTGCAGCAGCCGGAGTTCCGTGAGCGTCGAGGGCGCCCAGGCCTTGATGCCTACGTTGGCCCCCGGCGGCGTCGGATCGTCGCGCACGGCGCGCGCCAACCAGACCGCCGCCGAGTCGAGCTGGCCGAGCCGTAGGAGGTTGGCGCCGTATTGATACGCGAGAATGGCGGCGGCATGTCCGGCGCCGTGCAGCGCCTCCTGCTCCGCGATAATGGGCCGCAGGATCGAGTCGATGGCGGCGAACTCGCCCAGTTCTACCAGCGAGCTGGTGAGGTATGCCATCGCGTTCGGCATCAGCTCCGTGGTGCCGTAACCGCTCGCCTCCAGCTCGGCGATGATGCGGCGCTGCGAGGTGGCGGCGTCCCGGGTACGCCCTGCGCCGCGCAATGCCACGGCGAGGTCGTTGAGGATTTGCAGCTGCATGGTTCCTGCGTTGCCGCCTGCCTCGGGCACCGTCGAGGCCCGCGCTGCCGCCTGGGTGAACAGGGGAATTGCCGCATCCCATCTCCCTTGGGCGGAGAGGAGCTGGCCCTCGGCGTCCAGACAGGCAATCTGTACCTCAACGCTCGGATCGACGGCGCCGGCGAGCGCCGCCTTGGCCTCGGTGAGGGCCGTGCCAGCCGAGTCGTAGAACTCGTCAAACGCCAGGGCGTAGATCCGGAGGCAGTTGGCGAGGGCCAATTGCGCCGGGAGCCGGTTCGCCCGGGCGAGCCCTTGCGCCCGTGCCAGCAGAGCCCGTTCGCTCACCCGGTCTCCGCTCTCGTAGTAGCGAGTGGCGAGATTGGCGAGTCCCTCCGCCACCAGCCACGGCTCCCCCCTGTACTTCGCCTCCAGCATCCGCGCCGCCATCTGTAGCCGCTCCGCGGAGGAGATCGGCTGGCCGTTGGCGTCGCGGGAATCCCCCGCCAGCACCTCCTGGATCGAGTTCATCGCCATCTGGCGCTTGAGACCGAGCACGGCCTGATCCCGTTCGCGCTGGGCCGCCCTGCCCTGCCGCACAGCCGCGCCAGTGGTGATCAGGAGCGCGACGCTCACCAGCGCGCCGAGGGCCACGCCGCCGCGATGGCGTCTGACAAACTTCCCCATGCGGTAGGTCAGTGAGTCGGCCCGGGCGCTCACCGGCTCCTGGCGCAGGTAGCGCTCGAGATCGTCCCCGAACGCTGCGACCGTCTGGTACCGCTCCGCCGGTGCCTTGCGGAGCGCCTTGGCGAGGACGGTGTCGAGATCGCCCAGCCCGAGCCGGGGGGCCTCCGCCTCAAGCACGGACGCCAGCCACTCGGCCGGGCTGCTGTTCTCCCCCGCGGTGGGATGCCGGCCGGAGAGCAGGAGATAGAGCAGCACGCCGAGGGCGTAAACATCGGTGGCGGTGGTGAGCGGGTCGCCGCACACCTGTTCGGGCGCGGCGTAAAGGGGGGTGAGAGCGCGGCCGCCTTCGCCGGTGAGGGCGGCACCGGACTCGACATCGAGCAGCTTCGCGATGCCGAAGTCGAGCAGCTTCACCGTGCCGCCCCCGGTAACCAGGATGTTGGACGGTTTGAGATCGCGGTGGACGACGAGGTTCGCGTGGGCGTGGCGGACGGCGGCGAGCACCTGGAGGAAGAGCGGCAGCAACTGCACCGGCGGCATCTTCCGTTCGCGCACGTAGGCATCGATCGGCTGGCCGTCCACGTACTCCAGCACCAGGTAGGGCTGGCCCGCCCCGCTCACCCCCGCGTCGAGCAGCCGCGCGATGCCCGGATGGGTGAGCCGGGCCAGCACCGATCCCTCCCGGCGAAAGCGCTCCTGCCCCGTCGCGCTCACCAACGCGAGGTTGAGCAGCTTGACCGCGGCCTGCCCTTCGAAGCGTCCATCGGCGCGCCGCGCCCGCCACACCGTTCCCATCCCGCCCTGGCCGAGCGGCCCCTCCAGCATCCACGGGCCAAGCATCCTGCCGGCGAGCGAGAACGCCTGACTCGGAAGTCCGGGCCGGACGTCGGGGCTCAGGAACCCCTCGGGGTCCAGCCGGGCGTCGTGGCACAGCAGCTCCTCCAGCGCCGCGGCGAGTCCCGGATCGCTCTGCCGCTGCGCCTCCAGCCAGGCGCCACGCTCCGCGTCGGGCAGCTCAAGGGCCTCGTCGAACAGGGGACTGAGTGCCTCCCAACGGTCCCTGCTGAAGCGCTGCATGGTCGGAACCTGGTGGGAGAGAGCGGTTACGAACGCGGATTCTGGAGGGAAATCGAATTCGAGAGTGCGAACCCGACATCACTCGTCGGAGCTGTCCGCCGAGTCCATCGGGCGGAGCGCCCGGTGCAGCAGCACCCGCGCCTTGCGCCAGTCGCGCTGGACCGTGCGTTCGCTGACCCCGCGTAGGCCGGCGATCTCCACGAAGTCGAGGCCGCAGAAGAAGTGCAGGTCCACCAGCTCGGCCAGCGCCGCATCCACCCCGGCCAGCTGATCCATCGCCTCACTCAGCTCGCCGAGCCCGGCGGCCTCGGTCTCGGGGGCCGGAGCGTCTCCCTCCTCCAGCGGAAACAGGTGGAATTCGCCGCCCCGCTTGGCCGCCGAGCGGCGGCGGGCGTAGTCCACGATCAACCCACGCATCGCCCGGGAGGCGTAACCCAGGAACCGGGCCCGGTCTGGGAAGCGCACGTCGCGGCGGGCGGAAACGTTGAGATACGCCTCGTGCAGCAGCGTGGTGGTGCCGAGCGAGTAGTCGCGACCCTGACGGTAGAGGTGGCGCTTCGCCAGCTCGTGCAATTCGCTGTAGAGCAGCCCGAAGAGATCCTCCGGGGAGCCCGGCGGCCCGGTTGGCTCCGGCGGTGGTAGCTGGGAAGAGGAGGAGGCCATCAGTGCCACTGATCGGGAATGCTCCAATATGGGGGCGGACAGGGCTGGAGGCGAGGCCGAATGTCGGGTTTCGCATCCCGATACCGATCTCCAGATACAAGGTGAGCGCAGCCGCGCACGCCAGACCCCCCTCGCCTCAACCCGCAACGGGAGCGATACCGATGAAGCAGAGACTACTGGCGAGCCTCATCGCCGCCACCGTCGCCGGATTGTCAGCGTGCGCTGATTCGTCCAACGCCCCCGACCCGTCCGCCCGGATGGCGGCCGTGACCGTCCCGGTCTCTGACTCCTTCGTCGCCCTGGTCCGCCAGCTTGCGGCGGGACGGGGAGTGACTCCCATGCCCAGGCCGCCCGCGGTCCGCCCTGCCCTGGTGCGCCTGGGGCAGGCCCTTGCCTTCGACAAGATCCTGAGCGGCAACCGGGACATCTCCTGCATGACCTGTCACCTGCCGCCGCTTGCGACGGGCGATGCGCGCACTCTGTCCATCGGCCAGGGAGCCAGCGGGCTCGGTCCCAACCGGGTGCATCCGACCGGTGCATTCATTCCGCGCAATGCGCCGTCGCTCTTCAACCTGACGGCGATGAAGTCGCTGTTCTGGGACGGCCGGGTGACGGTCGACGGCCAGGGCAGGTTCCACACACCGGCGGGGGAGCAACTCACACCGAAGATGACCCGGGTGCTGGAGTTCGGGCCGGTCTCCGCGCTGGGTCTCTTCCCGGTGCTCTCCCGGGAGGAGATGCGGGCCCAGTCCGGCAATGAGCTGGCGGCGATTCCGGATGCGGACAATCAGGCCGTCTGGCGGGCGCTGATGCGGCGGCTGGGGTCGATTCCGGAATACCGCCGGATGTTCGAGCGGGCCTATCCCGGCACGCCGTTCGAGAAGATGAGCTTCGCCCACGCTTCGAACGCGATCGCAGGATTCCTGATCGACCAGTTCTCGTTCGTGGACTCACCCTGGGACCGGTTCCTGGCCGGCGAGAACCACGCGCTGTCCAGGGAGCAGCTCGCGGCGGCCCAGGTGTTCATGACGCTCAAGTGCTCGCTGTGCCACAATGGACCGGCGTTCAGCGACAACCAGTTCCACAACGTGGCGGTGGCGCAGTTCGGTCCCGGCAAGGGGAACGGCGTCGGCGGGCGCGACGATTTCGGCCGGATGAACGTGACCGGACAGCAGAGCGACCAGTACCGCTTCCGCACCACGCCGCTCCGCAACGTGGCGCTGACCGGTCCCTACGGTCACGACGGCGCGATCGCCGATCTGCACGGCTTCATCGAGCACTACAGCGAGTCGGACATCAAGCTGCGGAACTTCGACGCCAACACCCTGGAGCCGCTGCTGCAGGGCACCCTGGTTCTCAATTTCGACGACATCCTGGCCAACCGGGACACCATCCTCCAAGGCGTGGTGCTCCCCGCCGTCATCGTGGACCAGCTGACCACCTTCATGAGCGCGCTCACCGATCCTGCAGTGGAAAACCTCAGCCGCACGGTGCCGGCCCGGGTCCCGAGCGGACTGCCGGTGGACGGGCGGTTGTAGCAGGGGGAGAAGCTGAGCGGTCCTACGAGGCCGCGACCGGCTCCCTGCCCGTTTGAGCAGATCCCTCCCCCTCACTCTGTTCGGGGTCGGGATGAGGAGAGGAGGCGTCAAGAAGACGGCGACGGTAACGCGCCTCCTCATCGAGCCAACCCGAGGCCGAGGGGCTACGCAGTCACAGGATGAGTGTAGCAGGGCACTCCTGATCCAGACTCGTAACCCGCTAGTCTTCCAGCGACTTGCCGCAGTTGTCCGAGGTCGTGCACAGCCTCCGAGGGCAACTGCACCGGCGTTCTACCAGCCTCCCATTCCGAACCGCCCCATCTTGGAGCAGCCTCCACAAACGCCCAACGTGTCCGACACCATCGCGCGGCTGGGGGCCGGGAATCGGAGCCTCGCCGGTTGCGACCTGACTCCTGACCTCATTGCTTGACCAGTTCGACCCGGCGGTTCTTGGCCCGCCCCTCCTCGGTGTCGTTCGAGGCGACCGGTGCAAACTGGCCGCAGCCGTAGGAGTTCAAGCGGGCCGCGGCGATGCCGTGGTCCCGCACCAGCGCCTGGAGGACGGCCGCCCCCCGGTCCTGGGAGAGCTTGAGGTTGCTCTCCACACCGCCCACGTTGTCGGTGTGGCCCACGACATGGATCTTGAGAGTCGGGTCAGCTTTCAGGAGCGAGGCGATCTCGCCGATGGCTTTCGCCGACTCGGGCTTGATGGTGGACTTGCCGGTGTCGAACAGGATGCCGTAGACCGACGCGTGCCCCGAGGCCCGGATGTCGTTGCCGAGGGCCGTCGCGTCCGCCACGATGTACTGCTCCATCGCCTTCTTCTCGACCACCCGCAGCCAGATTGTGCCGTTGCCTTTTTCGATCTGGGCCCATGTTTCCTGGCCATCCTTGACTATCTTCCCGTTCACCCACCAGTTCGGCACGCTTCCGAGAATCGTGCCCCCGACTTTCTGGATGGCGCTCTCGTAGTTCTTGACCACGGCAACGGCGCTCGGTTCGTTGGGCTTTGGCCCGGTGAAGGCATAGGTGAGGAAGGTGAACTTCCCTTCGACCGGCGTCTTCGGGCCCTTGGTGACAAAGAACTCGTAGACTCCGAAGTCCTCGATCTTGCAGGCCGCGAGGCGGTACTCCGGCATCCGACTAGGGAACAATGGGTGGTCCTTGCAGCCGGCGCGGTCCGGCTCCTGCGCGGCGACGCCAGGCGCCAACACGAGCACGACCGCGCTTCGCAGAATGATTGATGCCGTTTTCACGAGCTGTCCTTTCTTCAATGCTTCCTGACATCGGCCGTGGCACAATTGGCGAGGACCTCGAGCGCCGCGGCATGAGGCGATCGCCCATGCTCAACCTCACGGCACCTGGCAGCCCCCCACCGGCAAGGCAGGTTCGTCTATATCAGATCAGGCCTGAACCTGTGATGAATTCCCGGTGAATGATTGTGCTGTGAGCCTGGCCAACATCGCCTGACGGTGGCCCGCCTTACCCGCCGCCGGCACTGCGCTTCAGGACGGCCTGCTCGCTGCCGACAGCACCGGAATCGTCGCGCTTTGTCGAGACGATTTGGGACGTTCATCGACCGATTCTCTCATGCACGGTCATAAGGCGGCACGGAGAAACGCAATGACGCTCGGCTCAGTCCTGTATCTGTCCAGAGAAGACGTGGAAGCCACACAACTGCCGATGTCCGAGATCGTCCAGGCCTTGGAAGCCATGTTCAAGGAGAAGGGCAATGGCGAGGTGGAGATGCCCCCGAAACCAGGCATCCATCCCCGTCCCGATGCCTTCATCCATGCCATGCCCGCCTACATCCCCAGCCTCCAGGCGGCGGGCCTCAAGTGGGTATCCGGCTATCCCAGCAACCAAGCCAGAGGCCTGCCCTATATCACGGGTCTCCTGATCCTCAACGACCCTGACACGGGCGTGCCCCTCGCAGTGATGGATTGTACCTGGATCACCGCCCAGCGCACCGGCGCCGCCACGGCTGTCTCGGCCAAGTATCTTGCCCGACCCGATAGCGTCTCCATCGGCATTGTGGCCTGCGGCGTGCAGGGGCGCAGCAATCTGGAAGCGCTGGCGTGTCTCTTCGAGGTTCAACAGGTCAAGGCCTATGATCTCTATCCAGAAGTCGCGCTGCGGTATGCCCGTGAGATGGAAGAGCGACTAGGCCTGGACATCGAACCCGTCACGACCTTGCCCGAAGCCATCAAGGGCCTGGACATCGTCGTCACCAGTGGGCCGATCCTCAAGAACCCGAAAGCGTCCATTGAGCCAGGCTGGCTGGCGCCGGGGTCTTTTGCTTCGTTGGTGGATTTTGACTCCTATTGGCAAGGCGCAGCCCTTCGGGAGGTAGACAAGTTGGCCACCGACGACTTGGCCCAGATGCTCCATTACCGCCAGGAAGGCTACTTCCGCGACACACCGGAGGTCTACGCCGATCTCGGCGAAATCGTGGCTGGGACGAAACCCGGTCGCCAGTCAGCCAGCGAGCGGACGGCCAGCATCAACTTGGGCTTGGCCTTGGATGACATGGCAACAGCCATTCGGGTGTATCAGCGCGCCAAAGCCAGGGGCATCGGGAGAGAGTTGCCGCTGTAGCCACATTCCCCCGACATGTGGGACGCTCCCCTTCTTCCCTTCGCCAACCCCCTCAGAGCGGCGCCGGCCCGCCACCGGCTACGATCCGGCGCGGCCTCCGCAGAGTCCGTTCAAGTCCATGGCAGCAACTAGAGTGACGCATGGTCGGTCCGCCATGAGGGCCTCGATGCCGGCCGCGATTATCATTCGACACACGACGTTCAGTGCAGAACGGAGGAGTACCGCATGTCATCCCAGCCCGAATACGACGCGATCGTTATTGGTTCCGGCCTGGGCGGGCTCACATTCGCCAGCATCATGGCGCAGCTGCGCCAGTGGCGCGTGCTCGTGCTGGAACGGCATTTCAAGATCGGTGGGTTCACGCACACGTTCACCCGACCGGGCGGCTGGTCCTGGGATGTCGGGCTGCACTACGTCGGCGACATGGGCGAAGGCAGGATGGGCCGCCGGCTGTTCGATCTCATCACCGAAGGCGGCGTGAGTTGGAACCCGCTGCCCGATGTTTACGATGTCTTTGCCTACCCGAACCTGCTGGTCAAGGCGTGCAAGGGCGAAACTCTTTTCCGAGGCGCCTTGATCGACGCCTTTCCCCACGAGCGCGCGAATATCGAACAGTATTTCCGCGACCTGAGATCCGCCGCCGGCTGGGCCAGCCGTCACATCACGTCGCGGGCAATGCCTGCACCCATCGGATGGCTGCTTCGGGCGATGAACCGCTTTGCCGGCGGTCTTCCCCTGCAGCTGACGCGGCAGTACCTCGAGCGCCGCTTTCGTGACCCCCAGCTCCGCGCCGTGGTCACATCGCAGTGGGCCGACTATGGAGTGCCTCCTGGCCAAAGCGCGTTCGCCACCCATGCGATGATCGCGTCTCATTACTTGAACGGGGCATGGTATCCGGCGGGAGGCGCCGGCGCCATTGCCAAGGCTATGGGCGCTGTCATCCGCGCGGCCGGCGGCGAACTGCTGCCCAACCACGAGGTCACTCGCATCCTGGTCGAAGACGACCGCGCCGTCGGCGTCGCCGTCACGGTCAGCAAAGGCAAACAGGCGGCGCCTGCGGAATTTCGCGCCCCGGTGATCGTATCCGACGCGGGGGCGTGGAACACCTTTACGCGCATGCTGCCGGCATCCGCACTTCCCTTTCGCGACGAACTCAGATCGCCCCCCGAGGGCTTCGAGGTGGTCGAACTGTTTCTGGGCTTGCGCCGCGATCCTCGTGAGATGGGGTTCCAGGGTGAGAATTACTGGCTGTTCGACTCATTCGACCACGATGAGATGTATGCCGGGCGGAGCGAGCTGCTCGACGGTCGGCCGCCGATGGCCTATCTCTCGTTCCCGTCGCTGAAGGATCCTCACGCCCAGCGGCACACGGCGGAGATCATTGCCCCACTCTCCTATCGCTCGTTGGAAGCACATCGTGATGAGCCGTGGCGCCGACGCAGCGCCGAGTACGACGCGGCCAAGAACCGGATGACGCAGGCATTGCTGGATCTCGTCGAGCGCCACCACCCGGGCTTTCGAGACCTCGTGGAATACTCGGAGCTTGCCACCCCCCTGACGTTCGAACACTTCACGGCGGCGCCATCGGGGGCGATCTACGGCTATCCGGGCACGCCGGCCAAGTACACGACGGCGTGGCTGGGCCCGCGCACGCCGATCAAGAATCTGTATTTGACCGGGACCGACGCCGCCTTGCTCGGCATCATGGGAGCAGTGATGGGTGGCGTCGTGACGGCGAGCTGCCTTCTGGGGTGGTTCGGCTTCCTTGAAGTGATGCGTGCCGCGCATGCCCACTCTCCCTCGTCGCTACGCGCAGCAGCCAGGAGGTGAGTGACCATGGGCAACTCTCCCGGTGCGAAGCAACTCTTTGGAAGAGAGCGGACGTGCCGGCGCGCCGGGAGATGAAGGCCGAGGCCTGACATGACCGCCACCACGCCGGCTCCCCGTCACCCGGCAAAGCTCCACGAGGGCCATGTCGGGAAGCAGGCAGCGATCACCGCGGCGCTGCTGCAGCGGGCGCGCTGCGACGAAGCGGCCGTGCTCGCCCAACTCGAGTCGCGCGCGGAGGGCCTGAGTGAGGCGGAAGTCGCCGCGCGGGTGCTCCAGTACGGCCCGAACCAGATCGCCCGCACCCAGCGGCGGTCCAAGGCGCTGCTCCTCTTCGACAACGTCCGCAATCCCCTCATCATCCTGCTGCTGGTCCTGAGCCTGGTCTCCTACCTCACCGGGGACCTGCGGGCGGCGGTAGTCGTGGTGGTGATGGTGGTGCTGGGAGTGGTGCTGCGCTTCGTGCAGGAGATGCGGGCCGACGACGCCGCGGCGCGGCTGCAGGCGATGGTCAGCAGCACGGCGACGGTGGTCCGCGGCGGCAGGGAGCAGGAGATCCCGCTGGGCGGGCTGGTGCCGGGAGATGTGATCCGGCTGGGCGCCGGCGACATGGTTCCGGCCGATGTCCGGCTGCTCAGCACCAAGGACCTGTTCCTCAACCAGTCGGCGCTCACCGGCGAAGCGATGCCGGTGGAGAAGCACGCGGGCCCCGTCCCGGCCGCAATCGACTCACCGCTCGACTTGCCCAATCTCTGTTTCCTGGGTTCCAACGTGGAGAGCGGCGCGGGGACGGCGGTGGTGGTGCATACCGGCGAGCGGACCTATTTCGGCGCCCTCGCGGCGAGCATCGGGGGCGAGCGGCAGCTCACCAGCTTCGACAAGGGGGTCAACGGCTTCACCTGGCTGATGATCCGCTTCATCGGGGTCATGGTGCCGACGGTGTTCGTCATCAATGGGCTGAGCCGGGGCAACTGGGTGGAGGCGTTCCTGTTCGCGGTGGCGGTGGCGGTGGGGCTCACGCCGGAGATGCTGCCGATGATCGTGACCGTGAACCTCTCCAAGGGCGCGCTGGCGATGGCGCGGCAGAAGGTGATCGTCAAGCGGCTCAACGCGATCCAGAACCTGGGCGCGATGGACGTGCTGTGCACCGACAAGACCGGGACACTGACCGAGGGGAGGATCGTGCTGGAGCAGCACCTGGATGTGCGCGGCCACGACAGCGAGCGGGTGCTGCACTACGGCTACCTCAACAGCTACCACCACACCGGCCTCAAGAACCTGTTGGACGAGGCGATCCTGGACCACGAGGAGCTGGAGGAGCGGCTCAAGGCCAAGGAGAAGTACCGCAAGATCGACGAGATTCCCTTCGACTTTGTGCGTCGGCGGATGTCGGTGATCGTGGAGGACGAGAGTGGGACGAACACGCTGATCTGCAAGGGGGCGGTGGAGGAGGTCCTGGGACTCTGCCACACGGCGGATATCGACGGAACGATCACGGCGCTGACGGCTGAGGACAGCGCGGCGGGCCAGACCATCGTGCATCGGCTCAACGCCCAGGGGTTCCGGGTGATCGCGCTGGCGTACAAGGAGATGCCGGGCGCACCGGATGAGCCGGTGTATGCGGTGAAGGACGAGGCGGAGCTGACGCTGCTGGGGTTTCTGGCGTTTCTCGACCCGCCGAAGGCGACGGCGGGGGAGGCGCTAACGCTCCTCAACGGCCGGCAGGTGTCGGTAAAGGTGCTCACCGGGGACAACGAGATCATCACCCAATACATCTGCCAGCAGGTGGGGATGCCGGGGGAGCGGCTGCTGCTCGGCGCGGCGATCGAGGGGATGAGCGAGGCGGCACTGGCGGAGGCGGCGGAGACCACCAGCATTTTCGCGAAGCTGGCGCCGGCGCACAAGGAACGGATCATTCACGCGCTGCAGAGCCAGGGACATGTCGTGGGGTTCCTGGGGGACGGGATCAACGATGCGCCGGCGCTCAAGGCGGCGGACGTGGGCATTTCGGTCAATTCGGCCGTGGACATCGCCAAGGAGTCGAGCGACATCATCCTGCTGGAGACCAGCCTGCTGGTGCTGGAGAAGGGGGTGGTGGAGGGCCGCCGGGTGTTCGGAAACGTCATCAAGTACATCAGGATGGCGGCGAGTTCGAGCTTCGGGAACATGTTCAGCGTGGTGGGGGCGAGCGCCTTCCTGCCGTTCCTGCCGATGCTGCCGATCCAGGTACTGATCAACAACTTGCTGTACGACTTCTCGCAGACGGCGATCCCGAGCGACCGGGTGGACCCGGAGTGGCTGAGCCGGCCGAGGCAGTGGACCATCGGCGACATCCGGCGGTTCATCCTGTGCATCGGGCCGATCAGCTCGATCTTCGATTATCTGACGTTCTGGATGATGCTCGCGGTGTTTCATGCGCGGGACAACCCGGCGCTGTTTCACACCGGGTGGTTCGTGGAATCGCTGTTCACGCAGACGCTGATCATCCACATCATCCGGACCAACAAGATTCCGTTCCTGCAGAGCCGGGCGAGCTGGCCGCTGATCGTGGCGTCGGTGGTGATCCCGGCGAGCGGGCTGTGGCTCACCCTGTCACCGGTAGCGCCAACGCTGGGGTTTGTCACGCTGCCGGCGCTGTACTGGCTGCTGCTCGCGGGGATGCTGCTGACGTACATGCTGCTCACGCAGGGAGTGAAGAGCTGGTTCCATCGGCGCTACGGCGACTGAGTGAGGCGGGAGAATGGAGGCGTGGACGCGGCAGGGGGCCAGACGCCGCGGTCGCGCGCGGGGTGGGACCGTCGACCTTACGGCAGGCGTGGCGCGAGTGTCAGATCCACGATCAGCGGCAGGTGGTCGGATCCCAGATCCCGTCCCACGGTGGCGTGGTCAATGTACCAGCCATCCCCGGCCAGCACGTGATCGATCCGTACCCGGATCCACCCATTGATCCTCGTCATGCCGAATCCGAATCCCACACGCGAGAACGCGTCCGTGAGATCGCCCCAACTGTCCTGGAAGATGCGACTTTCCACCGGGGTGTTGAAGTCGCCCATCACCAGCGTGGGCAGCGTCCCCACGTTCACCCAGCGGCGCGCGAGGCTCGATTCGATGGTACGCAGCGCGGTGTTGGCACGCATGCGCTCGGTCTGGAACCCACCGTCCAGAATACCTTCCAGGCCCTTCCGTACCGTTTCGAGGTGAAGGTTGGTGATGTTCACCGGCCCTGACGGTGTCTGCATGGTGTAACGCACCACGTCCCCGGACCCGCCGATCCCCGCGGCTGACTCCTCCACGTATGCCAGTTGGCTTCGGTCCATGACCGCGGAATCGCTGATTGGGAACCGGCTCAGCAGGCAGAGCTGCCGGACGGAGTGGTGATACCATCCCGGCACGCGCTCGACCGCCGTCCTGAGCTCCACTCCGCACTCCTGAAACCCCACAACGTCCGGCTTCCACTCCTCGAGAACATTCGAGAGCTCTATGGCCGTGACGCGGCCTCCGTCGGCATTGAATGTGACCACGCGAACATGCGCGCCAGCTGGATGCGAGATCAAACGCAGCAACCCGAGCCTGAATCCCGCCACCGGGACCGTGGCGACGAACGCGCCGAGCGCGAGCGGTATGAGCAGCCACCGCTTGAGCACTAGCGCGGCCGGGATCAGGGGCAGCAAGGGGAGCAGCAGCACCCAACGGCTGATGAAGAGCAGGGCCGTGGCCGGCCACCAGCGATCGCCGAGCCCCCAGAGGACCAGGCCGGCAACCGAGACCGCGGCGAGATACGCCCACGAGAGACCCGTCAGCCACAATCGTACGTCAAGTCGTGACGTCCGCATCGTCCGGCCGCACTGGCCGCAGCGGATGGTCCGCCCCCGATGTTGCTCGGCAACTGTGATGGTCTTGCCGCACTTACAGCGAATGGTCAGAGGAGCCATGCGTGACAGGTTACCTATGTAGGAAATTCCATCGCCTCAGGGGCCGGCATCGTTGCAAGCTAGGGGCCGACTGCGGGGGCCACAACTCCGAGCGGGGACGGCCCCATCTTCCCGGAGAGCCCATTGGGGCCAGCCCGCGGAGTGAGTCTCCCTGCTTCCCATCGCGTCGCAATGATGACGAGCCGGGTGTGCGCAGTCCCATCCTCTCGGCGTGTCCCGCCATCCCCTCCTCCGCCCTGATGCCGGGTCCCCCGGCCGGCGCTTGTCGCTGTATATACGCGCAGTATATATATGACGCCGGGGTTCGAATGGGATCCGGCGAAACGCGCATCGAACCTCCGGAAGCACGGAATCGACTTCGTCGACGCGGCGCAGCTGTTCGAGGGCTCCATCCTTCGCCAGGTGGATTCCCGGCGATCGTATGGCGAGGGACGGATCGTCGCGATTGGGCGGGTCAGGGAACGGCTCCTGACGGTGATCTACACGCTGCGCGGCACTCAGATCAGGATCATCTCAGCACGGAGGGCTAATGACCGCGAAACGCGAGCGTACCGAGCGGTACAACCCTCGGAAGCACAAGAGCCGGACGGACTGGGCCCGGGTTGAGCGGCTGACCGACGCCGAGATCGAGGCCGCGGTGGCTTCTGACCCCGATGCGGCGCCGATCCTCACGGAGGAGTGGTTCCGGCAGGCGGGGTGGATGCCGCCCCTCACGAAGAAGGGGGTCTTCCTGCGGCTCGACCCGGACGTGGTGGCGTGGTTCAAGGAGGGAGGCGCCGGGTATCAGACCCGGATGAATCGAGTGCTCCGAGCCTACATGCTCGCCCACCGGACGCCGGCGGCCAAGCGGAAGCCCACTCGGCGAAAGAGTTCGTCTCGATCCGTGCCCGGCTAAGGGAGCGTTCCTTTCTCCCTGCCCTCTGCGAGCGGCCAGCTCAACCTCCGCTACGGAGACCGTTGCGGGGGCAGGGAGACCCAGACGCCGCTCCAGCCCGCTTCCCTTCTACCGGGGCCAGCCCAGCGGAGACCCCATCGCCCCTCCTTGTTCACTTTGCCCGCCGCCGGTACAGTAGAGCCAGTGGGAGCGGCCGCGAGGGCGGTGTGATGGAGAGGGAGGCGTCATTCCTTCACCCGAGATTCGCCTGACGCGCCCGGCCGCCTCGGAGCCACTTCCCTTCGCCCCATGCCCACCACCTGGATCCTCGAACGGACGCCCAACCTGCGCTTTCCCTTCCGGGTGTCCCTGGAACAGGGCGGCCGGCTGATCGCCGCATTCCGTACCCAAGCGCGCTGGCCCGGTCCGGGGCAGCAGATCTTCTGCCTGCGCGAGCATGAGACGGACCCGGACGAGCCGCTCCAGGAGCTGGAGCGGCTCCCCGTGGCCAACCTCTCCACGCTGGGCCGCAAGCTCGCCCTGGTGCTCGACCGGCCCAATCGCAAGCGCTGCGAGTTCCTGACGGTGGTCAAGAATAGACGGGATGGAGGAGGCAGTTACGAGCAGGTGTTTTTCCGGACCGAATCGGGGATTCGGGCGCACCGTTCCCGCACCCGGGTGGAGCTCCGCACGACCCCCTCGGCACTGCACGTAGTGGTGGACAGCGCCGAGCGCTACCCTTGGCGGTTCCCCGGGGCCACCGTCGAACGACGCAAGCTCGCGGTGGGGGACTACGCCCTGCTCGCGGGCGAACGCCTGGCAGCGGTGGTGGAACGGAAGAGCTACGACAATCTGCTCGCCGACGTGGGCGCGATCCAGGCGCTGCATCAGCAACTGGCCGACCTGGCGAGCCAGCCGGCATCCGCATTGGTGATTGAAGCCGACTATCGTGACTTCCTCGATCCGGCGCGGCTCAAGGAGCGCTGGCCCGCCGCCCACTTGGGCAGGGTGTTCGCTGAGATCGCGGCCCTGCACCCA
>Ga0315273_10001785_pt1 | contig 24817 bp, 28 predicted proteins | sample YL17G02_0_MG_FD_205753 | JGI IMG/M metagenome (GOLD analysis project Ga0315273, IMG submission 205753) | Sediment microbial communities from Yellowstone Lake, YNP, Wyoming, USA - YL17G02_0 | ecosystem: Environmental > Aquatic > Freshwater > Lake > Sediment | place: USA: Wyoming | collected... | reverse complement strand
GAGCCCGATCATGAGTTCGGTCGTGACGCGAAGCCAGCGACGCTCCCGGTCGATGCGTCCCGGATCCCCGATGACCAGGACGACCAGGAAGGCCACGAGGAAGACGGGGTAGATGTAGCGGCTCTGAGCCGTGATCCGGAAGTCCTCGGGCAGAAACCCGTAAAGCACTCCCGTAGCGATCACAGCCGCGGCCATTGGCCAGCGTCGCTCGGGCCGCATCACCTCGGGACTGGCTACGTCGGCACGCGACGGGCGCGGACTCGTGTCTTCGGGCACGGGCTCATTGTGACCTGCCCGCTCGGTGTTGCAGGCCGCAAGCCGCCACTACGCGTCAGTTGATGTTCTTCATCGCCTCCCGACGAGAGAGTGGGGACAGTCGTTCGTTGTGCGTATCGACGTAGGCAGACACCCAGGATGGATCGGTCCGGGCATAGTCCCGCAACGCCCATCCAATCGCCTTGCGCAAGAAGAACTCCGGGCGGTCCAGATTGGGTTCGAGGCAGTCGGCGAGCAGGTCGGCGTCTGTCTTGCGCTTTGCACCCACTTGGTGGATCACGGCCGTACGCCGTCGCCAGAGGTCGTCGTCGCGCGCCCACTTGTACATCACCGGGACGAGCTCGCCCGGAAATGCCCGCACGAGCGGTCCGATCCGCTTGGTGGCCAACGAGTCGACCAGATCCCACCAGGCTCCCGTGACGACGAGATGGTCGTACAGGGGCAGCGTTGTCGGGTCCTGGTACGGCATGTAGAGGCGATGTCCGGCGAGCCCCATCGCGGCGTACCGCTCTTCGCGGTAGGCCGCGTCATCCCACAGGGCCAAGACGGTGTCGTGCCATGTCTCTCGATCGGGAAGCGGATGGGCTCCGAAGACCTCGCGCCAAATACGGACCAGCGTGGGTGTGAGAACCCCGTAGCAGGGCAGCCTCGACTTCAGGTACCGCTGCATCCCGGCTGCTTTGTCAGCGTCACCGGCCTCAGCGAGCGCGCGTCTCACGTCCTCGATGAGGATTTGGTCAGCGGCCATGACTGGATCGCGTTCCTTCAGATCGTGCGTAGTGCGCCACCGTCCACGGGGATCGCTGAACCAGTGATGTACGACGCGGCCGGGCTGAGGACGAACGCTGCGACCCGTCCGAACTCCTCGGGTTCGCCGTAGCGCTGCAACGGAATCGCGCCTTCGTTGCGGCGGCGCACCAACTCCGGACTCCCCGCCCGTGCATCGAGAGCGAAGACTCGGTCGGTGGCAATGCCGCCGGGCAACAGAGCATTGACCCGAATGCCGCGCGGCGCGAGTTCGTCGGACAGGTCCTTGACCACCATGGCCAGACCGGGGCGAAGGCCATTGCTCAGCGCGAGTCCCGGTTTGGGACTACGTGCCGTGGTCGACAGCACGAAGGCGAGTGACCCGGCGCGACCGGAGGGCACGGAGGGGTCAGCAACGATCGCCGACGCGATGGCCCGCGCCACGCGCAGCGGCCCCAAGAAGATCGTTTCAAACGCGTCCCGCCAGGCGGCGTCGTCAGTGGTCAGCGCAGTGCCAGGGATCGGGCCGCCGACACTCAGCAGGCCACCATCGATCCGCCCGAACCGACCCACGGTGGCGGCGACCAGGCGCTCGGCCGCGTTGGGATCGGCGATGTCACCTACGAGCCCCACGCAGTTGTCGGGCCCGAGCTCGGTGACCGCGTGATCGACCACATCGCTATCACGCGCCGCAATGATCACCTTGGCGCCTTCGCGGGTGAGCACCTTCGCGGTGGCGAGTCCAAGGCCTCGCGACCCGCCGGTGATGAGGTACACGTGATCTGCAAGGCCCAGGTCCATGGCCCCATCCTGCCCCGCGGGTTGGCCGGTGTCCGGTTACGACGTCGTGGCGTCGCCCATCTGCGTGTCGCGATCCCTGGCCTCGGTGGGCTCCTCGGCCTCCACCGCGAGCGGGCGGCGTCGGCGTACCTCCAAGGTCAGCAGATAAATCAACCCGCCCACGGCCATGACCGCGAGAAAGATCCACTGGACCGCGTAGCTCAGGTGCGGGCCCTCCGTGATCTCAGGCTCCGGGATGAGAGTGATTCCGGCGGCGGGCGGGGGAGTGGAGGCGGTCAGTTCGACGTACGCCGGGTAACCGCGCGCACCCAGTCGTGCCAGCAGGTCGGATACGGCGAGCGAAGTGACCTGACCGGTCGGCAGATCTGCCGGTGCCACCCCGTCGGAGGCTTCCGTGAGTCGGATCCGCCCGGTCACGGTCGTCAGTCCGGCCGCCGGAGCAGGGACACTCGGAGTCGACGTCGCGTCCTTTCCGGCGGGCACCCACCCGCGATTGACCAGAAGGGTCGCGCCCACGGTCGACGTGAACGGCGTGACCACCCAAAAGCCGTTCTGACTGTCGCTGGTGCGAAGTCGCACGAGGACCTGGCCGCTCACGTCGTAGCGCCCGGTCGCGTTCACCAACCGGTACTCCACGTCGCGGTTGACCTGATCGGGGGACGCCCCGGCGTTTATGACGCGGTCGACGCCGGTCGGCGCCGCGGCGATACCTGCCTCAAGCTGGGTGTTGTACGCCTTGCGCTCGTCCCAGCGATGCAACTGCCAGCGACTCAGCAGCAAGAAGGTGGGCACGATGACGACGACGAACGCGATCAGACCGATCGCTTGTTTGGTTCGCAGCACTCGCCACACGCGATGACGGTAATTCCTCGCCCTACCCGGCGGGCGGGCGACCCTGCTCGGTTGCCGTCTCAGGTCCGGGGGGCGGTGCTGACGAGCCCGGTGCTGACGAGCCCGGTGCTGACGAGCCCGGTGCTGACGAGCCCGGTGCTGACGAGCCCAGTGCATCCGGAGGCGCCGAGGTCATGACGCGCAGTCCGGAGTCCCTGTTTCGCTCGCGACCGGCATTGGCGATGACGACGGCGACGTAGGGCAGCAGCAGGGCAAAGGAGAACAAGACCCATCGGAGCGGGCCGGATGTCAGGATCGCCCCGACGAAGCAGACCGTACGGATGCCCATCGAGATCAGGTATCGACGCTGTCGACCGGCCTGATCTTCGGTGAGGCCGCGATCGGCATCGGTGATGCGATAGACGCGACCGGGCTCAGAGCGACTTGTCATCTGAGCACCACCTCATCTGGCCACTACAACCGCGCCGGGGCTACTACACGCGTTGGTGGCAACGGTAGGCCGGTGAGGGCCAGCCCACCACTGGAGGTCCCTCTCATGGCAAAGTCAGGGCACCTGTCGCATGGCCGGGCAGACGCGTCTGAGGAGGAACCGTGACAAACCGCACCTACCGGGTCACCGAGATCGTTGGCACATCGCCGGAAGGCGTCGATCAGGCCGTCCGAAACGGAATCAGTCGGGCTGGCGAGTCCCTTCGTCACCTGGATTGGTTCGAGGTGACCGAGATTCGCGGTCAGCTGCGCGATGGCAAGGTCGAGCACTTCCAGGTCAGCATGAAGGTGGGCTTCCGATTGGAGGACTCCTAGATCGCGTCACTCGGCGTCGAGAGGTTGAAGTCGCCTACGGCCAATGCCGGCATCGCCGTACGAAGGAAGTAGTCGGCCTGTTCGCGCGCCAGCGTGCGGTCCGTGGCTCCGGCGTTGTCGATCGATGCGATCAGGTGCAAGGGGGATTCGTTGAACCGGAAGTTGCCGGTGGCACCGATGATCTCGCCTCCGGACACGACGTAGACACCGTCACGTGTGAGTCCGGTGTGCAACATTGTCTGTGGATCAACGCTTCGGATGTACCAGAGGCTGGCCACCAACAGCCCGTTACCCATGGCAGCGGCGACATCCCACATGTCACCTGTCCCGCCGGAGACGTCGACACGCAGGTTGTCGATGGGTGGAGTCGGCGCGATGTGCGTTTGTTCCGCTTCATGTCGGGACGCCATCAGTGTCGAGAGTCGACCGTTGTCGATCCATCGAGTCGGTTGCAGTGACAAGCCATTGTCGAAAATGGATGCCTCTGCGCCGGAGGAAGCGACGGTCACGAACGGCAGGCAATCAAGACCGCCGGCGTGGGGATCGCTGGTCAGCATGATCGGGACGTTGGTGAGTTGGTCGCCGATGCGGGTCTGACCATGTGGGGCGCTGAAGGCGCTGCGCCCATCGCGCGCGTGGCGTGCGCCACTGTTCCAGTAGAGCACCAGAGCGAGGTCACCCGTTGCGCTGGGAGACAGCACGACGGGGTGACGGCCCGGTGTGACGTCATGGCGAATCCCCTGCAGTTCCAGCCCTCGGGCCACCTCGTCGTCCAGCGCGGTCACGTCGGCATCGGCGAGGTGCTCTCCCGACCAGCCTGCCCACGCAGATCGAGTACGCCCGTGTGACTTGCCGCAGTGCTCCAGGCGGCCACCGCGCTGCACGAATCGTCGACGCACTCCGGCGGACGTGCCGAGGTAGAGACTCTCGACGCTTTGCTCGGCGTACCCGAACAACTCCACCGACAGGGCCAATGACTTGCCGAGCGCGGCGCCGAGCGATGCGGTGATCGGCGTGAGTGACGAGGAGGTCGATACTTCGGGCTCCTCGTCCCAATCAGTGTCGGTCGGCTCGGTCGGCAGCGCACGCGCGTCGTCGGCGGGTGGGGCGCTTCGCGCTGTCGTACGCGCGGCAAGCACCAACGCATCGACGTCGTCCAACGACGTCACCAGTCCGGTGGAGGTTTCGGCGCTGACTCCGTCAGGCCCGCTCTCCATCGCGACCACGGTGACGAGGCGACTGTGGGTCTCGCCATTGGTCGTCAGCGTCGAGTTGGCCCAACGCAGGTTCGAGACCCAGCGGTCTTCGCAGATGATGACTCGTCCGAAGCCGGTATCACCGAGCAGGCCACGCTCGACGATCTCTTGAGGGGTCATCGGCCGGCCTCGCCGCGAGTGTTGAGCACGTTGACGTGGGCAAAGACCGCCGTGGGAGCCCCGTGGCTGACCGGTGCGGCCTGTTCCGGCTGCGCCTTGCCGCAGTTGTTGGCTCCGGCGAGGAGGTAGGTCGCGGGACCGCCGAGTGCGACCAGGGATCTCCAGAAGTCCGGCGTACGAGACTGGTAGGCGACGTCGCGCACCTGCCCGGCGAGACGGCCGGACTTGATGCGGTAGAAGCGTTGGGCCGTGAACTGGAAGTTGTAGCGCGCCATGTCGATCGACCAGGAGTTGTCCCCGACGAGGTAGATGCCGTCTTCGACGCCGGCGATCAAGCCAGCTGTGTCGGGGCCGAGCGGGTCGGGTTGGAGGGACACATTGGGCATTCGCTGTATCGGCGCGCTGTGCGGTCCGTCGGCGAACGCGCACCCATTGCTGCGCGGGAGTTCCGCGACCCCGGCAGTCGCTCGATCCACCTGATATCCAACGAGAATGCCGTCGCGTATCAAGTCCCATTCCTGCGCGGCAACGCCTTCGTCGTCGAATCCGACGGTGGAGAGCCCATGTGGCGCGACGCGGTCACCCGTCACATGCATGAGTGAACTGCCGTACTGCAACGAACCCAGCAGGTCGAGAGTCGCGAACGATGTCCCCGCGTAGTTGGCTTCGTAGCCCAAGGCACGATCGAGCTCGGTTGCATGACCGACCGATTCGTGGATCGTGAGCCACAGATTGGTGGGATCGATGACGAGGTCATAGCGACCGGGTTCGATGGAGGGTGCGCGCAACTTCTCGTACAACAACTCAGGCAACTGGGAAAGTTCTTCGCTCCAATTCCACTGGCCATCATGGAGATACTCCCAGCCCCGCCCGACCGGAGGGGCGCACGTACGCATCGACTCGAATTCTCCACTGAAGTCATCGATGCTGACGGCTTCCCACTCAGCTTGAATGCGCAGCCGTTGCTGCGTCGTGCGCGTACCGACGCTGTCGGCGTAGAACTTCTGCTCCTTGACGTACGACGCGGCGGTGTCGACGTGCTGGACTCGAGAGTCGGCCAACAACTGCGCACTTTGGTCACGAAGCAGTGCGATCCGTTCGTCCGAAGGAACATCGAAGGGATCGATCTCGTAGGACGACACCCACTCGTGTACGCCGTGCCCTGGCTCAGGTGCGAGCACGACTCGCTGCACCGCCATCGGACGCGACAGTTCGGCCATCGCGAGTGCGCGCTCTGCGAGTGCGCGCGCCGAATCCGCGGTGACCCCGTCCCCGGCCGCAAATCCCCAGACGCCGTCCTTGACCACCCGAACCGACAGACCGAGCACGGTCGTGTCCGAAGTGCCTTCGAGGTGGCTGTCTCGAAGCTCGATTTCGCCGTGGCGTACGCGGGTGACGTGCACCTCGACGTGTTCAGCACCGGCCTGCGAACCCACAACCAAGGCGGCATCCGCGGACTGATCCAGGGCCAGGACGGTGAAATCGGCGTCGACCACGCGACGCGGGGAGTCGGACGGACCGGAGGGCATTGGGTCAGGCTAGGGCGATACCGTCACCCCGAGCCGGGAAACGCACCGAACCTGCGACAGAGATTCGAGAGACGAGGTCGATGTGAGTCGGGTGGTGCTCGTGACCGGCGGCAACCGCGGTATCGGCCTGGCAACGGCGCGAGCCTTCGCCAAGCAAGGCGACCGGGTGGTGATCGGCCACCGGGCCGGGACCTCGATTGACGATTTGATCGGCGTCACCTGTGATGTGGCCGACACGGCGAGTGTCGACGCAGCCTTCGATGAGGTCGAGAAAGAGCACGGACCGGTCGAGGTTCTCGTCTCCAACGCAGGCATCACTCGCGATGGATTGCTCATGCGCATGTCGGACGACGACATCATCGACGTACTGAACACAAATCTCACCGGCGCTTTCCGGCTCGCCCGACGCGCATCGAAGTCGATGGTGCGGCAACGCCGCGGTCGCATCATCGTGATCTCGAGCGTGATGGCGATGCGTGGCCAAGTAGGCCAGACGAATTACTCGGCTTCGAAGGCCGGTCTGATCGGGTTGGCCCGTTCGCTTGCTCGCGAGTTGGGGAGTCGCGGCATCACCGCGAACGTCGTGGCCCCCGGCTTCGTCGACACCGATATGACCGAGGCGCTGACCGAAGAGATGCGCACGCGGATGTTGAGCGAGATTCCGCTCGGGCGTACAGCGCAGCCAGACGAGATCGCCTCGGTCGTGACATTCCTTGCTTCCGATGCGGCGGCGTACATCACCGGAGCCATCATCCCTGTTGATGGCGGCGTCGGACTTGGCCACTGACCACCCGGTCACTCACTGAGGAGTTCCCACTACATGAGTCTGCTCGAGGGCAAGCGCATCCTGGTCACCGGTGTCCTCACCGATCAATCGATCGCCTTTCATGTTGCGCGGCTTGCGCAGGAACAAGGTGCGACTGTCGTGCTCTCGTCGCACGGACGCGCGATGTCGCTGGCGTCCCGCGCCGCCGGACGCCTGCCTCAACCGGCCCCGATAGTCGAACTCGACGTCACCAACGACGAGAATCTCGCCGCCCTCGCTGACACCGTTGCAGCCCACGTCGACGGCCTCGACGGGGTAGTGCACTCCGTGGGGTATGCGCCGGAGGCCGCACTGGGCGGCAATTTCCTCAACACCACGTGGGAGGACGTCTCCACCGCGTTGCACGTCTCGACGTACTCGCTGAAATCGCTGGCCGTGGCGGCCGCGCCGCTCATGCCGCCCGGCTCATCGCTCGTTGGGCTGACGTTCGACGCAACCGTGGCCTGGCCGAAGTACGACTGGATGGGGGTCGCTAAGGCAGGGCTGGAGTCGACCTCCCGCTACCTGGCCCGCTATATGGGACCCAGCGGTGTTCGGGTGAACTTGGTGGCCGCCGGACCCATCCGCACGGTGGCGGCCAAGAGCATCCCCGGGTTCGAGGAGTTTGAAGAAGTCTGGTCGACGCGGGCACCCATCGGGTGGGACCTCACCGATCCTGCGCCGGCTGCGATGGCCTGCGTCGCGCTGTTGTCCGACTGGTTCCCAGCGACGACCGGCGAGATCGTGCACGTCGACGGTGGCGTCCATTCCCAAGGCGGCTGACCAACCCCCGTCCCCAACCCCCCACTCTTCGCGATGAAGGTGCCCCAGGCCGCTCTAGAGGCAGCTCAGGCGCCCCAATCCGGCGGCGCGTCAGCGCAAGAGCGGGGCTGGAGTGGTGACGCCGGCGGCGGCATCGGCTTCTTCCACCTGTTCGCGCGTGATGCCCAACAGGTAGAGCACGGCATCGAGGAAGGGCACATTGACCGAGGTGTGGGCCGCCTCGCGCACGACCTGCTTGGCGTTGAACGCGACTCCGAGACCGGCGGCAGCGAGCATGTCCAGGTCGTTCGCACCGTCCCCAATGGCGATCGTGCGACTCAGTGGAATGCCGTCGAGTTCGGCGAAATCCCGAAGGGCACGGGCCTTGCCCTCGCGGTCGACGATGTCGCCGATCAGCTTGCCGGTGAGTCGGCCGTCGACGATCTCCAGCATGTTCGCACGTGAGTGATCGATGCCGAGTTCATCAGCCAGGGGATCGACGACTTGGCTGAAGCCACCACTGACTACGGCCAAGGAGTAGCCGAGTCGTTTCAACGTACGACACAACGTGCGCGCACCAGGAGTGATTGTTATCTCGCGGCGTACCTGGTCGAGCACGGCTGCATCGACGCCGGCGAGCAATGCGACCCGGGCGCGCAGTGAGTCGGCGAATTCGATCTCCCCGTTCATTGCGGCGGCAGTGGCAGCGGCAACCTGGGCTTCGCACCCTGCATGGCGAGCGATGACCTCGATGACTTCGTTCTGGATCAACGTCGAGTCGACGTCCATGACGACCAAGTGCTTGCCTCGCCGATGCAACCCGGCGTACTGCACCGCGACGTCGACGTGGGATGTGATCGCTTGATCCGCGAGAGCGCGCCGAAGACCATCGCGGTCGACGCCGGACACCTCGAGTTCGACCGCGGTGACGGGGTAGGACGCAACCCGGGTGATGCGGTCGATGTTCGCGCCTTCCGAGGCAATTCGCTGAGCCAGGGTCGAGAGAGCGCCGGGGCGCAGGGGCGAACCGAGCACAGTCACGGCCAGCCGGCCCCGCCTGCGCGGATCGTCCTCCAGCGCGCCCTCGACAACCTCGACATTCAATCCCAGCTCGGCGCCGATTCGACGGGCGACCGCTCCCACCTCGCCGAGAACGTCCGCGCGCCCGCCGAGCAACAGGCCCAGGATCAGGACGCCGCGTACGACGATCTGTTCGATATCGAGCACCTCGACGTCGTACCCGGCGAGTTCCTGGGTGAGCTTGGCAGTGACGCCCGGACGGTCTCGTCCGTTCAGGGTCACCAGGAGCGTTCGACGCGTGTCCATCGCGGTGAAATCTATCGGCGCCCCGAGTCAGTCGTCGTCAGTGGGGCGAGCGCTGTATCCGGTGCTCAGTGCTCGTCGGGCTGCCGCCGCCATGGGTGCCAACGCCTCCGTACGGGCCTGGGCTTGGGAAGAGCTGGCCGCCGCCCCGTCGTCCTGGGCGGCCCACGCAAGGATCGAGGCGAGTCTCGTGGCGGTGGAGATGAGTCGTCGATGCCGGGGGCCCAAGGTCGGCGGAAACTCGAGGTGGCGGACCTCGTCGTCGATTCGCTGCAACCGCAAGGCCAGGTCGGCACGATCCTTTGCGAGGTCGAGCATCTCGAGCGTCGCGGTGGTGTCGCGCATCGCTTCGGCCAAATCGCGTTCGTATTCCGATACACGTCCTCGCGGCACCGAGACGTCGGCATTGATCGTCGAGACGTCCCAGCGCACGACGGTGCCGGCCGGCGATGATGCGACGGCCGGCACGAAGCCGATTGGCTCAGGGCCGGCTGCGATAACGGCTTCGCGCGCATGGATGGCCGCCTCGTTGAAATCTCGCGGCCCAGGTAGGCCGAGCGCATCGCCGGGGATCGGCAACACCAGGCGCAACGACGTCGTCCCCTGGCTGCGCAACCGGCTCAGTCCGATGGAGAGCGCGAGCGGCTCGTCGGGGTCGTTGTCGTCGGGAGATTCGAGACCCACGATGCGATGCAGGGCGTCACCTGCGACGGTGTGTACGTCGGCTTCGTCGAGGCTCGCTCGACCGTAGAGCCACGCATTCGTCCAAGCCACGAACATGCCGCCGCGCGGGAACATCGACATGGATCGAAGAGTATTGGCACTAGGGTTCGTTGGGCCGTTCAGCAAGACCTGGGACGCGCAAAGTTCGCAGGTTTCGCGGGTGAGGAGTCTCGGTGAGCGTCGTGCTGCGGCTCACCAACGCCGGGGTTGTCCGCGGCGGAACACCTCTGCTGGCTGACATTTCCTGGCAGGTCGACGCCTCCCAGCGATGGGTTGTGCTCGGACCCAACGGCGCCGGCAAGACGACCTTGATGTCGTTGTGCGCGGCGTCGATGCATCCTACGAGTGGCATCGTCGAAGTGCTCGGTGAGAGGCTCGGTGCCGTCGACGTCTTCGAGCTGCGACCACGAATCGGCCTCGCGAGTGCGGCGTTGGCGGAGAGCGTCCCTCCCGATGAGTACGTCCGCGATGTCGTCATGACCGCGTCGTACGCGGTCGTTGGCCGCTGGCGCGAGCACTACGACCAAACCGACGAGCAACGTGCCTATGCCCTGCTCTACCACCTAGGCGCCGGTCAACTGTGGCATCGCCTCTACGGCACATTGTCCGAGGGCGAACGCAAACGAGTTCAGATTGCGCGCGCGCTGATGCCCAATCCGGAGTTGTTGCTGCTGGACGAGCCAGCGGCCGGGCTCGATCTCGGTGCGCGCGAGGATCTGCTCCGCCGATTGACCGAGCTGGCCAACGCGCCGGACGGCCCGGCCCTGGTGTTGGTGACCCACCACGTCGAGGAGATCCCGCCCGGATTCACCCATGCGCTCTTGCTTCGAGGTGGTCAGATGGTTGCTGCCGGCCCGGTTGACGCAGCGTTGACCAACGATGCGCTGTCAGCGGCCTTCGGCATCGACTTGGTCGTCGAGCGGGTGATCGGTCGTTATGGCCCGAGGTGGTTCGCCCGAGCCCGGTGAGGCTTAGTCTTGGCGGGTGGACGGTTGGCTCGCGTGGGCGCTCGTGGCGGTCGGGCTTGTCGTCTTCGAGGTGCTCACCGTCAATCTGGTCTTCGTCATGGTGGCTGGCGGCGCGCTGGCCGCGGCAGTGGTGGCGCTGCTGGGTGGTGGAGTAGCCCTCCAGTTCGGCGTTTTCACAGTCGTGTCGTTGATGCTGGTCGGTGTCGTTCGCCCCGTCGCTCTTCGGCACTTGCGGGTGCCATTCGGGACTCGAACCGGGGTCGACGCACTACGCGGACGCGACGCACTGGTGCTGGAGACGGTGACCGGGCGTGACGGACGGGTCAAGATCGGCGGCGAGGTGTGGTCCGCTCGGGCCTACGACCCGCAGACGCACCACAATGTCGGCGAGGTCCTGCAGGTGATCGAGATATCTGGCGCAACCGCGTTGGTGGGATGAGGAACTGAATGCAAGCCACGCTGATCGGTGCGCTGATCGCTGTCCTGCTCGTCATTGTCGTGTTGGCACGGATGATCAGGATCGTCCCGCAGGCACGCGCGGGGATCGTAGAACGGCTCGGTCGATTTCACCGCACCCTGAACCCGGGCCTGTCGATCCTCGTGCCGTTCGTTGACCGGCTCCTACCGCTGTTGGACATGCGAGAACAGGTCGTCTCCTTCCTTCCCCAACCGGTGATCACGTCGGACAACCTGGTCGTGAGCATCGACTCGGTCATCTACTTCCAGGTCACCGATCCCAAGGCGGCGACGTACGAGATCGCCAACTTCTTGCAGGGTATCGAGCAGTTGACGATCACAACCCTGCGCAACGTCATCGGCAGTTTGGACCTCGAAGACACCCTGACCTCCCGCGATGAGATCAACGCCCAGTTGCGTGGGGTGCTTGACGAGGCGACGGGCAAGTGGGGAATTCGGGTCAACAGAGTCGAACTCAAGGCCATTGATCCGCCTGCGAGCGTGCAGGAGTCGATGGAGAAGCAGATGCGCGCGAACCGCGAGAAGCGTGCGAGCATCCTCACTGCCGAAGGCGCGAAGCAGTCGGCCATCTTGACCGCAGAGGGGCACAAGATTGCGGCCATCCTCACCGCGGAGGGCGATGCCCAAGCGGCCGTGCTTCGAGCCCAAGGGGAGTCCGAGGCCATCGGAAAGGTCTTCGCTGCCATCCATGCCGGCGATCCCGATCAGAAGGTGCTCGCATACCAGTACCTGCAGCAACTCCCGGCGATTGCCAACGGGACTGCCAACACGGTGTGGGTGATCCCCGCCGAACTCAGCAAAGCGATGCAAGCGCTCGGTCAGGCCTTCGGCGGCGGCACCGACGACATCTCGGCTTCGTAGTCCGAACTGCATGTACGTCGTAGCGGTCGATTCGCCTGATGACCCACGGCTCGGGGACTACACGAACCTGACGGATGTCGCTGCGCGTCGCCTGCGCGAACCCGCTGAGGGTCTGTTCATCGCCGAGAGCGCCCTGGTCATCGAGCGGGCTCTCGGCGCCGGATATGAACCCCGCAGTGTTCTCACCTGCGCCAGGTGGCTCGAACAACTCGGGAATCAACCGGGGCTCGACGACGCCCCCGTCTACGTGGCTGACGACGAACTGCTCCGCGCTGTCACCGGCTATCGAGTTCATCGGGGTGCGCTGTCGTCGATGTCCCGGCGACCGCTTCCGGATCTGGTCGACCTGCTGGGTGCGGTAGATCGCGTTGCCATACTCGAGGACATCGTCGATCACACCAATGTTGGCGCGATCTTCCGAAGCGCCGCTGCGCTGGGTGTGCAGGCCGTCGTTGTGTCGCCGAAATGCGCCGACCCGCTCTATCGGCGCAGCGTACGGGTGTCGATGGGATCGGTATTCGCGCTGCCGTGGACGCGTGCGCAGAACTGGCCCACTGATCTGGACGCGATCCGTCACGCCGGGTTGCCGCTGTGGGGTTTGACGCCAGGGCCGGGATCTATCCCGCTCGACGAGGTTCGTCGTGGCGGACAGCACAGGTGGGCATTGATGTTCGGCACCGAAGGCGCCGGACTCACCGCAGCCGCCCTGGAACGTGCCGACGAGTTGGTACGCATTCCCATGCATTCGGGGATCGATTCGCTCAACGTGGCTGCTGCTTCGGCGGTGGCCTTCTATGCGCTCAGCGACCTCAGGTCGGGCGCGGCTACGAGCGTCGACCCCACACGTAGGTAGCGCCGGCCGCGGAGCCAAAGCCGGCAACCGCGCCCCAGAACGGGTTCGGTCCGATGATGGGCAACCACCAGGTGAGGGTGTGGGCCACTCCGAAGACGATGAAGACGACGACGGCAGCGACCACCCCGCTGGCCAAGGCGCGACGGCGCACCGAGGAGGGGGTCTCTTTGTTGTCGGTCCCCTTGTCCACGGAGGACTTGGACCGCTTGGAGGCCGAGGACGCCGACGTGGTGGCCGGCTGGGTGGAACTGGATTGGCCCGACTGGGCCTGGGTTGCCTGCTCGACCTCGCGCAGGAGTCGTTCGATGTCGTCATCGGCCATGAGGCCATTGTGACCCGCTCGATGCGGGAATGCGGCCCCTGGGGACGTACCCTCGGTCCCGTGCGGCAACGAGTGGTCCTGGCCTGGGTCGCGGTGTCCGTCGTGGTGCTCGGCGCATGTGGGGGTGGGTCCTCGACGAGCCGACCCGATTCGAGTGCGCCCCCCCGCCCGAGCGCAACTGAGACCGCAGGTATCACCACCCGGACAGCGCCAGCGCCCGCCCAGGTTGCTCTGGCCCCGGCGCGCCCCGGTGAATCTCTGGTCACTCTGACCGTGCCGGGTGGCTCCTACACTCCGTCGGCCCCCAACGGCGGCACTGATGACTACCGATGCTTCCTGCTCGATTCCCCGCAACAGGCTGATTCGTACATCACCGGGACGGCTTTCCAGCCCGGAAGTGGCCTCGTTCACCACGCGATCTCGTACCGCATCCAGGCGTCTCAAGTGAGTGCCGCAAAGGCGCTCGACGCGAAGTCGCCGACGCCGGGCTGGACGTGCTTCGGAGGAACCGGAATTCCGTCTCCACCAAACACCGATCCGCTGGCGGCGTTGGATCAAGCACAATGGTTGTCCGCCTGGGCCCCCGGTGTCGGCGAGAGTACCTACCCGACGGGTTCGGGGGTGCGACTGTCCCGAGGTAGTCACATCGTCTTGCAGATCCACTACAACTTGTTGGCCGGTCAGGCTGTCGACCGCAGTTCAATCCGCCTTCGACTCGTTCCGGCGACCCAATCGATTCAGGCCGTCGAAACAATGCTTCTGCCGGCTCCGGTTGAATTACCCTGTGCCCCAGGCGAATACGGCGTGCTCTGTCAGCGCAGTTGGGCCGTCGCGGATGTGATCAAGCGATTTGGTCAGCAGGCCGGCTTCACCATTGCCGGGTTGCAGGTGCTCTGCGGAGGGAGCCTGACCAAGCCGAAGGCCGGCGCGACGCAGACCTGCAAGCGCTCGGTGCCGCGCGCCGTCACCGTGTATTCGGCTGCGGGCCACATGCATCTGCTCGGTCGCAAGATCAAGATCGTTGCGAACGCGGGGACAGCTCGCGCGCGCACATTGCTCGACAACACGAATTGGGACTTCGACAGTCAGGGTGCGAAGTCGATCGGAGCCCCATTGGACTTGAACGCCGGTGACCAGATTTCGATCACGTGCACACACGACTCAAGCCTGCGCAAGAAGCTACCGGAGTTGGCGGAACTTCCGTCGCGCTACGTGGTGTGGGGCGAAGGAACGAGCGACGAGATGTGCTTGGGGATCCTGCTCTACACGCGGGGTTAGCTCGCGGCCGGCTCAGTGCTCGGAGAGCAGTGAGCCGAAACCGTCGATCCGGTCGGCGATGCCGTTGCTGCGCAGGGCGTGCCAGAACGTTACTGCGTTGATGGCGAGCACTGGCTTGCCCATTTCGGCCTCGAGCTTGCCGGCGAGACCGGCGAAGTAGAGGTTGGTGCCGGCCTGCAGAATCGCGTCGACGTCATCACCATCGACCTGGCGGACCAGTTCGCGGGTCTTGCCGTAGGTCTCGTGGGCGATCTCCACAGGTCCGGGAGAGCTGTGCCCACCCATGCGGACCACCTCGTACCCGATGTCACCCATGAACTTCTCGACCATGGAGTTACCGATGGGCATGTACGGGCTGATGACGCCGAGTTTGCGGACACCCGGGTAGAGAGCCAAGGCGTCCTGGATCGCCTGCGCGCCGAAGGTGATGTTGCACCCACCCACTTCCTGGGCGATGTCCTGGTAGCGATGAAACTCGCGATCAGAGCGTTCCTTGCCGTCCCAGAAGGTCTCGGCCGAATAGCCGAAGATCACGTGGTCGGGCTTGCAGGTGAGGGAGTCGCGTAGACCCTGCTCCGTCGCAGCTCCGATCGCCTTCACCATTCCGACGAATTCATCCTCGTTGGTCACCACGAACGGCGGAATAACACACCCACGGGTGGCTGTCACAACCCCGGCGGGCTTCATCGCGTTGTACTCGACCTCGACGGCCGTGTTCGTCGATGGCACGAGCACCGCAAATTTCTTGCGGTAGCCGAAGTAGTCGGTGCCATAGCCGTAGCCGTCGATCATGATTGCTCCCGGTGTGAATAGCCAACTTGTGGTGATCCGAAACTGCGAAGTGATTCGAAACTGCGCGGGTGTGTCCTATCACGCGGGCCGGAGGGCTTGGCCAGCGGCCTCAGAACTGAACGGTCCGTGTGGTTCTGGTGGTGGGATCGTCGGCTTCGAAGAAGTCAGCTTTCGCGAACAGGATCGAGTCTCCATCGATCCGCCAATCGACCTCGGGCATCGTCATGAGCGACTCGAAAGAGTCGCGGATTGAGTACGGCTGATGCGAACGCGGATCGGCACGGCGAACCGCAGAGCGCGTCGCGGCGCGTGGCGCTTGGGCTGTTCGTTCTTCGCGTAGTCGTTGATCAGCCGCGGGGCCCCGGCTCCTCCGCGGGCGGTTTCCCTTCGCCGTCGGCGGCCCGATCGCGGGCCCGTTGCTCGCGGCGGGCGTCCTCACTGAGCCTGCGGAGATAGTCCGGGTCGTCATCGGGACCCAGGGGACCTCGCGTGGTCGTCGGTGGGTTCCGGGACGTCGAGGGGATGATCGACTTCGGTCGGCCGGCAACGAGCCAGGCAAGGGGACCCAGGAACGGGATCACGACGATGACGATCATCCAGACCACTCGCGGGAGTACGCGGACCGTGTCCGAGGGGGTCTGGATCGCGTCGACGAGGCAATAGACCACCAGCGCGAGGGCAACCAGATACGGAAGGGCACGGATCACATCACGAGTGTAGGCACGTCTGTGCCGAGATGTTGGCGGCGAGCACGGTAGAAAAGCCCTGTGAGCGAATCGACACAGACATTCAGCGGCTGGTTGGCATCGGATGACCTTGATGCTGCTCGTGAGCGACTCCCGATCTTGTACGTCGACGCGGTCCCCGTCCGGGTCGACGCGCACGGAAGGGTCACGAGCGTGGGGCTTCTTCTTCGGGCGATGCCCGACGGCAGTGTGAGTCGCGCGATCGTGTCCGGGCGGGTCCTGTACGGCGAGCGCATCCGCGACGCGCTCATGCGTCATCTTGAGAAGGATCTTGGGTCGATGGCACTGCCGCAGCTTCCGCTGTCACCAACACCTTTCACCGTGGTGGAGTACTTCCCCGATCCGTTGGTGACGGGTTTCCACGACCCGCGCCAGCATGCCGTGAGTCTGGCGTTCGTCGTACGTGTCGCCGGCGACTGCGTCCCATCGCACGACGCCCTGGATCTCGCCTGGCTCTCGCCGACTGAGGCTGCCAGCGAGGTGGTTCGGGCCGAGATGACCGGTGGTCACGATCGAGTCGTACGACTCGCCCTGGCCCACGTCGGCGCGCTGCCCTAGCCGGACGGCCCAAGAAGTTCGCATGCCCGCTTGACTCGCGCCCCTGATGGATCCGAGGACAACTCAACCCAGTCGGTCGCACCCACTGCAGCGTCTGGACCATGATCTACACGCCTTCGGGCCGTTGACTCAATGGCGGTGCGGCTCGGCGCTCAGGCAGGCGAGATGCGATTGACGCGTTGTTCAAAGAAACAGGTGTCAGCGAGGTCTATCGAGCAACGGACAGGCCGTTCAACCTCGTGATCGAGGCGCGGCCTTGGTACCCGAGTTCGAACCACCACGTCGCGCCGGCTTGGGCCCACCCTGCGGTCGGCGCGTCTTGTTGCGCCCATCGCGATGCTCGTGGGTCGTTGCGCGCCCGTCCTGGCGGTCGCGCGGCTTACTGCGGCCCTGGCGTTGTTCGTTGGTCTTCGGATGGACTTCACGGGGCGGGCGGACGGCTCGTACCGGTGTCGGGGGGCCTACCAAGTCGACCACGTCAGGTGCGTCGCTGACCTCGCGTCGCATCGACGGTTCGACGCCGGCCGATTTGAGGACTCGATCGACACCGCGACGTTCTTTGGTCAGGGCCACTGTCACGACGGTGCCGCCGGCACCGGCGCGAGCGGTACGGCCGGAGCGATGCACGTACGACTTGTGGTCACTAGGCGGATCGGAATGCACGACCACATCGATATCGTCGACGTGAATCCCGCGCGCCGCAACGTCGGTGGCAACGAGGACCCGGGGGTATCCGTCCATGAATGACTGCAGTGCGCGCGTTCGGACGGCTTGGGTCTTCCCACCGTGAAGTGAGCCGGCCGGGATCCCGCTCTCCTTGAGTTCATCCGCGACTCGGTCGGCGCCGATCTGGCTGCGTACGAAGATGAGCGTGCGCCCACTGCCGTTCGCGAGTGCTGCGACGACGGCGCGCTTGCGCCGCCAGTCGGGAACTTCGACGATGTGGTGGGTCATCGTGTCGATCGGGGAGACCTCTGGATCGGTCGCGACCAAGATCGGTGATGGCATGAACTCTGCGGCCAGCGAGTCGACGTCTCCGTCGAGCGTGGCGCTGAAAAGCATCCGCTGACCTCGCTCAGGAACTTGGCGGAGGATCTCCTGCATGGGCTCCAGGAAGCCGAGTTCGCACATGTGGTCAGCCTCGTCGAGGACGGAGATCTCGATGCTGCCGAGCTCGCAGTCACCGTTGTCGACGAGATCGATGAGGCGACCCGGTGTTGCCACGACATAGTCGACGCCGCGATGCAAGGCGGTGCGCTGCGGGCCGTACGGCGCGCCGCCGGTCACTACGACACCGTGCATTCCCAACGACTGAGCCAATGGCGTGAGTTCGCGGGCCACCTGGGCGGCGAGTTCGCGCGTCGGAACCAGGATGATCGCGCGCGGTGAGTACCGACGCGGTCGACCGGAGTGCTCGCGAAAGGCAACCAGCGCGGCGAGCATGGGAAGGCCAAACCCCAGGGTCTTACCGGATCCGGTCTGCGCGCGGGCGAGGATGTCTTCGCCCGCAAGCGCATCGGGCAAGGTCGCGGCCTGGATGGCGAAGGGGGTCTCGATTCCGCGCTCGGACAGCGCGTTGACCAGCGCGCGGGGGAGGCCCGCCTGCCGGAAGGACGTCGCGGGCGACTGTGGCTCACGGACGTCGAGCGCGGGGCGTGCTTGTGGACTGCGCGGTTGAGGTTTGCGTGATTGCTTCGGACGTGCGGACTGTTTCGGACGTGCGGACACTGTGAATCCTTCGGAGTTGGACCACCATTAGGCGGTCGGACCCCGGTCACAGAGATGTCCCGCTGACGCGATTGACAAGGGTCGCCCACAGGCTGGGCAGTTGACGTTGCCTGGTGAGGTTACCCGTAACCGGGCGGAATCAACGAATCGTGCGCGGTGTGCTCGCGAGTCGAGCAGATCTTCGGTCGCACCTGCGTATCCTGCGGCAGTGAGCGCAGCCCACGACGTGATGAGTACCTACGGTTCAGCGATTGATCATTTTCTCGGCGTCCACGAGGCCGAACTCATCGAGTTCCGACGCGATCTGCACAGTCGTCCCGAACTCAGCGGGCAGGAGTACCTCACGACCGCTGCCGTGGGGCGTCGCCTCCGCGAGGCCGGGCTCAGACCAGAACCCCTTCGGGTCGGAACCGGCTTGACGTGCGATGTCGGTGGTGTTGGCGGCCCGGTTGTCGCCCTGCGCGCTGATCTGGATGCCTTGGCGATGAAGGACGGCAGCCACACGGCGTATCGATCGGAGTTCGACGGTGTCGCGCATTCGTGCGGACACGACGTGCACACGACCATCGTGCTCGGCGCGGGCTTGCTCCTGCACCAACTTCTCGGTGAAGCGCAAGCGACGGTTCGACTCATCTTCGAACCCAGCGAGGAAGAGGTTCCCGGCGGTGCGGTCGACGTCATCGAAGAGGGTCGGCTCAAGGACGTTCAGGCGATCTTCGCGTTGCACTGTGATCCGAAGCTCGACGCGGGACTTGTCGGCACCCGCAGCGGTCCAATCACGTCGGCCGCTGATCTCGTGGAAATCACCCTCACCGGTCCGGGTGGACATACCGCGCGACCGCACCTCACCGTCGACTTGTTAGCGGTGGCCGGTCGACTGCTCACGCAGCTCTCGGATGAGGTGGCGGCGCATGCCGCCGACGTTGGTCCGTTGTCGCTTGTCTTCGGCGCAGTCCACGGCGGTGATGCGGCGAATGTGATCCCGGCCGAAGTTCTGCTGCGTGCGTCCTTACGTACGCCGAACCCTCATGCCTGGATGCGGGCACCAGCGATCATCGAGGCTGCCGTGCACGCGCTAGTGGACGCCTCCGGTGCGGTCGTGACCGTCAAGCACCGGCGAGGAGTTCCGCCGGTGGACAACGACGCGGCCGCGACTGCGCTGCTCGAGGAGGCGGCGATTGCCGCCCTGGGCGAGGGCTGTCTTCGGGAGGCTGACCATTCGCTCGGTGGCGATTCGTTTGCCTGGTACGCCAAGCAGACGCAGGGTTCCTACGCGCGGTTGGGGGTCCACGATCCGCGCGCTGGCGCAGCGCGCAAGGACCTGCACTCGGCCGACTTCGACGTTGACGAGAGGTCGATCGGCTATGGCGTTCGCCTCTTGGTGGTCGCTGCGCTCACCGCTATCAAGACGATCGAGAACTGACCGGATCACGTCACGGAACCGGCCACAGTCACAGAACCGGCCACAGATGAACCGGCTCGTTTGCGTGCATGTGCTCCTGATAGCCCTGCACCATCGCGCGTAGGGCATCCATTCGCGACAGCCCGCGTTCTTCGAGCGACGCGGTCGTCTCCAACTGCCAGAACGCCCCGTTGCGGCCGGTCGTACACCGGGCTTCGATGATGCTCAGCAATCGCTCGCGCGCCGAATCGTCGACGCCCAAATTGCGCAAGCCTTCGTGGGCCATCGGGAGTAGATGCCGAAGGACCAACTCGGTGACGGGGACCACGCCCACGCCGGGCCAGTAGACGTTCGTTTCGATGCCGTTGATCGCCGCCACGGTGAGGTTCTCTTCGGCTGTGGCAAAGGACATCCGCGACCACGCTGGACGGTCCGCGGTGCTGAGCGCGCGCAGAGCTCCGAAGAAGAACGCGCTGTTGGCCAGGATGTCCACCACGCTCGGCCCGGCTGGGAGCACCCGGTTCTCGATGCGCAGATGTGGAACACCGGCCGCGACGTCGTAGATAGGTCTGTTCCAGCGCCACACGGTTCCGTTGTGCAGGCGCAGTTCCTGAAGTGACGGAGTCCCACCCGAGTCCAGCACTTCTCTGGGGTCTTCGTCAGACAGGACAGGCAGCAGCGCCGGGAAGTAGCGAGTGTTCTCCTCGAAGAGATCGAAGACACTGGTGATCCAACGCTCCCCGAACCACACCCGCGGCCGTACGCCCTGAGCCTTTAGTTCATCTGGGCGCACGTCGGTCGCTTGCGTGAAGAGAGCGATGCGAGTTTCGTGCCAGAGTTGACGACCCATGAAATACGGGCTGTTGGCGCCGAGCGCCACCTGCACACCGGCGAGGCATTGCGCCGCATTCCAATGATCGGCAAAGTCCTCGGGCGCGACCTGCACATGGAACTGGACGCTCGTGCACGCCGCTTCCGGTGCGATTGAGTCGGACCATGTCTCCAGGCTCTCAACGCCCCGGATATCGATGTGTAGGTCTTCGCCGCGCGCCAACAGCATCTGCTCGTCGAGCAACGCGTAGCGCGGGGCGGTGCTGATGGCATCGTGGGTGAGGTGTGCTTCGGTGAGCGTCGGGAGGATGCCGATCATCACCATCGACGCTCCGGCTTCCCGCGCGTGCTCATTGGCTGCATTGAGTTGGGCGCGGACGTCCGACTCGTACTGCACGAGACCATCGCCACTCAGCGAACGCGGTGGCACGTTGATCTCGAGGTTGAAGCGCCCCAACTCACTCTGGAAAGCCGGATCGACGATGCGATCGAGCACCTCTGCGTTGCGCAAGGCTGGATCACCGTTCGAGTCCACCAGGTTGAGTTCGACCTCCATCCCGGTCATGGGGTGCTCGAAGTCGAAGCGTGACTCGCGGAGCATGCGTTCGAAGACGTCGAGGCATCTATGGACCTTGTCGCGATAGTGCAGACGGTCCTCGCGTGTGAAGACCCGTTGCGCTACCTCTTCGCCCATGTGCCCAGCGTGCCGTGAGCGGGCAGCGCAGGCACCCCGTTTCGCCCACTTCGCGTTGTCGATTGCTTCGGGCAGGATGGCTGCATGCGCGAAGTCGTTGATGAATCGGGCCGAACCGACTCCCTACGCGACGCTCAGGCGAAAGCGGCTCGGCTCTTCGAGGAGGTGGTCGATCGCGGGCTCATCCGGCCCGGTCGCAGTGAGAGCCAGATCAGCGACGACGTGCGTACCGTTGCCGCCGAGCTGCTCGGAGTGACTCAGCACTGGCACAAGCGCATCGTGCGATCCGGACCCAACACCCTGCTCCCGTACGCCGAGAACCCACCGGACCGTCAGATCGGCGCGGACGACATCGTCTTCTTCGACTTCGGCCCGGTCTTCGCGGCGTGGGAAGCCGACTTCGGTCGGACCTACGTGCTCGGTGAGGATCCGGTGAAGTTACGCCTCCGCGACGATCTCGAACCCGTGTTCTGGGAGGGTCGTCGGTACTTCGAGGCGGAGCCGGACATCACCGGGGGCGAGTTGTATGCCTTCGTTGTCGAGAGCGCGCAGGCCCGGGGCTGGGAGTACGGCGGCCCGATTGCCGGTCACCTCATCGGCGAGTTCCCGCACGAACGGATCCATGGCGACAAGATCACGCTCTACATCGCGCCCGAGAACGCCACCAGGATGCGCGATCTCGATGAGCAAGGGTGCGAACGCCACTGGATCTTGGAGATTCACCTGGTTGATCGCGACCGCCAGATCGGTGGTTTCTTCGAGCAACTGCTGACGATCTGAGGACCACGAGCACTCCACAGAATCATGCGCGTCGTCCGCGGCTGGCCGTAACGTGGTCGCCATGACGACGAACTGGACCGCGCCGACAGTCGAACGCATTGACCCCGACCCCATCTCTGGTGAGCGGGAGGCGCTGGAACAGTGGCTGGACTACCACCGCACGACCTTGCTCATGAAGTGCGCCGGGCTCACGGCGATCCAGCTGACGGCTCGCTCGGTCCCGCCTTCGACGATGTCGCTGCTCGGCTTGGTGCGACACATGGTCGAGGTCGAACGATGGTGGTTCCGGATCTACGCCGACGGTCAAGACCTCGCCCCTCCATACAGCACGGACGGCGACCAGGACGCTGACTTCGACGGTGCTGCCGAGGACGGCGCGGAGTCCGATCTGGCGACGTTTCAGCGCGAGGTCCAGGCGGCCCGCGAGGCGGTTGCCGGCAAAGGGCTCGACGACGTCGTGCCCCGCCGTGGGGATCATCCTTTGCAGCCCAGGGACATCCGTTGGATCTACGTCCACATGATCGAGGAATATGCGCGGCACAACGGCCATGCCGACCTCATCCGCGAGCGGATCGACGGAGCCACCGGCGACTGACTTGCCCCCTCCTCCCGCGATGAAGGTGCCCCAGGATGCGCTAGAGGCAGCGCTGGCGCCCCAAGGTGCGGTTAGCGGGCGCGCATTCGGTTGTTGCGCGGGTTGTGTTCGACCTCGGCTAGACCGAGTTCCTCGAGCACCGGCGGAACGTACATGCCGAAGCGCCCGCGCAGTCCCTTCTTCAACCCGTACCAGCCGCCCACGGGGTTGCTGTTCGCTCGGCCCCACGCCTCGACGGTGCCGTCCGCAGCAGGCTTCTGCTCGTCGGCGCTGCCGAGCAGCATCCAATCCGCATGCGAGGTCAACATCGCGTGCAGGTCGTCGATGCAACGAAGGTCGTACTTGAGCTGGGTCTTGCCGACTTGGACGACCAAGGCCGGCGGCTCGGCGGTTTCGTCCCGGTACGCCTCGAACTGCGACGAACCGCTGGGGGTGGAGAGCACCCACGGGCTTTCATGGGTGCCGGTCGATTTCGGCGCCATCACTCCTCCTCGGTGGCCCCCAAGCCCTCGGTGGCTCCCACGCCATCCGGCCGCGGAGCGGGCTTCCAGTCAGTCACGATCTTTGCCACTGCGGTCACGAGAATCAACTGCCCCATGATCGCCTCGAGGATCGCGAATGTCTGCCCAGGGTTGGCGGCCGGCACGAGGTTGCCGAAGCCGGTGGTCGTGAGGGTGGTGAAACTGAAGAAGAGATCCTCGGACAAAGTCCCCGGTCCCTGATCGCCGAAGAACGGCGTCGATTGCAGCGAGCCGAGGAGCCGGTAGATGAACCCGAACATCATGCCGACCAGCAGGTACGCCGCGATGGCTCCGAGCAGCGTTTGCAGGTCGATGACGCGCCGGCTCAGGAGATGGCGGCCGACAACGATTGGTGCGACGAGGTAGAGCAAGATGCTGAAACCGGTGATGAGGTTCGAGACCCACGAAGGAGGCGTATCGCCACCGGTTAGGAAGAATCCGGCGACAGCGACTATGCCGAGAACGACAAGGGCTATTCCGGCAATCCGCTGCGCCCGCCCTGACTCGGACACGGTGAAGACGACCCACACAGTCAAGATCTGAACGAACAGGATCACCGAGTTCCATCGCGGTCCGAGCGAGGAGACCGACAAGCCGTACGCCACCAGAATCAGGATGATGACGAAGCCGTACCGGTTCTGTGCCCGGGAGTCATCTCTGGGCAAGAGGCGGCTCATGGTGGCACCTTCCGTGTGTCATCGGCTTGAATGCGCAGATGAGTCCGCGACGACGGCCTGCAGTGGAGTCGAGCGGGCTGAATGCTATCCGCGCGGTGACCGATCCCGCCCGAAACCGGATCTGGCGTCAGGGAGAGGGGAGTTCGTGAACACACATGAACTGGGTTCCCTGCGGGGCCGGGTGGCGGTTGTCACCGGTTCCACGCGGGGATTTGGCCGTGTTCTCGTCAACAGACTCGCCGATGTGGGTGTCCGGGTGGTGATCTCCGGAATCGACCTACCCGAGTCGCTGGCCTTCGCCGAGGAGCTCACGAGTCGTGGCGTCGACGCCGTTGCGGCACCGGGAGATGTTCGGCTGCGGGCAGAAGTCGACGGACTAGCCCGGATCGCAGTGGATTCGTTCGGCCAGTTGGACATCTGGGTCAACAATGCCGCGTACGAGACGCCGGGAATGGGCTGGACGCTGGACTTCGACCCCGAGACCTACGAGAAGCTCCTGCGCGTGAACACCCTGGGTACCTACTTCGGATCCCGCGCGGCGCTGACGACCATGATCGCGTGCGGCTCGGGCGCGTTGGTGAACGTAACTGGTCGAGGTGACGATCTTCGGGCGACGAAGTACTCGAATCCGTACGGCGCGAGCAAGGCGTGGGTGCGTTCGTTCACCCGCACGCTGGCCGCCGAGTACAAGGAGTCCGGCGTGCGGATCATCGGATTCAACCCGGGCCTGATGAAG
>Ga0315273_10001783_pt1 | contig 24829 bp, 21 predicted proteins | sample YL17G02_0_MG_FD_205753 | JGI IMG/M metagenome (GOLD analysis project Ga0315273, IMG submission 205753) | Sediment microbial communities from Yellowstone Lake, YNP, Wyoming, USA - YL17G02_0 | ecosystem: Environmental > Aquatic > Freshwater > Lake > Sediment | place: USA: Wyoming | collected... | reverse complement strand
CTGCCGCTCCGGCTTCCGACGACCCAGCGCCATGTCCGCGTCCTCCGTGACCTGTTAGCTTCAAAGCGGCCGCCAGTCTATCATGTCTAGATGGCCCTGTCAAGCCCACTTTTGCGGCGGACTGCTAGCGAGCGCGCGAAGATCCCGGCGATCTTGATGCGAGCTGATGCTGCCTCCACTGATCCGGTGAGGGCGCACTCGATGAGACACGCCAGATATTCTTCGTCGCGGGAGAACGAGTTGTTGCATGCGATGCATGCGGGCACTACGGGCAGGTTCTCCGGAAGCGGCTCGTCAAGGAACACGCGGGACGGGACATGATCGCGCGTTTCGTCCAGACCACCACAGTAGACGCACCGTGCCTTATTCCGGTCGTCAGCAAAGTCCTTGATTTGCCGCATGGTTGGATGCTACGGCGTGGTGAAACCACGAGCAAGGGCATCTCGGTAGCCGCAGACCGACTAAGCGAAGGTGTCGGACGTGACTTGATTTGCTGATGGCGTATCCTGGCACGGTGAAACGCTGTTTCACGGTCGTCAGAATCACGCAAACGCGTCGAACCTGGCGTCTGAATCGTGGGATCGAACACCCGGTAAACCGGTCCACCAAACCGGCTAAGGGGCCGGACTTCATCAACCGCCACGTTCGAGGCTCGTAGCGCTGGATCGCCACGGGCTCCGCGCGTCCAGGGCAATGGCGCCGACCGCACCAGTGCGGCGAGCGGGGACGTTTTGCGTCCCTGCGGCTTCGCGCGGTACAATTAGATGTAGCTGCGGGCGTAGCTCAATTGGTAGAGTACCAGCCTTCCAAGCTGGTTGTTGCCGGTTCGAGCCCGGTCGCCCGCTATCGTTCGCCCACTTGCGTTCGGCGGCGCCAATCACACGCGCCATTCGCCCAACCTGCCCCACTTTCCCGCGTTCCCCGCCCCAACTCGGGGCTCGCCCTTCGGCACTAGCAACTCCCACCCCAGTCCCACCTCCCCGCCTCCGCTCTCCGCCCATTCCCCGACACCCCCTGTCTCCGTGTCTCCGCGGTGAGTCCCCCCCCCGTCCCATAACCAACATGCTCAATTAGGTCGCGCGCGCCCGCACTCGATGACCATCTTGGTTATCTGACCCGCCCCGCGCTGCCGCTCGGGCGCCGAAGAATCGCTCGCTGCGGCTCGCGGCTCGGACAGGCAGTTGCGGGCAAGATGCCCGCGCCACCCAACTCGCGGGCAAGATGCCCGCAGCACCCAAAATTAGCACCGCGTTTGTACCGTACTGCGTGTCGCCGGCGCGGATTCGCGCCCGTGCGCGGTTTGCGCCGGCAAGTCGAGGGGGTACAATGCGCGATTCAAGAACAAGGGCGTTCGCAGGCGAGCGACGCAAGCGCCCCAGGCATAGGCCCAGGCCAAGACACAGGCACAGGGTGAGTTCCAGGCCCAGGCCGAGGCACAGGCCCAGGGCAAGACCGAGCCGAGGCCTTGGCCTTGGCCTTGCCAGCCCCCGTGGAGGCATGAGGATGTCCGTGCCGGCCCATGCGGCGCCGCACCCGGAGACGCTGCCGTCCCGCGTGCAGGACGCCACCGGAGAGTCCGTCTTCAACTGCTATCAGTGCGGCAAATGCACGGCGGGCTGCCCGCTGGCCGCCGAGATGGACTACGCGCCGAACCAAATCCTGCGGCTGCTCCAGCTCGATCTGCCGGAGATGGAGCAGGAGGTGCTCACCGCCTTTTCCATCTGGCTGTGCCTGACGTGCGAGACTTGCGCGGCGCGCTGCCCGCAGGAGGTCGATCTGCCGCGGATCATGGACTACCTGCGACAGGAAGCGCTGCGGCGCGGCTTGGTCCACCCCAAGGCGAAGGACATTCTCGCGTTCCATCAGGCGTTCCTGGACACGATCCGCCGCGGCGGCCGGCTGCACGAGGTTGGGCTGATCGCCGCCTACAAGCTCAAGACGCTGCACTTGCTCCAGGACGTGCTGCTGGCCCCGAAGCTGATGGCGCGCGGCAAGCTGAACCTGGTGCCGCACGGCATCGCCGGCAAGGAGGCTGTGCGGCGCATCTTTGAGCGCTGTGGCACCGGCATCCTGCCGGTGGATGCGGGTGCGACCGGCGTGAGCGAGACGCACGCCGGCGACGCGGAGGGGAGCGGCACATGAAGATCGGCTTTTTCCCCGGCTGTTCGCTGGAGGGCTCCTCGCGCGAGTACAACGAATCGCTCCAGGCGATCGCGCCGCTGCTGGACGTGGAATTGATCGAGGTGCCCGACTGGAATTGCTGCGGCGCGACGGCCGCCCACAGCCTCAACCACACGCTGGCCCTGGCCCTGCCGGCGCGCATCCTCGCGCTGGCGGAGAAGGCGGGGATGGACGAGCTGGTCGTGCCCTGTTCGGCATGCTTCAGCCGGCTGGCGAGCACACGACATGAACTGCGGCAGAACGAAGCGCTGCGCAGGGCCATCGCGACGTGCATCGAGATCGAGTACACCGGGCGCACGAAGATCGTCAACGTTCTGGAGCTGCTGCTGCGCTGCGCGGCCAACGGCCTGAAGGAAAAGGTGCGGCAGCCGTTCGCGCACAAGGTCGCGTGCTACTACGGCTGTTACCTGACGCGGCCGGCGGAGATCACCACGTGCCAGCGGGCGGAAGACCCGCAGGAGATGGATGACCTGATGAAGCTCGTCGGCGCGGAGCCGCTGGATTGGGCGTTCAAGGTCGAGTGCTGTGGGGCGGGGCTGTCCGTCTCCCGCACGGAGACGGTCGCCGAGCTCTCCGGCCGCATCGTCGAGGACGCGGTCTATCGCGGCGCTGAGGCGCTCATCGTCGCCTGCCCGATGTGCCACACGAACCTCGATCTGCGGCGGGGGGCGATCGAACGGCGGCGGCAGGCGAAGTACGCAGTCCCCGTGCTTTACGTCAGCCAGGTTGTCGGCCTCGCGCTGGGGCTGAGCGAGCGCGAAGTGGGGCTGCACCGGCATCATGTGCCGGTGCGCTTCGCGGCCCCAGCAGCAAGGCCGGGCACGGGTGTGCCACAAGCCGGACACCGGCTGGAAGCCGGTGCCACAGAACAGGCGGTGGGCGCCGGGCAGCACCGGCTGGAAGCCGGTGCCACGGAGCAGAAGGAAGAGTGATATGGCCCGCGTCGGCGTCTTCATTTGTCACTGCGGCGAGAACATCGGGGGCACCGTCGATTGTGCCGCGGTCGCCCAGGCGGCGGGCGAGCTCCCCGGCGTCGTTCACGCCGTGGACTACAAGTATATGTGCTCCGATCCGGGGCAGAACCTGATCCGCGAGGCGATCAAAGAGAAGCGGCTGACCGGCGTGGTCGTCGCGGCCTGCTCGCCGCGGATGCACGAGCCCACCTTCCGCCGGGCGTGCGCCGACGCGGGGCTGAACCCGTTCCTGTGCGAGATGGCCAACGTCCGTGAGCACTGCTCGTGGGTACACGAAAAGGGGGAAGTGACGACGGAGAAGGCGATCGACCTCGTCCGCATCATGGTCGAGAAGGTTAAACGCAACCGGCCGCTGTTCCCGATCAACGTGCCGGTCACCAAGACGGCGCTGGTGCTCGGCGGGGGCATCGCGGGCATCCAGGCGGCACTGGACATTGCCAACGCGGGGCACAAGGTCATTATGGTCGAGCGTGACCCGTCGATCGGCGGGCACATGGCGCAGCTTTCGGAGACTTTCCCGACGCTGGACTGCTCGCAGTGCATTCTGACGCCGCGGATGGTAGAGGTCGCCCAACACCCGGACATTACGCTGTACACATATGCGGAATTGGAGAACGTGGCGGGCTTCATCGGCAACTTCCGCGTGGTGATTCGCAAGAAGGCCCGCAGTCTCGATGAGAAGCTGTGTACCGGCTGCGGGCTGTGTACGCAGAAGTGCCCGACCAAGAAGATCCTCAGTGAGTTCAACGCCAGGCTGGGCATGAGGACCGCGATTTACGTGCCCTTCCCCCAGGCGGTACCCAACAAGCCGGTGATCGACCGGGAGCACTGCACGTTCTTCAAGACCGGGCGGTGCAAGCTGTGCGAGCGCGTCTGTCCGACGAAGGCGATCCGTTTCGACCAGCAGGACGAGCTGGTCGAGGCCAACGTCGGGGCGATCGTAGTCGCCACCGGGTATGAGGTCAAAGGTACCGATTTCTTCCCCGAGTACGGCTACGGCAAGTACAAGGACGTCATCACCGGGCTCCAGTTCGAGCGGCTGGCATCCGCGTCCGGGCCGACCCTCGGCGTCATCAAGCGGCCGTCCGACGGCAACGTGCCCGAGACGGTAGTGTTCATCGCATGTGCCGGCTCGCGCGATCCGGCCAAAGGGATCAACTACTGCTCCAAGATCTGCTGCATGTACACCGCCAAGCACGCGATGCTGTACAAGCACAAAGTACACAGCGGCAAGGCGTATGTCTTTTATATGGACATTCGCGCCGGCGGGAAGATGTACGAGGAGTTCGTCCGGCGGGCGGTCCAGGAGGACGAAGTCAACTATGTCCGCGGGCGCGTGTCGCGCATCTACGCCCGCGACGGGCAGTTGATCGTGAAGGGCGTGGACACGCTGCTCAACTCGCGGCCGCTGGAGATCAAGGCGGACCTGGTGGTGCTGGCCAGCGCGATGGTGGCCCAGAAGGACGCCGAGGAGCTGGCCCAGAAGCTCAAGGTGAGCTACGACGGCGACCATTTCCTGTCCGAGGCGCATCCCAAGCTGCGGCCGGTGGAGATGAACACGGCCGGGGTGTTCGTGGCGGGTGCGTGCCAGGCGCCGAAGGACATTCCGGAGACGGTCGCGCAGGCGTCGGCTGCGGCGAGCAAGGTGGCGGGCCTGTTCTCCAAGGATGAGCTGTCGCGCGATCCGGTCGTCGCGGTCGTCAACCGGCTTGGGCCGCCGACGTTCACCACTTGCGTCGGCTGCTTCCTGTGCGAGTCCGCGTGCCCGTATCAGGCGATCGAGCGCGAGGAGATCAAGACCCGCGACGGGAAGCTCATCAAGACCGTGGCTAAGATCAACCAGAGCGTCTGCCAGGGTTGCGGGACGTGCGTGGCGCTGTGCCGGACGAAGTCCATAGACCTGCAAGGGTTCACGAATGAGCAGGTCTTTGCCGAACTACTGACCCTTTAGCGGCGAACGAACGTGATTTTGGATTTTGGATTTTGGATTTTGGATTGGGGCGGCGGCCGAACCCCGATCCGCAATCCACAATCCACAATCCAAATTCCGAAATAGGAAATGCGCATGGCCGACTTTGAGCCGAAGCTTGTTGCTTTTGTCTGCAACTGGTGTACGTACGCCGGTGCGGACCTGACCGGGACGAGCCGGATCAAGTACTCGCCGAACGTGCGCATGATTCGCCTGCCCTGCACTGGCCGGATTGACTTCATGTTGCTGCTCCAGGCGTTCGGGCAGGGGGTGGACGGCGTCATCGTGTCGGGCTGTCACCCGGGCGATTGCCACTACACTTCGGGCAATTTCCACGCCCGGCGGCGATGGATGCTGTCTCGCCGGCTGGTGGACTTCATGGGCATCGACCTGCGGCGGATCCACTTTTCGTGGGTGTCGGCGGCCGAGGGGGCGAAGTGGGCGGAGCTGGTGAACGGCGTCACGGAGGAGGTCCGCAAGCTGGGGCCATATGAGGGATTCCCGAAGCGATTGAACGGGCGGCTGAAGGCCGTCGAGGTCGGATGATGGACGCATTACGCGAGAAAGCCCGGGCCTTGCTCGAAGGCGGGACGGTCAAGGTTGTGATCGGGTACGCCGGCGGGTCCGATCCGCAGCGTGCGCGGGCGGTGTTTGTCCGCGACGCGGCGCAGGCGGACCAGCTTATCTGGAACGAGACCTGCCGGCAGAACCTGGCGACGTATCTCAACAAGCCGGAGGTCAAGGCGCTGGGCAAGCCGGCGCTGGTTGCGCGGCCGGCGACGCTGCGGTCGTTGCTCCAGAACGCGGTTGAGAGCCAGCTTGCGGATGAGGCGGTGCTGGCGCTGGCGGTGGCTGACGGCCAGGTGGTCGAGCTGCCCACGTTCGCGGCCATCGAGGAATACCTGGCCCAACAGCCGCACGGGCTGACGGCGGAGCAGCAGCAGGAGCTGTCGCGGCTGGCGGCGCTTTCGCTGGAGGAGCGTTGGGCGTTCTGGTCGGCGGAGCTGGGGCGCTGCATCAAGTGTTTCGCCTGTCGGGCGGCGTGTCCGCTGTGCTACTGCGACCGGTGCATCGTCGAGGTGAATCAGCCGCAGTGGATTCCGGTCGCGTCCGATGCACTGGGCAATCTGGAATGGAATGTGGTGCGGGCGATGCACCTGGCGGGGCGTTGTGTGGATTGCGGGTCGTGTGCCGACGCGTGCCCGGAGGGCATTCGGATTGACCTGCTCAACCGCGTGCTCGCGCAGGAGGCGCTGGGGAGCTTCGGGGCGGAGCCGGGGTATAGCACCCGCAAGGACTACGCCCTGGCGGCGTACAAGCCCGACGACAAGGAAGAATTCATCCGGTGACGAGCATGAGCCAGCAACGGATTCTAGAGAAGAAGTCGCTCGACGAGCTGTTCGGCAAGCTGACCGCGGCCGGCAACCGTGTGCTCGCGCCGCTGCGCAACGGGCAGCGCGTCGAGTTTGCCGAGGTCGGCGCGGGGCAGGGCGGCGGATCGCCGGGGCGCGACACAGCGTCGCAGATCGACCTCGACTACATTCAGACCGCGCGGCCGGCGAAGGAGGTCGTGTTTCCGCGGTACGAGCACATGCTGCGGTATCGTTTGGCCGGCAAGGATGCGCAGGCGGAGGAGATCGCGCCTGAGGCGCGGCCGACCGTGCTGTTCGGGCTGCACCCCTGCGACGCGGCCAGCTTCGCGACGCTGAACGCCGTCTTCACCTGGGACAGCCCGGATGCGTACTTCGAGCCGAAGCTGGCCAAGCTGACGATCGTCGGGCTGAGCTGCACGCAAGGCGATGCGTACTGCTTCTGCACGTCCGTCGGCGGGGGGCCGGGGGCGACGCACGGGAGCGACATTCTGCTGACGCCGATCGACGGCAAGCGGTACCTCGCCGAGATCGTCACGGAGAAGGGCGCGGCGGTCGTCGCCTTGGCGCCACACCTTTTCGCGCCGGCGAATGGCGAATCAGAGCCCGAGCGGCAGCGAGGGGCAACTACAGAGCCCGGAGCGACAGCGACGGATCTGAAGGAAGCGGTACTCGCCCAGATAGCGCCCCGCTTCGCGCCAGAGCAGCTCGGGCAGCGTTTGCCGGCGTTGTTCCCGAGGAATGGAGTTTGGGTAGAGCAGTCGCTGCGCTGCATCGGGTGCGGGGCGTGTGCGTACGTGTGCCCGACGTGTACCTGCTTCGACATTCAGGACGAGCGGCAGCGCTACGCGGGCGTGCGGCTGCGCTGCTGGGACTCGTGCGGCTTCGGCCTGTTCACGCTGCACGCCTCGGGGCACAACCCGCGCGCCAAGCAGAGCGAACGCTGGCGGCAACGCGTGATGCACAAGTTCAGCTATCAGCCGGAGCGGCTGGGCGTGCTCGGCTGCGTCGGCTGCGGGCGGTGCTCGCGGTCGTGCCCGGCGGACATGAACCTGGCCCAACACGTGGAGGCCCTGGCGCAGACGCCGACGTAGCATGGAAGGCAGATCGGTGGTTGAAGCAGGCTATGAAGTGACGAGGTGATAAAGTGATAAGGTGATAAAGGCCGGCACGCGTCCCCCTGATCACCTTAGCACCTTTTCACCTTTTCACCTTATCACTGCACCGTTGGCGTGAAGAGAGTGGAGTCGAGCGTATGAGCACTGGCAACGGCAGGAACCTGTATACGCCCTATCGCATGCGGATCGCCAAGGTCACGGACGAAGCGCCGGCGGTGAAGACGTTCCGTCTGGAGTTCGTCGATCCGGCGGACGGGGAGCAGTTCGCGTTCAAGGCGGGGCAGTTCGGCGAATACTCGGTCTACGGCGAGGGCGAAGCGACGTTCTGCATCGCCTCGGCGCCGACGCGGAAGGGCTACATCGAGTGTACGTTCCGGCAGGTGGGGCGGGTCACGTCCGCGCTCGCCGACCGGGACGAGGGCGACGTGATCGGCTTTCGCGGCCCGTACGGCAACGTTTTCCCGATCGAGCAGTGGCAGGGCAAGAGCCTGCTGTTCATCGCCGGCGGAATCGCGCTGCCGCCCATGCGCTGCGTGATCTGGAACTGCCTGGACCTGCGCGACCGGTACAAGGACGTGACGATCATCTACGGGGCGCGCACGGTCGCGGACCTGGTCTACAAGCCCGAGCTGGCGGAATGGGACGCCCGCGACGACGTGAAGCTGTTCACGACGGTCGATCCCGGCGGGCAAACGCCGGAGTGGAAGGGGCGCGTCGGGTTCGTGCCCACGATCCTGGAGCAAGCCGCGCCGTCCGCGGCCAACACGATCGCCATCGTCTGCGGCCCGCCGATCATGATTAAGCTCACGCTGCCGGTGCTGGCGAAGCTGGGCTTCAAGCCGGAGAGCATCTTCACGACGCTGGAAAACCGGATGAAGTGCGGGGTGGGCAAGTGCGGGCGCTGCAACGTGGGGAAGGTTTACGTGTGCAAAGACGGCCCGGTGTTCACGCTGGCGCAGCTCAACGAGCTGCCGGCGGAGTACTGACCCGGAGTATTCACCACGGAGACACAGAGGCACGGAGCAGAAAGAAGACGCGGACAAGACTGTTATCCACTGGCCGCCAGGCGATCGCAGTCGGTCGTGATCCGGGGAATGACAAGACGCACATAGCTTCTTCATGCACAATTCCCGGCGTCTTTGCGTCGCTGCGGTTCATGAATGAGGCGGGATAGGGAGGTCACGGAACCCGGCGCGGGAGCGGGGGGCTGCTGGGGCTGGGGTGTGGGCTATGGCGCGGGCGGAGCGACCCTTCCTATCCGGCGACTTGCTGCGGCGGTTCGCGCCGGGGGGTGAAGCGTTCGATTAGCGCCGTGGCCTCGGCGATGAGCGGGTCTGTGCGCCAATCCCGCTCGTTTTCCTCAAGACGGCGAAGAAGATTGCGAACCGCGATGCGGCATTCCGCCAGGTACCGCGCCGGCACCCGGCGTGTGACCGTCAAGTAGAACTGCACCGCCTCCCGCATCGCTTCGTGCGCCTCCGCGCGCCGCCCCAACGCGCTTAGCATGGTACCCAGGTTGTTGAGGCTCGACGCCAGATACGGCAGGAAGGCGTCCGGCCGCGCGGCCAAGCCTGACTGGGTGTGCGCCAACGATCGGGCGAGCTACCACGACCTGACGGACCTGCTGAGCCGCGCGTGGCCTAACGACGAAGCTCACCGGCGGCTTTGGAGCGCAGCGGAAAAGCCGCCCGGTGCAGCGCCTTGTTATGCACACACTCTATCCTAAGAAAGAACGCTGTAACTTTGGCCCATATCTTACAGGCCTGGCATATTTTTCTATCACACCCTCCTTAACCAATCGCTGAAGGTACTTTTTCGCTTGGCTTTTCGATACATGCAAATCCGCAGCCACCTCGGCGTCGGTCTTGGGCGTTGTCATCTTCTCAAGCAACTCCCGCACCTTGGCAAACGGTTCATCGGCAGGCGTCAAGGGCGATTCCAAACACTGTGGGCCGACGGAGTCATCGCTCGGGAGCGAACTCGGCGGGATCTCATAGGCCTGCCTGGGTTCCTCGCGAACCGAATCGTAGAGTTCGTGTTGTGCGGGAGCGTCTTTCTTCGGACTTGCCTCAACCGCGAGTGCTTCTGCCAGGCTCTCCGCCGTCCCGGGATTGGGCCAGGGCAATGCGCCCTTGCGTCGCAGGGCGTCCAGTCCCTTGCCGGTTTCCCCGTTTGAGCGAACATAGACCGGCACGAGCCGCAGCTTCTCCAGTTGCTCGACCGCGCCGGCCCAGGTACCGCCCTTCTCGTAGTCCGAACTGACGACGAGCGCCGCATCAGCCAGCGCGTAGATCAGCTTGTTGCGCTGCATGGCGTTGCCCACGTTGAACCCGGCCGAGGGATCGTAGGGCGAGATCAGCACCAGTTGCCCATCCATCAGGAGGTTGCGGTGTTCGCGGTTCTGGGCCGCCCGCTCGAGACTATCCGCCAAGACCCCCGCCACCTTGCCGCCAGCTTCCAGTGCGCCGCGCATGGCGGCCTGATCGATGCCGCGCGCACCGCCCGAAACGAGAGTGCGCCTCGCTTTGGCGGTAAGCCGGCCGATGCCCTCGGTGTATTCGACCAACGCATCATCCACATGCCGAGAGCCGACGACAGCCAACCCGCCCGCATCCAGAATCGATGCATCGCCACACCCGTAAAGAACCGGCGGTGCATCGTCCTTGAGGCGCGGCTTCAGGCGCCTCGGATATTCAGCATCGGCGCGACTCACCACCCAGATCGCCCGCGTCCGCCAACGCTCGATGGCTTGGCTCAGGAGAAAGCCACGGGCCAGCAGACTCTTGAGACGCTCGCTGTCGATGAGTTGTTGACACTCCCCGAGCAATTCCCGTACATCCGGGGCGAGTAGATCAGCCGGCTGGCGTTGCTTGTCGCGGAGGGATCGCGCCAGCCGCCTGTATTCGCCCGGCGTCAATAAATCGGATGAAGGATCGTCACGCCCCGTGATCAAAGGTGCCGTCAGCAACAGGATTGCCTGCGTGTTGGGTGAAAGTGACATGCTCATTTCTCGTATCCTGTCAGCGCGAGCGCCAGAGGGAACACCTCGCTGCTGCCATGTGATCGCAACAGCCAGGCCGCAACGGTCAACGTCCAGCGCGAATCCACCATGTCATCCACGAGCAGCACCGGCCCAGCGGGTAGCGCGTGCGCGCCGATCGCCAGCGAGCCGTCGATGTTACGCGCCTGTTGAGTGCTGTTGGCCATGGTCTTTTGCTCCGGCCGGTTGTCGGTCTTCTCCAGCATTGCGTGGAACGGCAGATTCAAGGCTGCCGCCAACCGCGTGGCAAAGCCCGGCACCAGATCGGGGTGTCGAAGGGACGGGATGCACGTCACGCAAGCGGGCGCCGGTTGCGGTTTCCACTCTCGCACCAGGCGGACGCAGGCTGCCACAAGTTCATCGGCAAAGTGCCGATCCCGATACTTGCCTTGGCGGACTAGGCTGCCCCATCCGGCATCCCGCCAGACGGAAAGCGCCTTGCCGGGCTGTGCCCGAAGGTCGTCCGCAATCCGCCCGGTGAGACGATACTGCGGCATTCCGCCCGCGGGCCATTGCCTGCGCGGCTCGATCGGAAGGCTGGTTCGGCGAAGAAACGCGACGGCCTCCCGCACCAGGGCCGCGTCAACCGTCATCGGCAACGGCGGCAACGCAGGCGCGCGAATCGTCCCCGGAGCGCCGTCCAATGCCCGAATCAGGAACTCCATATGCCCCGTGGTCAGGCTCACGTACTCCTGCATCTGTCGCTGCTCGTGGCGTCGCAGCTCGGTCAGCCGGTCCGCTCGTTGCCAGAACGCCTCGCTCAGGTTGGCCGGCGTCAACTGCCACTTCGGGCCCTGCTTGGCGATGGGGGCGGGCGATTCCAACGAGAGTAGCGCGATGGTCTTGTCGATCCGGCCCTTGCTGAGATTGACCTTTGCCATCAGTTCGGGAACCGAAAGCCCCGGCGGCGCTGCCTCCAACGCTTCGAGCACACTGCGGACTTCCACCCGCGTCGGGAAAGCGCTTTCGATGAAGTAGTCGGTGATGTCCGTCTCTTCCTCGCCGCTGAGCAGCACTCCATAGGCCGAGGCTATCGCCCGACCCGCTCGGCCGACCTGCTGGTAATAGGCCACGACCGATCCCGGCGTCTGGTAGTGAATCACGAAGGCCAAGTCTGGCTTGTCGAAGCCCATTCCCAAGGCTGTCGTAGCGACCAGCGCCTTCACCCGGTTTTCCAGCAAAGCCTGCTCCAGTTCGGCCCGGCCCTCACCCGTCTGGCCCGTATAAGAGGCCACGTTCAAGCCGCGCGACCGAAGCCACTCCGCTACCTGTACCGCATCGCGCACCGTCAGTGTGTAGATGATCCCGTGGCCCGGCAGGGCGGCCATCTGCGCGGCGAGCCAAGCCAGGCGCTCCGCCTGACTGGGCAAACGCATGGTCTGGAGCGTGAGCGAAGGTCGATTTAGGTCACCGTGCGAAACGTCGAGATTCGGCCCGAGCACCGTCCGCAAATCGTCCATCACCCGATTGTTCGCCGTCGCCGTGGTCGCCAGCAGCCGCAGATTTGTGGGCAACGTGCGCACAATGCGCTCAATCAATCGATAGTGCGGCCGGAAATCGTGCCCCCAATCCGAGATGCAATGTGCTTCGTCGATCACCAGCAAGGCGATCCGCCCTGCGACGCCTGCCAGCACTTCGGTGCGAAAGCGCTCGTTGGCCAGCCGCTCGGGCGAGATCAGCAGGATGTCCACCTCGTTGCGTTGAATCGCCGCCCCGACGTTGTCCCAGTCGTCCTGATTGTCGGAGTTGATGGTGACCGCCCGCACGCCCATCCGCTCCGCCGCCGCAATCTGGTTGCGCATCAATGCCAGCAACGGCGAAATGAGCAAAGCCGGTCCTGCTCCCGCTTCGCGCAACAGCTTGGTGGCGATGAAGTAGACAAAACTCTTGCCCCAGCCGGTGTTCTGCACTACCAGCAGCCGTCCTCGGCCTTCCACTACATGGCGGATCGATTCCTCTTGGCCTTCGCGGAACTTGGCATTAGGGAGACCGGAACCAAGTCGAAGAAGTTCTATTGATCTGCTTTCGTTGAACATCAGTTGATGCCATCATATCTCTGTATTTTGTGCATAACAATAATTAGATTGACCCGCATAAGATGCGGGGTTTCGTTTTCCTGCCCGTATAAGACGCCGTTGGAACGGCTGCCGGAGTCGCGCTAATCCCTTTATGTTCCGTTGGTTGCGCTCTATCGAGCGGTTTATCACGGCGCCTTGTGCGGATCGGCATAATAACCTCCGCGATTGCCTCAAAGCCCGTCAACCGGGCTGAGGACGCCGAGTTTGAGAAAGAACCAGTGGGGCCGGCGGCCCCGCCGGATCTGGCGGGCACGGAGGCCCGCCCCACTTGGTCAGGCCAGCCCTGACGACGGCGTCTCTCACGGCCTTTGGAACCGGCGATTCGTGGCGGCGGCTGTAGTGCCGGGGGCGTAACGCTTGACGAAGCTGGGCAAGCAGTTTGGGCCGCCGTGACTGAATCGGGAGGTTCAGGCCGCGATCGGCCGTGCCCAGGCTGGAGTTGCTTGGTTGCATGGGTCGCACTCCTGCCAGCGAAGGGGCTTCGGCAGGCGCCACTGGCTGACGTAGGCGCAGGGTAAGGCGGAGTGGCGGGCGTTGCAACGTGGGGAAGGTTTTCGTCTGCAAGGACGGCCCCGTGTTCACGCTGGCGCAGCTCAACGAGCTGCCGGCGGAATACTGACGGCGGCGTCTCACTAATGGGGGAATTGCTGAACGTCAGGCCGAGCGCAACGAGGCATCTTGCCGCGAGCGCAGCCAGATTCCTCGCTGCGCTCGGAATGACGATGTTCTATGCTCTCCGGCCGGAGCAATGGCGGAGTTCGTGAATGATCTGCGCGGGGGCGTGATGCTTTCTTCTCATCGCCAGGCGCCGACGGCGACAGCACCGCCGTGCTGGCTCGGGGGCTGCCGGACTCCCATAACGCCTGGATCGGATGCCGGGAAGCGGGCCGGGGGCCGCCGTACAATGCACGAGAGAGGAGCGTGAACGTGCGGGTGCGCAGAAGATTGCCGGTCACGACCGCCGCGCCTGGCCTTCAGTCCACGAAGGGGGAAGCGCAGCAACCAGGCGCACTCGTGCAGCCCGGCGGCGGGCGCGGGGCGCCGCAGAGTGCGGTCAAGGGCGAGCCGCCCTTCAAAGTCCCCAGTTGCGCAATCGCTGCGCCCTGGCTGGTGCTGGCGCTGGCGAGCTCGGCGGCGTGCGGCACGGCGCCCGCGGCCGAGACGCTGACCTATGTGCTCAAGCCGCAGCCGGAGCAGGGGCGCCTGCAAGTGGAGCTGACCTGGCAGACGGAGGGACGGACGGTTTCGACGCTCGGCGTATCCGAGCGTTACGGCACCGTGGCCGACGTGCCGGCACTGCTCAAAGACATGAGCTTTCGCGGCGGAGCGGTGCAACGCGACAAGGCGGACTGGACGGTCACGCACGCGCGCGGCGCGACGCTCCGCTGCCGGTACGCCGTGGACGCGGGCCGGCGCACGCTGGACTGGGACGCGACGCACCATCCGGTGACGACGGAGACGTTCTTTCACGGCATCGGCAATGCGTTCCTGCTCGTGCCGGTCGCCGGCGGTCAAACGCCCGAGGAATACGAGGTGCTGCTGCGTTGGCAGTTGCCGGAGGGCTGGAAGGCGGCGTGCTCGTGGGGCGGGGCGGGACGGAGCCTGGGCGCGCGGCTGAAGGCGCGCGACGTGCGGCAGTCGGTTTACCTGGCGGGTCCGCTGGTCGTGAAGACGACGCGGGTAGAGGGGGCGCGCGAGATCACGGTGGCCATGCTGGACCAGTTCGGGTTCAAGGCCGACGACTTCGCACAGATGGCCGCGGAGATCATCGCGGCGCAGTGCGCGTTCATGGGCGAGGCGGACCTGGGGCCGTTCGTCGTGACGGCGGCGCCGGCCGGCGGGCCGGCGACGGGCGGGGCGGCGCTAGTTTCGGGAATGGGGCTGTACCGCAGCTTCGCGCTGCTGGCGCCGCCCGGCTGCGGGCTGACCGAGGGCGTGGAGCACGTTTTCGCGCACGAGCTGTTTCATTACTGGAATGGGCGGCTGCTGCGGGCGGCCGATCCGGAGGAGCTGGTGTACTGGTTCACGGAGGGCTTCACCGATTACTACGCGCTGCGGATTCTGCACGAGTCGGGGCGCTGGAAGGCGGCGACGTATGCGAGATGGGTCAACCGGCACCTGCGGCAATACGCCGCGAACCCGGCCCGGAACGTGCGCAACGACGAGATCGCGGGGCGGTTCTGGAAGGAGCGCGACACGGTGGGCGAGATCCCGTATCAACGCGGCCTGCTGCTGGGGTTGCGGTGGCATCGGCTGGCGCGCGACCGGGGCGTGGCGGAGGGCGTCGATCGCTGGCTGAAGATGCTCGTGAGGCGGGCGCGGAGCGGCGAGTTCAGGGTGACGAACGAAACGCTGCGCGAGACGGGCGTAGCGGCGCTGGGCGGCTGGTTTGCGGCGGAGTTTGACCGGTACGTAGCGGCGGCGGAAACGGTGGAGGCGCCGGCGGATGCGCTCGCGCCGGAACTGGTCGGGGCGGTGACCGCGGTCTACGAGTACGAGCTGGGGTTCGACCGGGAGCGGTCGCTCAAAGAGCGGCGGGTGGTCGGGCTCGCGGCGGGCTCGGCGGCGTCGCAAGCGGGGCTGCGCGAGGGGGACGAGGTGGGCGCGTGGAGCATCCCGGGCGATCCGGATGAGGAGGTGCGGCTGAAGGTCCGGCGCGAGGGGAAGCTGGAAACGATCAGCTACTATCCGCGGGGAAAGCGGAGCGAGTTGCTGCAATTCAAACCGGCGGGCGGGTCAGGGCCGCCGTGAAGCCGGCGCGCCGCCGCGGACGCCTCATCTCCCGCGGCATAAGAGGTCCCGGACGCCTTTTCCCCAACCAGGCGCGTAAGATCAGTAACGGTCGAGCCGATGACGGGAGACAGGCGATGGCCGATACGATGCAGAACAAGAGTTTCGCGCGGGCCGACGAGACGCGCCGGTTCGAGAAGGGGCAGGTCGAGCTGGTGACGCTGGGCGGGGTGACGTTTGGGCGGGCCACGCTGGAGCCGGGGTGGCGGTGGTCAACCTGCATCAAGCCGCTGGTGGGCACGCCGAGCTGCGCGGCGCCCCATCTCCAGTATCACTTGTCGGGCCGCCTGCACGTGGTCATGGACGACGGCCGCGAAGGCGAATTCGTCGCCGGCGATGTGTGTCTGGTGCCCCCGGGCCACGATGCGTGGGTGGTCGGCGACGAGCCGGTAGTCGTGGTGGACATCTCGGGCATGGTCGATTACGCCAAACTAAAAAGGTGACTGTCCCCCACTTAAATGGGGACAGGCACCTATTTATGTCGAGAAAACGGGTGCCTGTCCCTATTTATGTTAGGGAAAGACCGCCACTGGCACGCCCAGCGGCCGCACCGCGTCCGCGATCTGCTCCAGTTCATCCGCCGTCAAAGGCGCCGGCAGCGGCGTCGCCGTCCGACGCGCCACCGTGTAGACCTGGATCAGCGCGAGCCGCGCACCGTTGTCCAGCAGCCACCGCACGCGATCGGCGTAGGCGACGATCTCCGTGACCGGCGGCGGCGCGCTTTGGACCCGCATGAACAACGACTGGAGCACGATCGGCCGCACGCGTGCCGCCGCCAGAATGCTGTCCAGCACGTGCTGGAGCGGGAAGTTCGGCCGGTTCACGAGCCGGTAGTACTCCTCGGTGCCCGCGTCGAGCTTGGCCCAGATCTCGCCCTTGTGTTCATCGAGCAGCGCCAGCGCCGCGGCCACCTTGGGTCGCGTCAGGTAACACGCATTCGTGATCAGCACGATCTTGGCAGCGTGCAGCTTGTGCTCCTGCCGCACGGCGACCGCGATGCGCACCGCCCGCGGGAACACCGGCGCCGCTGTCGGCTCCCCGTCGCCGGAGAAGGCGATGTCATTCAGCCGGCGGTACTCCGGCGGAATCTGCCGGAACTCCGGCTCGTCAAACAGCGACTCGCGCCGCTCCACCAGGTCGCGCAGCTCGCCGTCGAGCACGCTCAGCAGGTGCGCAGCGGAACCGCGCACTACCGGCCGCGGCCGGCTGCGATCGGCGCAGCAATAGATGCAGTCGAAATTGCAGGCCGCGTCGGGGTTGAGGTTGATGCCGATGCTCAGGCCTTGGCTGCGGCGCGAGATGACCGGGTACACGTAGCGGAAGTCGCGCCACCGGCGGGGGTGAGACGAAAATGCGCTATTCGGGGACTTCAACTTGCACTTCCTGCGGCCGACGGCGCCAATCGCAGTCCGCGTGCTACCGGTGGGGCGAAGCTCCACTTCGCGGCTCCGCGGCCCGCGGCAGACAATCGCGATCAGCCTACTACAATCTTTGCAGCTTTGGGAATAGGTGTTCGGCGCTGCTGGTTGTTCACGATACGGAAACTTCTCCATGCGGTGTGGAGAAGGGTTGGCAGGATGAAGCTCGGCTCGCCCGTCTTGCCAACTGCGTGCAGGCCCGTCCTCCGGTAAACGGAGGGCGGGCCCTCTTTTTCCGCCCGGCTCAGCGCCCTACGCTTGCAGCAGGCGCACGTGCTGCGTGACGCAGCGGGCCAGCACGCCGGGCTCGTACCCGCCCTCCAACACGCTGAGCACCCGGCCGCGGGCGTGGCGCTCGGCCAAGTGCAGTATAACGCGCGTCATCCCGGCAAAAGCCTCATCCGACAAGGCCAGGTTCCCGAGCGGGTCATCCGTGTGGGCGTCGAAACCCGCACAGACCAGGACCATCTGCGGCGCGAAACGCCCGACCGCCGGAATCACGCGCTCGTCAAACGCCCGCCGGTAGTCGTCGTCCGTCGCGCCGGGCGGAAACGGGATGTTCATCGTGTAGCCGCGACCCGGCCCGAGCCCGACCTCGTCCTCAAAACCGCTGCCCGGGTAAAGGTAGTTCGGGTGTCCGTGCAGGCTGATGACCAGCACCGACGGATCGTCCTCGAACGTGTGCTGCGTCCCGTTCGCATGATGCACGTCAAAATCCAGGATCAGCAGCCGGTCCAGCTTGAACTCCCGCTTCAGCACGCAGGCGGCCAGCGCGGCGTTGTTGAGCAGGCAGAACCCCATCGAACGGTCGCGCTCGGCGTGGTGCCCCGGGGGCCGCACGGCGCAGAACGCCCGTTTCAGGTCCCCGCCCGCGATCAGCCGCGCGGCCTCGATCACGCCCCCGGCCGCAAGCCTGGCGATCTCGAAGCTTTCGGGGCAAATCGCGCTATCCGGCACGTCGATGTACGGGTAGCCCTGCCGGCACGCCGCGTCCAGCCGCGTCAGGTACGCGTGCGTGTGGACGTACTGGATGACGGCATCCAACGCCGGCACGGCCTCGATCCGGCGGCACGTGTCGAGCAGCCCCGCGGAGCGCAGTGCGTCGTAAATGACGGTGAGCCGGGCGGGCGACTCCGGGTGGCCGTTGCCGGTGGCGTGGCGCTTGAAGCGCTCGTCGATCAGGAGGCCGGCCGGCGACATGCGCGCAGTGTAGCGTGAGCGCCGGCGCCCGTCAGCCGCGGAGCGCGCCTCCGCCCCGTGAAGATGCCGGTCACCGGGTGTTGAAAAAAGCTAAAGTCGGGTACGCTATGCCCCTGGTTATCGGGCGTCGCGCTCCGGGTCCGGCGTGCGGAACTCGGCCCCGGCGCGCGTCATGGCACGTTCCGCGTGAGCGTCAAAGGAGGACTTGAAATGCGCATCGTGCACCGTCTGCCCTGGCTGGTACTGCCGGTCGTCTTCGCCCTCGCCGGCTGCGCTGACCAGCAAAAGAAGATCGACGAACTACAGAAAGAGAACACCGCGCTCAAGGCCGACAAGGAAGGCCTGACCACGAAGCTCGCGGACTTCGTGAAGAAGGAGGCCGATGCCAAGAAGGCTGCCGACGCGGCCGCCAAGGAGAAGGGCGATCTCCAGAAACAGGTCGCTGACGCGAAGAAACAGGCCGAGGACGCTACGGCCGCCGCCAAGAAGCAAGCCGAAGCCGCCAAGGCCGCCCAGGACGAGGTGGCGAAGCTCAAGCCTGCGGCTGAGGACGCAGCCAAGAAGCTGACCGAGGCGCAGGCCGCCCTGAAAAAGGCGACCGACGCCGAGGCCGCCGCCACCCAGAAGTCCGCCGACCTTCAGAAGAAGGTTGACGATCTCCAGAAACAGGTGGACGCGCTGAAGAAGAAGGCCGCCGAGGCTGAGAAGCCCGCCGCGCCGCCGGCCAAGCCCGAGAAGGAGGAACCGGCCAAGGAGAAGGAGAAGCCGGCGCCCGAGAAGAAGTAGCCGCGCCTCCGCCCGTCACAGCAGATCGACCGGGTCGACGTCGATCGTGAAGCGCTGCACCCGCGGCGACAGGGCTTTCGCGCGTGCCGCCGCGTGCAACAGCTCTTGCACGCTGTTGCCCTGCGGCCCGCGAACGAGCACCTCGAAGCGCCGCATGTCGCGCAGCCGCGGGACCACGCACGCTCCCGGCTCGTCAACGCGCAGGCGGGCGTTGATGCGCCCCGCCCGCTCGCGCAGGGCCGTCGCCAGCCGCTCCGCCTCCTCGCGGGCGCGCCGCGGTCGTGCGTCCGCACAGATAAGGCGTGCCAGCCGCGCGAAGGGCGGGTAGAACAGCCGCCGACGCGCCTCGAGCTCCTCGGCCGCAAACGGTTCATATTCCATGCGCAGCGCGTGGCGGATCGCGGCGGGGGGTCGCTCCGCCGTCTGCACGAGCGCCAGCGAGGGCCCTGCGCGCCGTCCCGCCCGCCCCACCACTTGTACGATGAGCTGAAACACGCGCTCGCCGGCGCGAAAATCCGGCAGCGACAGCGCCGCATCCGCGTCGATCACCCCCACCAGCCGCACGCGCGGGAAGTCGAGCCCCTTGGCGACCATCTGCGTGCCGAGCATGACGTCGGCCTCACCGGCCTCGAACCGGCGCAGCGCCGCCTCATAGTCCTCGCGGCGGCGCATGGTGTCGCTGTCCAGCCGCAGGAGGCGCGCCGCCGGCAGCTCCTGCCGCAGGTTCTCCTCCAGCCGCTGAATCGCCAGGCCGGTCCGCTCCAGGCGCCCGCGGCAGGTATCGTCCAGGCAGCGCGGCGGCACGGGCGTCCGCACGCCGCAGCGATGGCACTTCATCACCTGCTCGGACCGATGGTAGACCAGGTGCGTCGCGCAGCGCTGACAGTTGACGAGCAGCCCGCACGCGGCGCAACGCAGATGGACGGCGTAACCGCGGCGGTTGTGGAGCAAAATCGCCTGCTGTCCGGCCGCCAGCGTCTGTTCCAGCGCGACGCGCAGCACCGGCGACAGGACGCCAGCCGTCTCGCCCAACTCGGCGGGCGACGCCGGCGCCAAACGCACGTCGGGCAGACGCGCCCCCGGCACGCGCTCCGGCAACCGCACCAGCCGGTAGTGCGGCCGCTGATGAGCGTTGTACCAGGTCTCGATGGCCGGCGTTGCCGAGCCGAGCACCACCGGCACCTGCTCGATCTGCCCGCGCTTGATGGCCACGTCGCGTGCGTGATAGTGCGGGGCCGCCAGGTTCTTGAGGCTGGTTTCCTGTTCCTCGTCCACGACGATCAGACCGAGCCGCGGACACGGTGCAAACACGGCGCTGCGCGTGCCGATCACGACGTCCACCGCGCCGCCGGCGATCGCGGCCAGCGTGTCGCGCCGCAGCCCCGCCGGGAGCTGGCTGTGCAGCACCGCGACGCGGTCGAAGCGGCGCGCCAGCCGCTCGACGACCTGCGTGGCGAGCGCGATTTCCGGGATGAGCAGGATTGCCTGCCGCCCGGCCGCGACCACGTCGCGCATCGCGCGGACGTAGACCTCCGTCTTGCCGCTGCCCGGCACGCCGAAGAGCAGGAAAACGCGGAACGCCGGCCGTGCGTTGTCCAGCTTCGCACCTGCCGAAAGCTCCCGCGCGTCGCGCAGCGCGGCCAGGGCGGCCTGCTGGGCGGGGGTCAGCTCGAAGGCATCCTCCGGGCAGCTCGTCGCCGCTCCGGCTGACGACGGCAGGGCGCGCGGCGGCGCGGGCTCTTGGCGCACGACGACTTCGATCAGTCCGCGCTTGCGCAGGGCTTGCAGCGTGCCCGGCCCCACGCCCGCTTGCCGCAGCAGATCGGTGCGCCGGGCTTCACCCGCGCCGAGCGCCGCGCGCAACGCCGCCTGCCCAGCCGTCAGCTTGCCCTCCGGCGCGCGCCTCGTCGCGCGGACGTACGTGACCGCCCGCAGCCGCGGCTTGCGCGCCGCCGCCGGCAGCATCGCGGCGAACGTCTTCCACGGCGAGCACACGTAGTAGTCGCTGACCCACAGCCCCAGCTCGATCAGGCGCTGCGACCACCACGGCTGCCCCGGCTCGGCGGCGAGTACCGGCCGGCGGGTGTGATCCCACGGTTTCTCCGAGACCCGGACGCACAGCCCCTCGACCGCCCGGCCGCCGCGCCCGTACGGCACGCGCAGCGCCGCCCCCGGCTGAATGACGTCCTTGAGTCCATCGGGAACGGCGTAGGCGTAGAGGTCCGTGGCCGGCGCGTTGACGGCTACGTCCGCGATGAGCTGTCGCCCGTGCTCACCCTCGGACGGCACCAGCCAGAGCTGTCGCGCCCGGCGCTCCGCGTTGTGCCCAGTGCCTGCGTCCATGCCATCCGCCGTTTATCGGCCCATGTTGCCTAGCGCGCACGTTCCCACAATTACGGCCCTCGTGCAACGTTGGTGCGGCGTGGGCCGCCTGGTTGCTGTGGCGTTTCAGTGGGCGATGGCAGTGCTTATGCCGATCTTACCCCAGATCGAGCAGCCGTCGTTTCAGGGGGCCGCTGGTCGCGCTCCGAAGTGGGACGAGCCCTATGGCCGAGCCCGCAAGACGCCGGATCGTCGTCGTGGAGGACGATGTCGCCACGCAGCGGCTCCTTCAGCGTCAGCTCGAGAATGCGGGCTACCAGGTCGCCGCCTTCGATGACGGGCGCACCGCCCTCGACCGCATCCGCGAGTCGGGGGCCGGCATCGTCATCACGGACTGGTCGATGCCCGGTCTGGACGGCCTGGAGCTGTGCCGCGCGCTGCGCGAGCTGGAAGGCTTGCAGGCGCTGGGCAGCACTTACATCATCCTGCTCACGGCCCACGACGCCAAGGAACAGGTCATCGCGGGGCTCCAGGCCGGCGCGAACGACTATCTGATCAAACCCTACCACCCCGGTGAGCTGCTGGCCCGCATTCAGGTCGGCGACCGCATCCTGCAACTCCAGGAGGAGCTGCTGGGCCGCACGCTGGAACTCCACAAGGCCAATGCGCAGATGGCACTGCTCGCCGGCAAGCTCGAGCACCTGGCCAACACCGACGTCCTTACCGGCCTGGGCAACCGGCGCCGCCTGCTCGAACGCCTGGGCGAGGCTTGGGACGCGGCCGAGCGCAGCGGCGAGCCGCTCAGTGCCATCATGCTCGACCTCGACTATTTCAAGCGCGTCAACGACACGTACGGGCACGCCGCCGGCGATGACGTGCTCCGCTACGTCGCTGGGGTTATTCGCCGCAGCGTCCGCCGGCCCGAGTTGTGCGGGCGGTTCGGCGGCGAGGAGTTCTTGTTGATCTACACCGCGATGACGGCCGACCAGGCGGCCGCCCTGGCCGAGAAAATCCGCTCCGACGTTCGGGGCCGCCGGGTAATGATCCAAGACGCGCCGATCGACGTGTCGGTCAGTGGCGGCGTGGCCCAGAAGGGGCGGTACGCCGCGTCCCCGGAGGAGCTGATTCGCAGGGCCGACGCCATGCTTTACGCTGCCAAGGAGCACGGCCGGAACCAAACGTGGGTGCTGAGCGCGGACGGACGGGAGTACCGCGCGGATGCTCCGCCGCAGACGACGCAAGTCGCGGCCGCCGGCCTGGAGCCGGCCAGCGACGTCGCCTCCCCGCGCTGCTGACGAGCGCCGCACCCGCTACAATCCGCTCGTGCGCATCCTGATCACGAACGACGACGGGATTCTGGCGCCCGGGCTGGAAGCCCTGTACCAGGCCGTGGCCGACCTGGGACAGGTGGACGTCGTCGCGCCCGCCGACGCGCAGTCCGCGGTCGGGCACGCGATCTCGGTGCTCACGCCTTTGGCCGTCCGGCGTCTGCACGTCAACAATGTGTTCCACGGCTGGAGCGTGGCGGGCCGGCCGGCGGACTGCGTGAAGCTGGCGATGCTGGAGCTGCTCGACACGCGGCCGGACTTCGTGCTGAGCGGCATCAACGCCGGCGCCAACGCGGGCATCAACGTACTCTACAGCGGCACCGTCGCCGGCGCGGTCGAGGGCGCGCTGTTCGGCGTGCCGTCGATGGCGTTCTCCCTCGAACTCTCCGACGAGATGGACTTCCACAAGGCGGGCCGTATCGCCCGCGCCATCCTGGACCGGTTCATCGCCCAGCGCCCGGCGCCGGGCACCTGCCTGAGCGTCAACATCCCCGCCCTGACGCGCGGCACGCCCCGCGGCGTGCGCTCCTGCCCCCAAGCGCCGATAAGCTGGGAAGAGCATTACGAGAAGCGGGTGGATGCAGACGGGCAGGCGATCTACTGGCTGAGCGGCCGCCTGCCGGAGCATCACGCGGGCCCGGAGAGCGACCTCGCGGTCCTGCGCGACGGGTACGTGGCTGTCACGCCGCTGCGCGGGGACCTGACGGACGAATCCCTGCTGCGCCACGTCGCGAATTGGGGCTGGCCGCAGTCGTTTGCGTAAGAATGGCGGCCGGTGGGATCAGTTCTGCGAACCCGGGAGCAGCACCGAGACGGTCCGCCCGTGGAACGCCACCACCCCGTCGGCCAGCGCAAACAGCGTGTCGTCGCGACCGCGGCGGACGTTGCGGCCGGGCTTGAACGGCGTGCCGCGCTGCCGTACCAGAATCGCCCCGGCGCGGACCGCCTGGCCGCCGAACAGCTTCACGCCGCAATACTGCGGATTACTGTCCCGCCCGTTACGAGTCGAGCCTTGTCCCTTCTTGTGTGCCATACGCAGTAGCTTTCGTTCGCCTGGGCTCGGCCGGTTCGGTCCGCGGTCGGGCCGACGTTCGGCCCGGTAGTGCGAAGTTCAACTTCGCACGTCCATGTCTTAACGCATGATCCAACGCGCGTCGCCGCGCTCCGGCGCCACCTCCGGGTGGGCCCGGGGCGAGCCGGGAAGAGTATAGCGGATTTCGAGGGTTTTGCGAAGCGTGAAGTACTTGGGGTTGCTGGCGACCTCGCGCTCCTGCCCGTCCGGGCCCGTCACTTTGCGGCTCTCGGGCTGCTGCGCGTTGTGGGCCGGGTTACGGACGAGGCGCGTCTCGCCGCTCAGCCCCGCGACGTAAATCGTGAAGGTGTTTAGCTTTAGCGTCAGGTCCGTGTCCCGCCAGATGGCCACCGACTCGCGGGCGTTGTCGTCCCCGGTCAGCAGCGCCCCGATCGACTGCGTTGGGTGTACCAGGTACTTGTGCGTGATCTTGTGCCGCTCGCGGAGGGCGTCGAACACGAGCGGGCTGATGCCCATGTCCGTGTCGATCACCCGCAAATCCTCGGTGACCAGTTGAAACAGCGGAAAGAAGCGCTGGCTCCGCTGGCTCGGGTTGCTCACCGTGTACACCATGTACCAGTACACTTCGGGCCGGTCCGAGCCGGGAAGCTGGATCTCCAGCCGCCGCGGATCGAGGAACTTGAACTCCAGCTCCCACGAGACCGGCGTCCCCGACGGTTCGGGGCCGGCGCCCACGTCGCCCGTCGCCTGGAAGACGCACAGCAGCAGTAGTGCGAAGTTCAGCTTTGCAGCTACCAGTGACGCCAGCGTGGCTGTCATGCAGCGCTCCTAGCCGCGGTACTGATTGCGGATGATCTCGCTCGCCGGCGCGCTCGGCAGGTTGAGCGCTCCGAGCGCCCGCGACGCCGCCCCGCGGATCGTCATGTTCGCGTCGCTCTCCGCGATCTTGACGAGCTGCCCGATGAGCTCCGGCCCGAGCAGGTTGCCGCGGCGCTTCGCGGCTTCAGCGAGAGCCGCGAACATCTTCACGCGCATGTCCTCGGCCGCCGCCGCGTCCAGCGCCGCGCGGGCAATCGCCTCCTGCGCCTTGCCTGAGCCCAGGTAGCCGAGCGCCTCGGCGATCGCCACCCGCAGTTCCGGGTCGGTCGTCCCAAACGCGGCCAGCAGCGCCGGTTCGGCGTCGGCCACGTTGAACACCGGGTTGTTCGTTTCCGCCAGCAGC
>Ga0315273_10001782_pt1 | contig 24832 bp, 20 predicted proteins | sample YL17G02_0_MG_FD_205753 | JGI IMG/M metagenome (GOLD analysis project Ga0315273, IMG submission 205753) | Sediment microbial communities from Yellowstone Lake, YNP, Wyoming, USA - YL17G02_0 | ecosystem: Environmental > Aquatic > Freshwater > Lake > Sediment | place: USA: Wyoming | collected... | reverse complement strand
AGGCGGAGAATGCCGACTGGATCGCAGCCATAGATGGACATATCGCTGTTCGTCTTGACGCTTATCGCCGCGCAGAAGTGGCCGAGGCCGACCGGGATCATTGGCGGGAGGCGCGACGTGCTGCGATAAAAGCCGGGGATATGCTGCTGGAGCGCATCACCGCGCTGGAGGCCGAGCGGGATGCGCTGGCGAAGGATGCGGAGCGGTGGCGGGCAGTACACGAACTTGACGGCGACCAGATGGATGCGTTCGTTGCCGCGCATTGGATAAACCCGGAAGCCTTGAACGCGATGATAGACGCCGCCATTGACGCGGCAAGGAGCAAGCCATGACCGCCCCCGACGGACTTTTGCGTGACGCAGGCGGCGCGAGGCCAACGAGCGATGTGGACGCGCTGATCGAGCGGCTGCAAGGATTCAATCCGCCGGACAGGACGATTGCCTCGCAGCGGGACTATTCGCAGGCCATTCACGACGCCGCCGCCGCGCTCGTCCAACTGCGCGAGCGCATCGCCGCCCTTGAGGCCGAGCGTGCCGACCTCATCAAGATCAACAACGGATGGGCTGGAGAGTGGGGCACGATGCGCGCCTGACGACTATTCGGTGCTGGACACAAAACGGTCACGCAAGTGCGCGATGCGGAGTTCGAGAAGGACAGGACCATTTACAGAGTTGTGCAACTCTGTTGCTGCTTCAATTTACTGCCGAAGATAAGAAAAACATGACCTTCTTCACCGACCTCCGTGCCGCCTTCGAGGCGGGCCTGCGCGATGACAAGTGCGTGATGGTGCCGCCGCAGCAGGGGCTGGCGCTGATCGCGGTCGTCAAGGCGAACGCTACACTATTGCGAAGCATTATCTATCGGCTTAATGGGTGTATCGATGCGTGCAGCTTGGCGATCATTGATGACTGCGACGCCGCGCTGGCCGAACTGGAGGCAGCGAATCCAACGCGCTGATTATCGTGCCGAGGAAGGCTATGACTCCTGAAGGCAAAGTCAAAAACAAGGTCAAGGACATCCTGATCGCGTACAAGCCGCACGTGTTCGGGCACTGGATCGTGCAGAACGGGATGGGCACACCCACGCTGGATTACATCGGTTGCTGCTGCGGGGAATACTTCACGGTCGAGACGAAGGCCCGAGGAAAGAGGCTGACGCCACGACAGGAGATAACCGCAGCAGCAACCGAAGCCGCGAACGGCGTGGTGTTCAGGATCGCCGGTATAGATGGGTTGGTGCTTGCCGAGTTCGATGCATGGTTGCATCAGCGAGTGATGTTGAAGATGTCAAGACGGAGATAGCATGTACGTAGACCAACAACATGAACGTGTGTTCCTGCGCATTCGCAACGACCAGTTGCTGCGCAGATGTTTCCCCGGTGTGCTTGAGGATGTGAAGTGGAAGGGGCACAACATAGCGGTGCCGCACGACATACAGAGCACCAGAATTCTGAACAACCTCGGCATCAAGGTACCATCGCCGATCCGGTACAAGTACAACTGGCCGGGCAAGTACAAACCCTTCGATCACCAGATAGTCACGGCTGAGTTCCTGACGCTTAACCGCAAAGGATTCGTGCTCAGTGAGATGGGCACCGCAAAGTCAGCGGCGGCGCTGTGGGCTGCGGACTACCTCATGCAAGAACGTGAGGTAACTAAGGCACTCATCGTTGCTCCCCTGTCTACGCTTGAGCGTGTGTGGCGCGATGAGATATTCAACTTCATCATGCACCGGTCGGCGGTCGTACTGCACGGTAGCGCGGAGAGGCGGCTGGAGCTGCTGGCGTCCAATGCAGACTTCTACATTATCAACTACGAAGGATTAGAAATCATTCTGCCTGCGCTGCGCAAGCGCACGGACATCAACCTGATGCTCGTGGACGAGGCAGCAGCGTACCGGAACTCCGAGACAGATCGCTACACAAACTTGTTGAAGGCGATCAAGCCCAAGCAGCGTCTATGGCTGATGAGCGGCACGCCATGTCCGAACGCGCCGACCGATGCGTGGGCGCTGGCCCGTCTGATCGACCCGATGAAGGTGCCGGTCTACTTCACGTCGTGGAAGCGGCAGGTGATGCAGCAGATCACCACGTACAAGTGGCGACCACGCGCAGGATCAGAACACCGGGTATTCGAGGTGCTGCAACCTGCCGTACGCTTCAAGAAGAAAGACTGTCTCGACCTACCGCCAGTCACCTATGAGTCCCGGTCGTGCGAACTGACACCTGCACAGCAAGCGGCGTACAACAAGATGTATCAGTACATGGTGGCAGATGCAGCAGGCCACCGGATCGACGCGGTGAACGCTGCCGACAAGATCGGCAAGCTGCGGCAGATTCTGTGTGGGTGTGTGAAGGTGCCCGACAGTGCAGAGGAGTATGTCGTCATCCCCCACAAGCCGCGCCTGAAGGTGCTGCTGGAGTGCATCGAGGAAGCGCAGGCCAAGGTGATCGTGGTCGTGCCGTACAAGGGCATCGTGCAAGCACTGCAGGAAGAAGTGTCGAAGCATTACACCTGCGACATTGTGAATGGTGGTGTGGGGCTGACGGCACGCAACGAAATCTGGCGTAGGTTCAAGCACGAGGAATCCCCGCAAGTGGTGCTGTGTCATCCACAGGTGATGGCGCATGGGCTGAACCTGACTGAAGCCGACCGACTGATCTTCTACGCGCCGATCTACAGCAATGAGTACAGTCAGCAGGTAATGGAGCGGATCAATCGCCCCGGCCAGAAGCTGCCGATGACGATCATTCGCATGGGGGGCCATGCCCTAGAGTGGCAAATCTACAAGGTAGTCGAAGGCAAGCGGGTTTCACAGGAAACGATTCTCGACTTGTACCAGCAGGTATTGCAATCCTGAAATAGACCCTGTACCATGTACCTATAAATAGAAAGGAGCATCATGGGCACACCCGATACCGACACGCTAGTGCAGGTGTTCGTCCGCATCCGTGCAGCACGCAAGACCTTGAAGGCGAAGTATACCGACGAGGATGCGACGCTCAACGGCAAGTTGAAGATGGTGGAAGTGGAGTTGCTGCGTCGTGCGCAGGACCAAGGCGTCGAGGGTTTCAAGACGAAGTACGGCACGACATACATCTCCGAAGATGTGCATGCGTCAGTGGGTGACAATGACGCGTTCGTGGAATTTTTGGAGACACAGGAAAATCCGTATGTGTTCTTCGAGAATCGCCCGTCGCTGAAAACAATCAAGGAATACCAACGCGATCACGAAGGTGCGGCTCCACCGGGCATCAGGCTGTTCCGCGAGAACCGCATGCGTGTGCTTGCCAAAAAAGGAGAGGATGACAATGAGTGAAAGCTCGAAGATGGAAGTGATGCTTGATCTCGAAACACTAAGTACTGAAAACAATGCAGCAATCATTTCAATCGGTGCGGTTAAGTTCGATCCTCGTGCTACAGTGGGCGAGCTGAACAATTCTGCCGATAAGGACTACGTACACTTCTATTGCAACGTCGAATTCCACTCGCTGTCGTGTGAAGAGTTCCACATCGAAGGTCGCACCGTGCAGTGGTGGATGGAGCAGAAGGAAGAAGCACGGGCGTCCTTGTTCACGGACCCGATAGATATCCAAACCGCGCTAGGTAAGTTCTGGACGTGGTACGGAACGGAGTCGTTGCCGACGTGGGGTAATGGTGCCGGGTTCGATAACGTGATTCTGCGCAATGCATACCACAAGTTTGGTGGGGTCGCACCATTCGGCTACTACCATGATCGTTGCTTTCGCACTCTGAAGTCTTTATTCCCTGATGTACTGTACGTCAAGCCGACGCTCGCGCACAATGCACTAAGCGACGCCGAAGCTCAAGCGATTCACCTGCAGAAGCTGTTCAACTTCATTCACACCGGAGCACTCTGACCATGACCACACAAATCGTATCGTTTTACCAAAGCAAGAACATCCCGGCACACATCCAGCAGGCTATCGAAGAGGGGGTCGAGAATATCGCCCCGAAGCTCAACGTCCCGCAGCTCTCGTTCCGAGGCAAGGTGTGGCGCACCGTCATTGATGGTGAAGAGACACCGCTGATGAACGCTGAAGATGAGCCAGTCAGCACCGTGCATGTTGTGGTGCTCGATCACAACAAGGCTCGTTCGCGTAGCTACTACGAAGGCGCGTACGAAGAAGGCAAGGCGCAGGCCCCGGCATGCTGGTCGTCTGATGGTGACTACCCCGATGCATCGGTGAAGCAGCCGCAGGCGAAGTCATGTGCGAGCTGCCCGCAGTCAGTGAAGGGCAGCAAGATCACGCCACAAGGCAAGGAAGTCACGGCGTGTTCAGTATTCAAGCGGATCGCCATCGTGCCACTGTCGAACTTGGGTACAGAGCATACGGTACCGCTGCTACTGCGGCTGGCGCAGACCTCGATGTGGGACAAGAACAACGAGGAGAACGAGGCCAAAGGCTACTACGCGTGGGATCAGTATCTGGACGAGCTGCGGAAACGCGGCGCGACGCATACAGGGTATGTCGCTACCAAGGTCCGGTTCGATTCGCGCGTGGCGTATCCGAAGCTCCTGTTCGCGGCATCACGCTGGTTGGTTGATGAGGAGTTGGCTACTGTCAAGCCGCTGTTCAAGGATGCCGCTGTCCAAGCACTTCTGAAAGCACCCGAGACTTCGCTTGCTGCACGTGCGGAGAAGCCGAAGGATGATGATGATGACGCCGATCCGATGCCCGCTGTGAAGGCCAAGACGAAAGCAGCGCCTGTGGAAGAGGTGTACGACGATGACGATACGCCGCCTGCGCCTGCCGTCACCAAAAAGAAGAAGGCCGCGCCGGTCGAGGAAGATGACGAAGCGCCCGCGCCTGCTGTCAAGGCGAAGAAGAAAGCCGCGCCGGTCGAGGAAGATGACGAAGCGCCCGCGCCCGCCGTCAAGGCGAAGAAGAAAGCCGCGCCGGTCGAGGAAGATGAACCCGCGCCCGCTGTCAAGGGTAAGAAGAAGGCTGCTGGGAACGGCCTCGACAATCTGGTTGAGGAGTGGGTGGACTAAGAAAGCACAAGCTCTAGTGTGCGCCACAGGGGGCACCCCAGCCCCCTGTGTTTTTCTTAGGAGACCGCTATGCCCCGAGCACTGTCGCTTCGCTCACGCGGGATATTGCGTGATAGGATTACCCGTGAGCCACACCACCACGGAGCGCGTCTTGGTGTAATGCTACAGACATGTAATGTCCCGGCAGTTGCTGTTGCCATTCTGCTGGAGCTTACACCGGACACGATCTATCGTTGGATGTACCAAGATAATGTGCCGCCTCTGCATACCGAGCGCGTCAAGTACGTAATCAAATTTCTGAATCGAGCTGCCCGTCTTGGGATGACGCCGCTGATCGGCACTGTCCTAGAACGAACGAACTCTTTTCTCGCCCTCTATGCAAAGTACAAATCTCAGGGGCTTTAATGGATGCGCGGACTTTCCTCACGTCGGTGTTAGCCGACGAGGGTTACATTGTAATCGCTAGGCCATTTCCAATCGAAGGTTCAAAATTCACCCCGTACATACAACGCGTCGTAACATCCGTCGAAGATGCAATCGCACAGTGCGTCGATTGGCTTTGGGAGTGTCAGGATGTTTACTTTGCGCTTTCCACCTTCGAGAAAACGAGGGTCTGGAATCCGAAGAAGATCGACTACAAGACAAAGAAGGCCGGAGCCTACGAGACGCGATCACAAGCCAATGTAAAGCTGACACGTTCGTTGTTCATCGACATCGACATCAAGCAAGACACCAACCACTACCAATCGAAGGAAGAAGCAGTCGCGGCACTCCGTGCTATCTGCTACAAAGTTGGCCTGCCAAAACCCACGATAGTCAGTAGTGGGTACGGCCTGCATGTGTACTGGATGCTCGATGTGGGGGTGCCGCCCGATCTGTGGAAGCCGGTCGCTGAGAAGCTGAAGTCTGTTGTCGTTGCCGAAGGTCTGCTGAACGATGCCAACATCATCAGCGACACGGCGCGAGTGCTGCGGGTGCCGGGCACGATCAACTTCAAGCGGGGTGCCACCGTCCCCGTGGAGATCATCACCAGCGCCCCCAGCCATTCCCTGTCGGCGCTCGACGACATCCTGTCCAAGCATATCCTTGATTACAACTTACCAGTCGTTGTTCCGAGGAACCGGAAAGACCTCCCGTCTGCCAAGGGAGCTATGGAAGGGATCGAGGGCAACCTTGGTGCCACCAACGACCCGCTGAACCCCGATCTGCTGACGTTCGCCTGCCCTGCATTCCGCAAGCAGGTAGCCAGCCGGGGAGCTACGGCGTCCGAACCACAGTGGTACTTCGCAATGGGGCTGGCCCGATTCTGTGAGCCGCAGCGCGCGGCCCTGCTGGCAGTCAGCGACGGCCACCCTGCGTTCGATCTCGCGCAGATGGAAGCCAAGGTCGCCAGCATGACGGAAGGCCCGCCGACGTGCGTGAAGATTCACGAAGCGAACAAGGCGACGTGCGGGGGTTGTCCCTACTGGGGGAAGATCAAGTCGCCCGCAACCGTCATGCGGATCATCCGTGAGTCGCCACCACTGGACATCACCATAGGGCAGACAGTCGCGGGTCCGGTCAAGCTGCCACCCCTACCCGAGCGTTACCTGCGCACGCAGGACAAACACGGACACCAAACCATATCGGTGCTGGTGGAACGTAGTGAAGGCGGGACGGAGCCGCACTTGGTATGCCCGTACGACTTCTACCCAAAGCGTGTGCTACGCCACACCGGCATAGACGATGTGGTCGAGGAGAGCAGCGTGTGGGTCGCTACCTTACCTCGCATGGGTGATCTCGAATTCAAGATGCCACAAGGGCTATTGAGTGACACCCGCAAACTCCATGCGTTCCTGCTTACCCGAGGGATGCACATGAACGCCAACGAAGCCAAGACCACACAACTATTCATGACTGCATACCTAGCACAGCTCACCCGCGCCATCGACCGTGAGAAGGTGTACGACAGATTGGGGTGGCATGAGAAGCGTAGTTGTTACGTGCTGCCGAACCTCATCTACTTCCGCGATGGTTCAACAGCTCCACATCAGCCGAACAATGCGATGAAGGCGGTCACCAAAGAAGCGATCCACACCGAGGGTACGCTGGAGCAGTGGATGGACGCGATGACGTTCTACTGTGGGCCGGGCAAAGAAAGCTACCGCATGTTCCCCTACGCCTCATGGGGTGCGCCAATCTTCCACATGACAGGTCACAAAGGCGTACTGTTAACTGCATCGGGTGATACCGGGCGTGGCAAGACAACGCTGCTGGAAGCCGGTGCGTCAATATGGGGCGACCCTGACTCCATGCTAGTCAGCGGCGGGCAGGACGGATCGACTGTCAATGCGTGGTACTCGATCATCGGCACCAACCACTCCTTGCCGATGTTTTGGGATGACACCACTGAGCGCGAACCGGAGGAGATGAAGAAGTTCATGCTCAACATCTCGCAGGGCAAGGGGAAGGAACGCATGCACGGCAACGTCCACGATGGCAAGGTCGTTACGTGGGAGACGATAGTGCAGTCGTCCGCGAACACCGACGACGTGAACCGCGTCATGGCATCCGGTAAGAATGTAGACCCCCACCTGATGCGGTTGATCTCAGTGGAGTTCGATAATGTGGATCGAAGCACAGAGATGAAGCTGAAAGCTGACCTGTTCAAGCGCCGCATACGCGACAACTTCGGCCACTCAGGCCCCATCTTCATCAGGTATGTTGTTATGAACCGCGAGTTAGTGAAGGCGCGGGTGTTGGCAGAGATGGAGAAGCTGGATCGTGCCGTCTCGATGGAGAGCCAAGAACGGTACTGGTCTGCCGCCATTGCCTCGATGATGATCGGCGCGGAGATCGCATACGAGCTGGGCGTGTCACCCTACAACCCGCGCCTCGACGAAGATTTCATGAAGAACCACGTGCGCCGCATGCGCGTCATTCACGATCAGTCAGCCTCGACCGCTGCCGACATCTTCGACCAGTTCCTCAATGCTCGTGTCTCGAACACACTGACGCTCTCGCCGCAGCAAGCGTCGAACATCGACAACATCACCAACAAGCCACATGGTGCGCTACTCATCAGGAACGAGATCGACACCGGCAGAGTGTTCGCAGCGCGGCAGGCAGTGAATGATTACTGCGCAGAGACGAAGGCGAACATGCGCAAGCTGGAGTCGGAACTCAAACAGATGGGCATTCTCCTGCGCCCCAACTGTCACAAGGTACTAGGAGCTGATACCACATACGCGACAGGGCAGACGCGATGCTGGGAAATCTCGATGCCTCAACTGCAGAAGAACAGGACTGGGAAATGAGCGCGAACAATATGCAGGTAGGTGGGGAGCACTACAAGAACAAGGCGATACAACCGTGGGACTTCATCATTGCGAACGGGCTGGGTTTTCTTGACGGCAACGTGGTGAAATACGTGTGCCGATACCGGGAGAAGGGTGGCCTCATCGATCTGGAGAAGGCTCGTCACTACCTAGACAAGCTGATAGAGACAGAGAAAAAGACCCCCCGGTAGGCATGGGAGCCACCGGGGGGAAAGGAGCACACCGAGACTGTAGGGTACGCTTATTGCTCTACGTTGACAAGCGACCCGGCAAAGGACGTGAGACCGGACATCGCGCCACCCGCAAGCGCACCCGCGACGTTCGCTGCATGAGCAAGACCATTGCCAGCGGAGATCGCCGCTTCCATTTGACCACGGAACAAGTTCATCTGTTCGCGTGCGTACTCGAAGGTCTGGTTCAACGCCGCATTGAACTCCCCCATCAGCAAATTTGAACGCGCACGCCAGTATTCGACTTCGATTTCCGATTGTTTGATAACCACGTTCGACTGCGCGCTATACGAAGCTATCGTCGCCTCGAATTGCTTAATTGCGCTATCAGTCTGCGCGGTATACACCTTTACGTTCGATTCGTTCGAGATACCGATAGAACGGTTAGCTTCTCCAACTGCGCTAACCTCTGCGGAATATGCGTCTACTTCGGCCTTAAATCCACCAACCTGTGCGGAGTAAGCATTGGCCTGCGCGGTATAGGCTTGGAACTTACCCATCTCGCCTTCTACTTCTGATTTGTAAGCGTTCCATCTTGATTCATACGCTCCTACTTCTGCGGCATAGGCTCGAACACGCGCTTCAAAAACAGCCACCTGTAGACGCGAAATTTCTAGAGGCGCAAGTGTAGCTTCCACCTGCGCTTTGTAGGAGTTTGCAAGCGCCAGATTGACGGTGGCAACTGCATTCAACACCTCCACAGTAGCCTTATTTATTTCTGTCTTGGCAAGTTCGGCTTTAATCTGCGCTTCGTACACACGAATACCCGCTTCTAACGCAGAAATTTTTGCTTTGTAAACTTCCGCGTCAGCAACATAACCTTCCCACAGGGCTTTGTATACCATCACTTGCAGGTTATACGCCCCAAGATACGCAGCCACAATTTCCTTGGCTGAACTGATCGCCTGCATATCCATCTGCATGGCAAGCGTCATGTATTGAGTGATCGTCTCGATCATCTTCTCTTCAAGTTGTTCACCAAGTTTCAACATGAACTGGAAGTTCTGTTGCTCCAACTCCAAATTCTTAGTAGCGATATCAATAGAACCGCGTACTTGCGCATCACCCATCGTCATGCGTGCTTGCTTCAGCACGTTGACCATCGCGCCGTTCGGCATGAAGAATCCCCTCTTGCCGATGGTGTCGATTGCCGTGTCGAGCGCCCGCTGAAATTCAAGATTGTTGCGATCCGAATGCCGTGCGTAGATCGCACCCTCGATGTTCGCAGGGATGGCGGCACCACCACCTGTAACTGGATTGGTGTAGTTCGTGATCGCGTTATTGATCTGTGTACGCAACAATGTGTACTCAGGCACGTACTTCGCAATCATCGCGTCTGCGTTATCACGCAACCAACCCGGTAAGAACGCGCGATGGTCGTTCACCTCAGTTGTATATTTCCCAATTATAACTGTTGGGTCGGGGATAACAATATCATTCGGGCGTCGCCCATCGAAGGTCTGCATCGTTACAATAGGTGCAGGCGGAATGTTCACTGATGAGTAGGGGAGTGTCAGCCCCGGTAGCCCAATGTACGACGGTGTATTCGGCAGTGTTATCTGCCCCGGATCATTCGGTGCGCTTACGTTAAATGTCGGCGTGCCTTGTCCGGGTTTTGTCGGCGCGTTAAATATCGGAACATCGCCAAGATTGTTGAATGGTGCGGAACCGAACGATGAATTCGGAATATCTTCAGTTCTTGTTAGTGTTGGGTCTTTCGGTAACGCCTTCAGCACTGGCTCTTTCGGCAGCGGCCCTACCGTTTTAGGCGTGCCAAGAACCGGAAAATTGATGCCAATTTGTGCTGGGCGATAGTTGAATAACCCACTAGCTGATAGCGCAGAAAATGCCTGTGTCAATCCTGACTGCGCAAGACCGGCGAACTCGTCCGCGTATGTCTTGTGTATTTCAAGTATTTCTGCGGGGTCGAGAATAGCAGCCATTAGATGCTCCTTTGCGTGATAGTCACTTCGGGTTCGAGTGCGTCAAGTTCTATGTACGCACCCGTATCGCTTTTGATTCGGAATGCTGCGTTGGTTGTGCGAATACCATTACCCAGTTTCCGGCGGTGCTTCAAGTGCACAGCACCACGTTGCTTAGTATCGTAGTGATACGCGAACTCACGTCTCCGGTCGTCGATCAGCACAATCTCAACCTCGCCGTCAATTATACCGTCTAGGTATAGATACGGGAGATGTTTAAGTCCCGGCCTGCCGAAGTCACTCAATCCAGTCTCGAACTGCCACACAATCGGGTTACCGTTGTCAGTGTTACCACCCAGCAGGTATAGCCCACCGCTGCCGATGGCATAGGTCTTGTTGTTGACCGTGGCGAACTGCGTGAAGGGGAAGGCGGTGAATCGAGTGACCCCCTTGTTGCGCACGTTCATCAGCCATCCTTCGAAGTCGGTCGTGGTGAGCGCCTGCCCCCCGGAGACAATCAGGTATGGCAATGTGAGCCGTCCAATACCATACGGCCCGGCGATGACGGGGAGAAGGACGAGGTTCCCACCCCCCGGCAGACTGAATATTGATATGTTACCAGTAACGACTGCGAACGGCAGACGGAGTACTCCGGTCGTCCCCTCCATCGTCGAGACTGATCCTGCCGTGGTGGCTGGGGAAAGTACCAGCTCACCATGCGAACCGATACGCATGTCGGTTGTTGCATTAGGCAGGGTCAACTTGCCAGTAGCTACAACTCCTGCTATTCCGCTCCCCGCAATCAACACTTGTTTCAGCACCAAAGCACCGTTGGCCCACGGCGTGACTGTGCCAGTCCCAGTAGCAGTTACTTGCTCCAGCGTGAGCGCACCTCCCGCACCACTTCCGCCTGCAACGATCAGGTACTCAAGCGTGAGGTTGCCGCCCATCAACTCGCCAAGCAGCATCGTCCCCGCGATCCTTACCTGCGAACCAATAACTAACGCACCATTAGCATGGTAGTACGCCGCACCCGACGCCCGCATGTACGGCAAACGTAACGGTGTCTTAGTGTTCCCGCTGGCACCATATTTCTTGCCAGATGATCCTAGCGCACTGAGTGCTGGCAGGATAATGTTTGCGGTTATGGGCATGTCAACCTCGTTAGGTTATCGTACCTTGGACAGCACGATAGGATCACAAAACCGGATATGTAGTAGTTCTGTCGAGTACGAAGGAGTTTGTAATTCGGTAGTAACTGATTCTTCCCAATTTGCATAATCAAAGTTCAAGCCGATCAACCCGCCTTGGACTGGCAACAACACGTTGTAGTAGGTACCACCTTGTACACCATGTTCAGTGTACCGCCATACCTTACTCCCCCATGTTGCAACTACTTTCAGATATGTCAGGCCGTTAATAGGTGTTCCCCAATCTACCGCTTCTGTTGTGAAGGTAGCGATCTGGTTGGCACGTTCGATGGGGAATATGTTTTCTTCCAGTTTTTGCGCTGCGAGTGCCGAGCGTACTGCTTTATTATACAGACCCACGAAAGAATGATCCGCTTTCCCGAGCGCGCCACCCGAAGCAAGACGCATTTCGAAGTGAATCTTGTCGAAGATTACATGCTCCAACTTTGTAGGGTCGTACGAGTCGATAGTGTTAACGATCAGGGCTAACCCACCTGACGGTTGAATCATCTGGTTATCGTAGATGAATGAATCACTGTAGAACGTCCACGTTCCGTTCGGATGTGCGTAGAACGTATGACCAGCGTTCATCATCATGTGGCTACAAATTACGCTGCTGTAGCAGCTCCACCCCCAACGCGGACTGGTGCAGACGAACATGTGGTTGTCGTCACCCATCTCCTGCCCCCACAGTCCGAATATCTTTCCTTCAATATTTGCATCGTACGCACCCGTACTTAGCGTCTTGTAGCCGTTGTTGTATGCCCACCACCGGCGATAGTTATTGATGCCGGTATCGCTCCACCCGTCCATTCCAGTAGACCCCTGCAGGGGTACGTACATCCATGCTGGAGTCTCCAGCGCCTTCGCATTTACGTACGTTCTACCACTCTCCGCATACTTGGCGATGATTGCGTCTCGTCGTTGTGGCTCCATCGTTTCAGGAAAAATGAAATCCTTAATTAACCCGCTGTGCACGATCATCACCGCGAAGTCGTAACGGTACATGTCCTGTTTTGTCGTAGGGTTCGCTGGCGTATACCCTGCCTTGGTTGGGTATACACCGTGATTCTTTTCCGACAGGATGTTTGCCATGAACGCAAAGGACAGCGTGTTGAAGTCCACGCCTAATACTTGAGCTGATTTCAGGCTTAGATATTCCTGATCGGTATCTACATTGCGCAGGGACAATATGTTTGCTCTGCGTGAGAGTGCGTACGACTCTTCATCCTGTCCGTATGATGCAGGGAACTGCGCACCACTTCCCCAGCGTTCGACATCAAGAGTTACAAAATCACCTGCTGAAGCTAACTTAATTCGATTCCCTGCTGCATCTTTGTTATTGGTAAAACAGTCATGCCACACGTACCCCACGGCAAGCGCACACCGGGTGGCAGTGGTAGGGCGACGTTTTTCCACAACATTAACGGTTGCGTTGTAGTCCTCCAGATTAGGACCGGTAATTGTTATCGAGATAGTAACTTCGAGAATCCCTGTCGCAACGAAGTGTCGTGTCTCGTTATACCCAACAGACTTACCAAGATTGTGTCTGCTGCCGACCCCCATCGTCTGTGTAAGATTGGTGAAGTCGGTGCCAGTGAACGGAGTAGGACCCTGCTCTGCCGCCCAGTATGTTGTGTCATTGGTAAAGTCCTCACGTTCGTACACCACGGCAGCGGCTTTGGTCCCGAGATGGTTGAACTTCCAGTCGATTTCGGGGAAGTCCATCAACGCCTGATCGGCAGTGGTTATGCTGGGTGGGATAACTGAAAAATAATCTTTCAATTTTGTAGTGGGGCGATACACCCACCCACCAAACGTCAATGTTTTACGCTGTACGTATAACTCATCTACATTCTGCCCGTACGGGTTCCCCGGTATGAGCGGCCCGATTGCAGCAGTAGGGAATATGTTGAACACGTTGAACGCGTCAACATAGATGGCAAATTCATGTGTGCCGTATGTATTGTCAGTTACTTTCTGCAAGCCATCAGCACGCGGCCAATCTGCAACACCACGAATATACGCAGCACGAAGTACGTCTCGTGATGTATTGTCCTCATACGGCACATCAATACCAGCATCACGCAATGAATGTTGTAGCAGTCCACCGGGATTAGGCTGCGGCACAACTAGGTTGGGGTTGTTGTTCTCAGCCCGCTGCGTGTCGCGCCAGTGCACGCCTGTGTGTCCATGGTGCGGTGCCCACGATTCAAACAAATTGCGAGGGTAACGCCAGCGACTAAATGCGATGCGTGCGTCGGGCAATACAACTGGTTCACTAAGCATCCCGACCATGTAACCGCGCCCGATCTGTGATATGTCATCACCAGCACGACTCACAGCCGTACGCCGCCTTAGTCGTACCCGAGAGCGTGCTGTTACAACTCCGTGTAGCGCGGAAACCGAAACACCAATACAGAGTCCCCGATACGCGAGAAAGCCAACACCATCCTGCGCTACAGCTTGTGTCACGACAGGATAGCCACTTGTCATGAACTCAAACTCGAACTGATCGAGAGGGATGATCTTGATGAACACCGACCGACCGCGCAAGTCGATGGTCACATCCGCGATGTCAATAGTGTAGTGATGGTGCCATGAGCGTAACCCAAGTGTACGGTACGCATGACGTGCTTGCTCTCGTGCGTTGCTGGCAAAGACACCTAATGCTGGATCAGTAATGGTCTCGAAGAAACGAAGCGGACGTGTACTTGGTAGTTTTCGCGCTCCCGTATTCCATAAATCATTACGATCTTTTTGCAGGTCATACTCTTTTTTATTCTGGTCATGCACACGCGTGAACGTCTCGCGCTGGTAGTCAGCGCCTTCTCTCTCCTTACGATCCCATTTGTAGCTGTTGCTCATGAAAAAAGAGCCGGGCAAGTTTCGCCCGGCCCCCTCCTCGCACGGACATGTCAATACGTTGGGACTGAGACGGAGAAGGAGTCTACCGGATAGGTTGTTGTGTTAACCAACGAAGTGGTAGTCATATTCAGGTCCGCGCCTGCAGTACCAACCGCCCCCTGTACACGCGCCTGCGTAGTAGACGCGGTAGCATCATCCCCCGCCGCAACCAACCGGAAGAAATTCGCCGTCAACGTGGCGCTTGCAACTCCGCTCCACGTCTCCGATGCTTTCTTCAAGCACGCCCCCGCTACTGCCGCTGCTTCCCATGTAATGCCAGTACCCGTGCTGTTGTTGGAGATCGTCAGAATCAGTGTCGGTCCCGAGATCACCGCGTCAGCATCAACGGGTTCGGTACCATTATAAATCTTGATGAAGCCGAGGTTGAAAATAGTCTTGAATGGATTGGTATCCATCAACTTGTTTCGCAACCCCGTACTGACTTTGATCGTCATGACTCAACCCCTTACGCAGTGGGCAGTGTGATCGTGAACGTATCGACTGTGTTCACTTGACTGACCGCGATATTCAGGTTGGTAAGGTTCACATCCGCACCACTGGAGCCGGTGGCACCGTCGATCCGTGTGGCCGTTGTGGAGATGTTAGTGATTGTGTCGCCTGCCGGGTAGCAGCGGAACCAGCCCGCGATTCCAGCAGCGAGGCCCGTGAAGCGCCACACTTCCGCTGCCGCTTTGGATAGCACCCCCGCAACCGCAGCATCGAACGTGGTGCCAGTGCCAGCGCCGTTGACGGAGACCGTGCCCAGCAGTGTACCCGTGGCAGCAGCATCCGCCGTGGCGGGCTGCGAGCCAGTCAAGATCGCCATAAAACCAGCAGCAAGCGAACCCTTGACACCTTTGCCAGTACCACCATCCAGCATTGCATTGCGTATTCCAGTGGAGAGACGAACAGTCATGATTAGGTCCTTTCAGTTCTTGCGTTGAATGGTTCGCCACCCCCTTGGGTGACAGTTACAAATTGCTGCATCCCGTTCAGGTAGATCATCTTCGAGGCTGCACGCAAGCCGGGCGGCATGCTTACATCCTTCTCGGATAAGTTCTCGAACGGCATCGCCTTGCAGATACCGCGCTGCGTCCAGAAGTACGCCACACTCTCCGCGTCCGTGTCGCCGGGCAAGCCGGGTACCACCCCGTAGTTCACCAATAAGTTCAGTTCGCCGCTGTCTTTAATCTGGTAAATCTTCTGTGACGTGCCGACGATCATTCCTTCATTACACCACACCAGCACACCGACCTTACCCGGCAGCATGATGAAGTCGTTCGCCTGATCGTAGAGATGGTAGGCCAGCGACTTGCTGACCCACACAATAGAGATGTCTACCTGCGGGATATACTCAGCCGCGTAACAGCGACCTTGGAAGAAGTCGAACATGTACACGCTTGTGGGCAAGCTACTGGTGCCCAGCGTTGTCAGCTCGCGGCGTGCTATAAGCGGATTGAACGTAGCTGTATCAGACGTTGTTTGCGTTGCCAGCCGGAACACCACACCATCCGGTTCCGAGGCGTAGATATTTGTTCGAGCGTAGGCAGGAGGAATTGTGGCCTTGAAAAGAGCCGTGACAGGCGACGACTGGATTTCGAAAATATCCGAAGGCGCAGTCTCACGCCCGTCAGCCGTTTCGTACGTTGCGCAAAAGCGCCACTTCGCAGAAGCGTAGTCGCGGCCCATGTTGAGGGTCGTGGATGGCAGCGTGCCTTCTGTGACAACAGCAAGCGACGTGATCGTAGGGACAGTAAGCCGCCACGGCGTGTGTGTATTACCTCGAACAATCCCCGCCTCGATCCCGTTCGCGTAGTATGCGTCGCCATTGAGTTCACCCCAGCCGTAGTCAACTCCGGTCAAGCCTGAAGCAAGTGTGATTACATCAGTAGGTGATGTGAGCTGCTGCAGCACGCCCGCATCGACCACATAGAGATTGTTACCGAGACCGAACGCGGTTTGGAAATTACCTGCGCGGTAGAGAGAATACCCGTCACGGCGTCTGACCTTATTGGTGTCTGAGATCAGAACATTGTCACCGACGTAAAGGGCGTCAAGTCCAAGGTCTTTACGCGACCTTGTATTAACCAGCCCGGCGAACTTCGAAAATTTGCCGGAACCATCCTTCTCGTCAGGAGTTAGCCTCGGCTCGCGCCACGGTCTACTCATGAGCATCCTCTTGGGTTATGCGCGGCAGTCTACCCCAAAGATTGCGCAAGGTCTACTCCGGGGGTTCGACATCGTTGAACAGTTCGCCAAACGACTCTTGCGCGAAAAGTTTTTCCACCTCTGCACGTGCCCACAATTGCAGGTTTTCCCCTATGGGCGGCACGTTGGTCAATGTCGGTTCGGGGCTGACCACGCCGAGCGCGTAGACTCCGAGAGGAAAGACATTACAGTCATATAAGAAACCAAGGGTTCCTGAAACCAATGATGCCTGTCGCCCGACTAGCGGCACCGTCATGACCACCTGCAAGCTGCCTTCGAGCGCAGCCATGACCGCTCCCGTCAACAAGGGTGAATTGAGCGGGATGAAGATGCCGTAGCCGGTCTGGAGCTGTGCACCGATCAGACGCACACTCAGTGTTGGTACGATCACACCAGAAGTGGCTGCGAGTGATTGTCCGGTCAGGTTGACCCCACAGGTCACCGCCAACGCGCCACCTTGCGCAGATGCCTGCAGCCCGATCAATGCAACCGCAATCGTCGGCAACAGCGTACCCCTCGAAGTCGTTAACGAATTGCTGACAAGCGCAGGCGAGTTGGTCGGAATAAGTGTACTGCCTACTGCAGACGCTGCTATACCAGTTAGGGTAACCCCCACCCCCGCTACAAGCGAACCTCTCGTCGCTGCCATCGACAGCCCAAATAGCGGCACCGTGGCATCCACCGGAATTACGCCAGCGATGGTGCCACCTGTAGCAGTCGCAGACAGTCCCGTCAGCGTGACAGCGATATTTGGTGTAAGCGTGCCGGGTGAAACAGTCGCTTGTAACCCTACAAGAACTACGCCGGGGATGATGGTAATGGAAACACGGCCAACACGTCCTGTAGCCTTGACCGACATGTATGGTGCTTGCTTGGCCCAATAATCAAACCAAGCAAGTTTTGCCTGCGTCTCACTGTCGCCCTTACCTACAGCAAGTAGGGGAACGGAATACAGAACAGATTGCAACCCCCCGCCATACCCGGAAAACCAAATCGCTTCCTTGTAATCAAGTTGGTTAAGAGTGAATGATTCAGTCCAACTCCATACCACACCCTTGTCAGTCCATGAACTACCTGTTCCTGTAGCATCGTTTGCGAATACTTTGAAGTCTTGGAGGTAGTCGTATCTTCCGGTGCCACTGTTGTAGTTAGTCGAAACAACAGTGCGTTCATAAAGAACATGAACAACTTCTTCACCTTTCGTTTCTAACGTCTCCCAACCTCCAACCAAATAAGATGAGGATGGTCCTGTCTTGAGAGTTTGCGTGGGCGTAGTAGCAGTGCCGCTCGTCCACGATAGTCTGACAAACTGTTGGTTGAGCAAGAACTGCGTAACGCTTGTGCCGCTATTTAGATAAACAACTTCAGCAAGCGAACGTGTTGGCGGTTCTGATGCAAGATCAAACCCACCAAAACTGAGTATGGTAAAAACACTACCAGTTGCTACTGTGGCAGTAAGCACATGGGATGTCACACTTAACGTCACCGCGTCCATCACAATCAAGCCGACATGCCCAGTACTGCTGTAATAGCTGACGTAGATCGTGTCACCGTAACCCGCACGAGTCACACATAGACACTTGTGGGCCGCGTCACAGGCAGCATTACCAGTAAACCCAGTAAGTTGAGTTGCTGTACTTAGCGTAGTTCCATCCCACCGTCGAACAGTCGGCACCCAATCAGTTCCACTCAACGATGGATAGAACACCAACGTATTCTTCGCGGTGTGCCCATACACACCCATCAACAACTCGTGCGCGGCGTCAAGCGCGAAGTTATCGCGTCGCCACACAACTTGTGTCAGATCGGAAACTTGCAGGTAGTAAACTAAATCAGGTGTAGTATTTTTTCTCCCCGCAACAAGCCCATACCCTCGCATGTGCACAAATGCCAAGTTACCGTCAAGGTCAACAGAAAACTGTCCACCATGCCCCCACGAAGGACCCGAAAAATCGTAGACTTGGCCTGCTACGAAATGATCCCCGATACCACCAAAGAAAGCGTTGAACCTGTTAACATCACCCGGCGCATCCCAAGTAGAAGTACTCCAAGGTGTGTGGCCCCATGTCTTGCCGCGTGTCGTCTGGTCGAGTGAATAGCCAAACGCACGTTTCACAGCCCAATTCGCAGAAACATCGAGATACCCGGTATCCCCCGCACCAAGCAACATCCCGTCATACGAAATAAAATTATTCTTTGTCGCCCACGTAAACGCTTCTGCTGGAGGAAATGCGTCACCACCACCAGTAAAGGTACTTTGCACAACAGCAGGTGTGGTAGTGACAGCTCCCGTAGCACCAACAATAACCGTAGGAGTAAACACACCAACTGATGTGGTAACTGCGAGACCGTAAAGTTGTACTGACTTGTTCGCACCAGCAGAGATCACTGCGAATGGCCCTTGCCGTATAGTCATCGACTGACCGACAAGCACTCCCGTGATCTGAATCAATGGGGTTAGGGTACCGCCAGAAGCAGTTGCAACAAGCGTCGTAAGAACGCCAACACCTTCGAATGCACCAACCAAACCACCAGAAACTGTCGCTGACAACCCGGTTAATGCTTTCGTATTGTTAAGATTGCTGGTCTCCCACGGCTGGAAGCCACCGGGGATGGTGTACGTCATAGCATCCAATGCGGCACGGATGTACACCCCATTCAACGTAGATGTCGCGTTACCGATAGACGATGCGGGCGTCATCGGATGCGTACTAGATACACCTGTGTAAGTTGGATTCGCTCCTGTAAACGGATTCCCACCACCAAGCCACGTACCATTAAGACCAAACCAAACCAAGCCAGCATCTAGGTCAATAGCCATCATGACCACATCGCCAGCTACGCTTGTATGTGAACCCTGCGCGGTTGAGGTGCCATCATGCGTAGTAACAATAGTTGACGGCAACAACCCAAACGCCCACGTCGTTAGGTCATCGCCACCTGCAGTACGCAAACCAAGATGCGCACCACTTACCACACGGAAACTGTCTATAATCCCGGCATACCATGCAGGACTACCATAACGATCAACAAATTCGACATACCACTTACCTTCCTTGCGATACCCCGTGGTAGTGCCATCATACGAAGCAATACCAACAAACGGCCCAACAACCGAACCATAAACTGTACGATCCTTTGAGTCAGTTGAATTATTAAACCGACTCAGACTGAAGTGTGAAGATGACGACCAGATAATCGGATTAGCGTATCGACGATCCGTTGCCAACGTACCGCCAGAAACTGTTGCTGCTATACCGGTCAAGTACGTTATCGTACCTACCGCACCACCCGAAGCAGTCGCCTGCAGTCCAACAAAAGCAGGTGCAACAGTCGGTACAAGCGTGCCCCCCGAAGCAGCCGCCGATAGACCTGTCAACGCGAACGTAATAGTTGGGACTAAGGGTCCGTATGCTATTACAGCAGCGATGCTGACAAGATCACCGTTAACCCCGCCGAATAACACGCCTTGTGTAACCGTCGCTGCCTGTCCGACCAACGCACGCGTGATGACAGGAACTAACGTACCCCCCGATACTGCAACCTGCAGACCTTGTAATGTTGGGAAAATTAAACCACCAGAAACTGTTACAAACTGAGTGGTAAGGGTGACGGCAAGCGCAGGTACAAGTACGCCACCAGAAGCAGTTACCGACGATCCAACTAAAGGAACCGTAGCATTACCATTAACGGTAGCACTAAGTATGCCGACCGCAGCGGACGCTTGCAGTCCGGTCAGTACGACCGCAACCGTAATCCCAAGCGTACCGGGAGATGCGGTAGCTGCTATACCTGCGGGAGTTATTGCAATTGACGGAAACAACGTACCGCTTGATACGGTCGTTGTCTGCCCAGCAAGAATTACGCTGCCGGGATCAGAACCATCAAAATTGACAGCGTTATACGCTGGAGGAGTGTACGTCCCGCTTACGTCGTCGAAGTTGACGGCGTTATAAACAGGCGGGGTATAACTCACGGCCCTGCAACCACCAAATCGAAGATCATCCCCTGTTTAGCAGTATCAAGATCAAGCACAATATACTTACCGGGGGCAAGACCAATGAAATTGAAGTTCCCCGTATACGCCTCCGTAACGAACTCACCGATGATGAACGAAGGTGGACCCTCTTTGATGAGCAGTACCCGACGACTCGCAGGTACACCAGTAAAGTAAGTGCGCCCACTAATCTTCTTACCACCACTGGTAGCAGCCCAAATCAAACCACCGTACGCACGATGTCCTACTCCATCCACACCATGCGCAGTCTGGTAAGGTTTACTCAACCGCTTCGGGCCAGCACCAGACACACCATGCGAAGTATGTAGAGGCACTGGCCCAAACTGCGGCCAAAGTCTACCGGGAGTGACATTCGCCATGATTTACCACGGACCAAATGTATCGACAAGACTGATCGCGTTAGTACCCGATGTAGTAATTGCCTGCACAGCAGTAAGAGTGACACCAGAAAGACCAACAACACCAGTCACAGTGTCATACTCATTCGCAGGTATGCCTGTATGCATGTGGGAATACAACCCCGGTAACCGCCCGCGTACATGCATAATTGAAGTAGGAAATTCAGCAACCAATACCGGTGTTACCCATAAACCACTGTCAGGTCCATTCGGAAATGGCATCCCCCACCCTACCGTACCTCCTAGAGTTGAAGCTTGCGCATTACCAGTTACGGAATTAACCGGCACAGAACCCCCTGTTTGCGCATAAGTACGCGCCACATAAAAACCCGCCCCTATTAAGCCACCATTCCAAGTAGCAACCTCCATCAATCCACTCGACGAGATCGCCGCTGTTGCAGTGGCTGGAATTGAGGGTCCAGAAATGCACACGTTGTATGCATCGCTGGTCTTGTACGACTCGAAGCTACCGAATGCTTGCCAACAACGCCCTAGAATAAGTGAAGCTTCCGAATTAGTGAGCAGATAGACAAAACGATTATCCGCAAAAATCGTCCACGGGCGTGCAGTTGCATCCGCTGTCGTACTCTTACGCCAGAACACACCAGCCTTCGTTGCCGTACCACTAATAGCAACCTGTGCGCTTGTCGGAAATTGAGCACCGCCTGTATTCACATCGCTCATTGTTTCGAAGCCCGTGACCACCGCTTCTTTCTGTCCACCTGCGGAATTCCCATCCTCCTCAACACGCATGTACATGTTCGTGTACGGAGCCGAGCCGCCTGTCAAGAACGCTGCGCGATTCGCCGCAGTAAATGGCTTCGTCCACTGCGCACCTGCCTTCTTGTACAGGATCGTGCCGGTGATCGTACCCAGCCCTCCGGGTCCGACATAGGTGAAGTGCGTCGAATCCGTAACCGTGATCTTCCACGTGCCATTGGCACCAGCAGGACTGGCCCCGGAAATGGTCACGTTGTCCCCAGTAACGAGCGTAGTGTTCGCCACCGCGATTATCACGGTGTAGGTAGTACTGGCTTCTGTAATCGACGTAACCGAGGCCGTGGTGTAGCCATTCACCAGACACGCATCGAGCAGCGCGATCAGTGACCCAGCCGTACCGGAAAGCACAGGTGAGTTTGCATCAGTCGAACGATATTGCTGGACATAGTTTGCCATTTCGTTTCCTTATGCGATCAGTTCTTCAATTTCGGTATGTACGACGAGTGGGTCATTAGTAGTCCGCACCAGAAGTTCTTCAACCTGCTTAAATACCCACAGATCGTTAACACCTATGCCTGTACCGGGCGGGGGCAGAAGCGTGCCCTGTTGCCCGATCGCTACCTGCCCAGTAAGCACTACCGTAATTACTGGTATTAACACACCAGTAGTGGTTGTGGCGAGCCGCGTGGTCAGGGTGACAGCGAGGGACGGAACAAGTACGCCGCCCGCAGCCGTGACTTGCTGGCCTACCAGCGGGACGGTTTTATCGTTGAATGGGAAAATGCCGCCTGATACCGTGACAAGCTGCCCAGTCAGAGGAATGGAGATTAGGGGTGTTAGAGTCCCGCGCGAAGTTGTCGCCAGCAGTGTAGTAAGCGTCCGCGCAATCTCTGGAACTAGCACCCCTCTTGATACTGTGGCGAGCTGCGTAGTGGGGGTAACGGCAAGCGCGGGTACAAGCGTGCCACCAGAAGCAGTTGCCTGTAACCCTGTTAGGATAACTCCAACCTGAATCGTGCCACCAGAAGCAGTTGCCTGCTGTCCCGTTAGGGTAACGGCAAGCGCGGGTACAAGCGTGCCACCTGACGCAGTGGCGAACTGCGTAGTGAGTGACGCTCCTACACCAGCCGCAAGAGTACCTTGCGAAACTGTCGCTAACTGGGTGGTAAGTGTGACGGCAAGCGCAGGTACAAGCGTGCCCCCAGAAGCGGTTGTCTGTAATCCCGTTAGGGTAACCGGAACTTGAATCGTGCCACCAGAAGCAGTTGCCTGCTGTCCCGTTAGGGTAATGGCAAGCGCGGGTACAAGTGTGCCACCTGACATAGTGGCAAGCTGCGTAGTGAGGGTGATTGCCAGCGCCGGAATAAGCGCCTGCTGCTGCGCCGTCACCTGCAGCCCCGTCAACGTAACGGAAATCGACGGCACCAGCGTACCGGACGACGCAGTGGCAAGCTGCGTAGTAAGTGACGCACCTACACCAGCCGCAAGAGTATCTTGCGAAACTGTCGCTAACTGGGTAGTGAGGGTGACGGCAAGCGCGGGTACAAGCGTGTCACCAGAAGCGGTAGTCGCAATTCCCGCAAGTGTTACATTACCAACTACAGACGCAGTATCATCATATCCACTACCACCGGGTATTTGCCCTTGCTGCGTTCCGGTTTCGTCATAGCCAAGCCCGCCCGGAATCTGGACTTGACGAGTAGCCATTACGTCACCGTCATCATTGCGTCAACGTAACAAATTTTTCCGGGTGAGGCCATCGCAACCCGGTAGATGAAGTGGCCTTTAACCTGCGGCGTGACGGTCACGGATAACGCCTGCTTCAGCGGGGAGGTGAGGCCCGTTGTCGTCCACGCTACCGCGCTATCAGTTTGATCGAGCGGCGTCATCGGGGAGGACGCCTTGTCGGACACCCAACCACCAAGTGGGAAGCTCGCCGTGTCGAGCGCCATTACCTCAAGCCAAATTTCATCATCACGGAAGCGTCCTCCTGTACCAGCGCCCTGCGAATCGTGGACGATTTCAACCGTCAAGGTCTTGGCGCTACCTGTAAGCTCGTTCCACTGCGCCCGTTCGGTTGAAAGAAGAACACCAGAGGGTGTAGCAGCGTTTGCGTTGGTCGCCATCTTCCACGCAAGGGGTGTGGTCCCGTCAGTTGCGCCGCCTGTGCGCACAATCGTCGTCTCGTGCTTGAGCGAACCGAAAAACGATTCAAGCCATTTGCGGTAGTTCGTGTTCGCCGCATCGGAATTATCCATGACGACAGAATCGGATTGAAACATGGTTCCACTAACCAGACTGCCGGTCCATGACGCTGGCAGTTTGCAATCTCGAATCGACGCAAGCGTGCGCCGCGAACCGACGCCAATCAAATTAACAGTCGAGCTAAGGTTCGACAGGTTAACCCCAGATACGTTGATAGTTGCCGTGCGGCCATTGGCAGTCTCATCTCGAAATAGAACTGTCGGCGTAGTACTGCCAGACATAATTGATCCACCAGTCCACTCCACCCCGGCCTGAAAAACGGATAAGCTGTTAAAAGAATCGGCGAATTTGAAATCCGTGTTGACGAAGCGGAACAAACCGGGAGCATTGTTCGTGGCCGATTGCCCGATCTTTATGAAACAGACATTTGTATTCGTTGATCTCAGATTGAATTTGCACTTCTCGAAAGTCTGTAAAAAATCCGTTGCGGCCCCATTCCCGAACAGTATATTTGCTGTTGTGGCCACTGCGCCAATGTTGCAGAACATTCCATAGCAATACAGTTCTTGGCAGATAAACTCAAGGTTCGGTGTATTGGCTCCGTCGGAGTTGATCTGCGCTCCGGCCAGCAAGGTAGTGGGCGGCTGACCTGACGAGCGCAAAACAGACAGCACTTTCGTTGGCTTGCCTTTGATTCCGGC
>Ga0315273_10001781_pt1 | contig 24834 bp, 15 predicted proteins | sample YL17G02_0_MG_FD_205753 | JGI IMG/M metagenome (GOLD analysis project Ga0315273, IMG submission 205753) | Sediment microbial communities from Yellowstone Lake, YNP, Wyoming, USA - YL17G02_0 | ecosystem: Environmental > Aquatic > Freshwater > Lake > Sediment | place: USA: Wyoming | collected... | reverse complement strand
CCGCGACCTGATGCTGCGGGCCCGTTTGTACCGCCTGCGGCCGCACGACCACGTCCTGCTGCTGGGAGTCCACCACATCGCCGCCGACGGCTGGTCCTTCAGCCGCCTGTTCCGGGAACTGAGCGCTCTCTACGACGCGTTCTCGAAAGGGAAGCCGCCCGCGCTGCCCGGGCTGCCGATCCAGTACTCGGACTTCGCGGACTGGCAGCGCGGGTGGCTGAACGATGAACGCCTTGCGGACCTGGCTTCCTGGTGGAAGGGGCAACTGGGTGGCGCAGTGCCGGCGCTGCCGCTGCCCACGGACTTTCCCCGCCCGGCGCGGCGCTCTTTCCGGGGCGCCTCCGAACCGATCCACCTGCCGAAGGACCTGGCGGACCGGCTTCGCGCCTTCTGCCGGGCTGAACGCACCACGCTGTACATGGCCCTGCTGGCTGTCTTCCAGGTATTGCTGGCCCGTTACTGCGCTCAGGACCAGATCTACGCCGGCTCGCCGATCGCCAACCGCACCCGGACCGAAGTCGAGGACCTCATCGGCTTCTTCGTCAACACGCTGGTGCTGCGGACGGACCTCTCCGGCAACCCCGGCTTCCGCCAGTTGCTGGCCCAGGTTCGCCAGACGGCTCTGGCCGCCTACGAGCACCAGGATTTGCCCTTCGAAAAGCTGGTCGAGGCGATGGAGCCCGCGCGCGACATGAGCCTGACCCCGCTCATCCAGGCGGTTTTCGTGCTCCAAAACACCGGTGAAGCGGAACTGCGCATCGCGGGACTGGAGACCGAGTGTTTCCGGGTGGAGCCCCGCAGCGCGAGGTTCGACCTCACCCTGTCGCTCGAGGAAAAGCCGCACGGCGGGATCGAAGGTCACTTCAACTACAGCACCGACCTGTTCGAGGCGGGCACCGTCCGGCGCATGGCCGCGCACTTCCGGACGCTCCTCGCCTCGGCGCTGGCCGAGCCGGCGCGCCCCGTGCGCACGCTCGATATGCTGCCGGAGGCGGAGCGCCGCCAGTTGCTGGTCGAGTGGAACGACACGCGGCGCGAGTACCCTCAGGTCACGGTGCACGAACTGTTCCGCCGGCAGGCGAGGGAGCGTGGGGACGCGGTTGCCCTGGTGGCCGGGAGCCGCCGCGTGACCTACGCCGAGTTGGACGCCGACTCCGACCGCGTGGCCGCGGCGTTGCGCCGCGGCGGCCTGCCGGCCGGGGGCCGGGTGGGCCTGCTTGTCGAGCGCTCGCCGGAGATGGTGGCCGGATTTCTCGGCGTGCTCAAAGCCGGCGGCGCTTACGTGCCCCTGGACCCGGCCTACCCGATCGAACGGTTGCGCTTCATGGCCGCCGACGCCGGCCTCCACCTGGTCCTGACCCAGCGGCGGCTCGAGGATGCCGCGCGCGCGCTGGGCCGCGCGCTGAGTGTGCTGGAAGAACTGCCGCCCGCCGGGGCGCCCTGTGGGCCAGCCGCCGCCGATGACCCGGCGGTCTCTCCCGACAGCCCGATCTACGTCTTGTACACTTCCGGTTCTACGGGGCGCCCCAAGGGAGTGGTGGTGCCACACCGCGGAGTGGTGCGGCTGTTGTTCGGCGTGAACTACGCCCGTTTCGGCCCCGATGAAGTTTTCTTGCAGGCGGCTACACCGTCGTTCGACCTCTCCGCGTTCGAGATCTGGGGAACGCTGCTGCACGGCGGCCGGTGCGTACTCTACCCGAATCGCCATCCAACGGCGTCGGAACTGGGGCGTTTGCTGCGGGACGAAGGGGTGACCACGGCGATGCTGTCATCCCCTCTGTTCAATACAATCGTGGACCAGGCCCCGGCCACGCTGGCGTCGTTGCGACAGATCCTGCTGGCAGGCGAGGCGGTCTCGGCGGAGCACGTCCGGCGCGCGTACGGGTGGCTCCCGGCGGCGGTTCTCATTAACGCCTACGGGCCCACGGAGACCAGCGTGCTGGCCTGCTGCTACCGGATTCCCCTTCCCGTGGCGCCGGCAGCGGCGTCGATCCCGATCGGCGGCCCGATTGCCAATACCACGGTCTACGTGCTCGACCCCCACCAACAACCGGCGCCGGTTGGAGTGGCCGGCGAATTGTACATCGGCGGCGACGGAGTGGCCCTCGAGTACCTGAACCTGCCGCAACTCACGGCCGAGAGATTCCTCGCCGATCCGTTCGCCGCCCGGCCGGGGGCGCGCCTGTACCGCACCGGGGATCTGGTGCGCTGGCGGCCGGACGGCAACCTCGAGTTCCTGGGACGCCTGGACAGCCAGGTGAAACTGCGCGGCTTCCGGATCGAACTCGGCGAGATCGAGGCGGCACTGAGCCAGCACCCGGCGGTGCGGGCGGCCGCCGTCCTGTTGCGGGAGGACACCCCTGGCTTGCCACGCCTGGTGGCGTATGTGAGCGGGCCGGACGGACGGCCGGCGGAAGCCGAACTGCGCGCGCACCTGAAGCGGCTGTTGCCGGAGTACATGCTGCCCTCGTTTTTCGTATTCCTGGACCGGATGCCGCTTACCGCCAACGGCAAGCTCGACCGCCGCGCGCTGCCGCCCCCGGAGGTCCCGCGGAGCGAAGCCGCGGGCGTCGCGCGCGGCTACGACCCGCTGGAACTGCGCCTGCTCTCGATCTGGCGGCAGGTGCTGGGAACGCCGGAGGTGGGACCGCGCGACGACTTCTTCACCCTCGGGGGCCACTCGTTGTTGGGCCTGAGCCTGCTGGTCCGCATCGAACGGGAGTTCGGCGTGCGCCTGAGCGTGCCATCCCTGTTCGAAGCCCCTACGGTGGAGCAGCAGGCGGCCCTCCTGCGCAGCGGCCGGGGGACCAACGCTACGCGGCGGGTCTACGTTCTCGAGCCGGGACCCGGGGAACAGCCGTTCTTCCTGATGGACCCGGGCCCGCTGTTTCGAGAACTGGCCCGATCGCTCAAAACCGGGCAGCCCACTCTGGGACTGTGGTTGGGCGACTGCGGAGATCTGCCGGTTCCGTTTCGCATCGAGGATTTGGCCGCCATCGCGGCCGGGATCCTGCGCGAAGTTCAGCCCTCCGGACCCTATGTGCTGGGCGGCTGGTGCGCCTCCGGCGTTCTGGCCTACGAAGTGGCTCGACAACTCCAGGCGGCGGGCGAAGAGGTGGAACTGCTGGTTCTCTTCGATGTTTTCAATCCGGCGCTCTGGCGGGCCTCGGGCTTCGCGGGCCGGGCTCGCGTCAGGCTGCGCGCGCGAGGCGCAAGGCTGCGCTACCACCTGGCACGCCTGTTCCGCATGGACCGCGGGGCCGCACTTGCCTACCTGCGCGAGCGGTTCAAGGAAATGCGCGTCCAGTTCCAGCGGCGGCGCAGCCTGCTCGCCTACCGGGCCACTCTCGGCGCCGGCAAGCCGGTGACCGGCGCGTTGCGCGACCTGGATCAGGTCCTTTACCTGGCGGCCCGGCAATACACGCCGAAGCCGTACAGCGGGCGGGTCGCGTTCTTCCGGGGTGCGGAACGGCCGCTGGTCGAGGAGTGGGATGCCGCCGCCGGATGGCGCGAACTGCTGACCGGCGAGGTCCACCTCGACGACATCCCAGGCGGCCACGTCACGATGTTCCACCCGCCTGGGGTGAGCATGATGGCCGAACGTTTGAGACACCGGCTGGGCGGATGCCGGGAGCGCCCCGGCACGTCGATGCCGGGCTGATCGAACAGCGTCCGCCGCCCGGTGACGGAAAGCGCGAAAGCGCGGAACTCGATGAATGCCGCGGCGCCGTCAGGCCGCTTGGCATCCCCCTGATCGTGAAGCCGGCTTATCCGGCCCATCTCCGTTTGTTTTCCCGGGGTGTAAAGTTTGCGCGCTTCCGAGAGGATCTTGGCGAGACGGTTGGAGAGGCGGTCTAGCGGGAGTTTACTGCGAGCGGGCTCTCGCCCGGCCCGTCAAAGGCCATAACTCTCCCGGCGGATATGAGTTTCAGCCGATCCCCTTCGCCCGATTGTGTATGACCCCGCTAATCCAAGGAATCGCGCTTTGGATGGAACACTTACTGTTGACATTGTTTCAGGACTCCCCAAGCGAGTCGAGAAGAATACTTTCGTGCGCCCGCGGCCGGTGCCGTTCAAGGTGACCGACGAGGGCTTGCACCGGGTGACGGAATGCGCTCAATGGTCCCATCACGGCTCTTGTCAGCCCCTGAAATGAGGTATCACCACGAAGAACCTTGCAGAACGTCTCCCACACGTACTCGTTCCGCGTAACAACACCGAAGATGCTGCGGCTAAACGCTACAGTCAGGCTCATCAGCCGCTTTGCCCACACCAGGTCATCAGCTATCTCTCGTCTCACTCGCTGTTCATAATTGGCCAAATCGAATCTGCACTGGCCAAGCGACTGCATAATCACCTCGGCCGCTATCTGCGCGCTGTGACATGCGTAGGAGATACCGTCACCCGTCAGAGGTTCAACCATGCCCGCCGCGTCACCGACCAGAAGAACCGAACCTTTCGCCAGCCGTGTACGCTTGGTAAGCGTCGGAAGTTGATGCCCGCGGAACCGAAGAGAACCGATTCGGCCGTCTCTGACTATTCTTTCAACGGAGAGAAACTTGGCGAGATACGGACGCAGCATCTTACCCATGTGGATGGGACAGCCGACGCCGACATTGACGGAACCCCGCTTCGGGAAAGCCCACGCATATCCGCTAGGCAAGCTTCCCCAGTCAACTCGCATAGTGGCAATGTCGATCGACTCCGGGTTGACGGCGCTTTCTGGCATCTCGCAATAGAGCCCGGCTTGCCAAAAGTAGTCGGACCTCTTGTTCAATATGCGGCTAACGACGCTGTTTGCGCCATCCGCTCCGACGACAAAACTGCTGCGTAGAGGCCCGCTGTCTGTTTCTACAACTGCGTGATCGGCGGCATCCTGCCTGACGGCCGAGACCTTCACACCCGGGATGAACTGCGCTCCTACGCGAATGGCTGCTTCCAGAAGATAGTGGTCAAACTCGGAACGGAGAACGGGATATACGAGGGGTTCGGGATAGGAAAGCCGGCGGCACTCACCTAGTCCGTGGCTCAACGCAAGATGGTTCAATGCTCCGCGCAGAACAGGTCCCAGACCGAACGGTATCCTCACCAGCGATCGCTGCTGGAGACCCCCGCCGCACGGTTTCTCCCTAGGGAATTGGGAGGCATCGATGATTGCTACTCGTGCGCCCGCCGCCGCAAGCCGGTACGCCGCCAATGAGCCTGATGGGCCGGCTCCAACAACAATTATGTCATACGCTACCCTTGGCATTCCGGTCACCGGCAGACGGCAACGGCAGATATGAGTATACCCGATCGCCATGCTAAGATGAAGAGAACCATGAGCCTGCCTCACTTCCTGGCCGCAAATGAGGGCACGAGCGGCCTGGGGATCGACCGTAACGGCGGACGCGCGTTGCGGTCTGTCGTCTCGAAGTTCGGAGAGACGCTCGCTCGCAATCTTTTCGGGGCCAGCCCCCGTTTCCGCGGCCTGATCCAGGATCTTTTCGCCGGCGCGCAATCCTACACCGGCCTCAAGGTGCGCCTGCTGCGCGACCTGAACGGCACGCTCCACGAGATCATCATGACTTTCTTCTTTCACCGGCTGATTCCGGGCGAGAATCGGGTATGACGAAATCCGAAGCGCTTTTTGAAAGGGCGCAGCGCCTGATCCCGGGCGGCGTCAATTCGCCCGTGCGCGCCTTCCGGGCCGTGGGCGGCACGCCCCCGTTCATCGCCAGCGGCGCGGGCTCGCACATCTTCGACGCCGACGGCCGCGAGTACATCGACTATGTCGGTTCCTGGGGGCCGTTGCTGCTTGGCCACCGGCATCACGCCGTGGTCGCCGCGCTCGAGGAGACGCTGGCCATCGGCACCAGCTTCGGCGCGCCCACCGAGCGCGAGGTGGAACTCGCCGAGTTGATCTCGGAGGCCGTCCCCAGCATCGAGATGGTGCGGCTGGTGAACTCGGGCACCGAAGCGACCATGAGCGCGTTGCGCCTGGCGCGCGGCTACACGGGCCGCAACCTGGCCGTCAAGTTCGAAGGCGGCTATCACGGCCACGTCGATTCGCTCCTGGTCAAGGCCGGCTCGGGGGTGGCGACGCTGGGCATCCCGGATGCCGCCGGCGTGCCGGATGCGTTTGCCGGAACCACCATCGCGCTTCCATTCAATTCACCCGATGCCGTCGAGCGCGCGTTCGACGAATTCGGCCCCCGGATCGCGGCCGTGATCGTCGAACCCATTGCCGGCAACATGGGCTGTGTCCCGCCCGCGCCGGGATTCCTGGATGCCCTGCGCTACCTTACCAGCAAGCATGGCTCGCTGCTCATCTTCGACGAGGTCATGACCGGCTTCCGCGTCGCCTACGGCGGCGCGCAGCGGCTTTACGGCCTCAAGCCGGACCTGACCACGCTCGGCAAGGTGATTGGCGGCGGGCTGCCGGTGGGCGCTTACGGCGGACGCAACGAGATCATGCGCAAGGTCGCGCCGCTCGGACCGGTCTATCAGGCAGGCACCTTGTCCGGCAATCCGCTGGCGGTCGCCGCCGGCCTGGCCATGCTGCGGCACCTCAAGGCGCACCCGGAAATCTACACGCGGCTGGAGGGGCGGGCGGGAGAGTTGTGCGCCGCCGCGCCCCAGGGAATCACCGTCAACCGGGTCGGTTCCATGTTTACGTTCTTCTTCACTCCCGAGCCGGTGACCGATTTCCAATCCGCCAAGCGCTCGGATGTGGCGCGCTTCGGCGAGTTCTTCCACTGGATGCTCGATCGCGGCGTCTACTTGCCGCCCTCGCAGTTCGAGGCCGCGTTCGTTTCCGCCGCGCACACCGAGGAAGACATCCACCGCACCGTGGAAGCGGTGCGCTCGTTCTTCGAGCGGTGACCAGGGAACGCAAGGCTCGGATGGCGACCGTCGCCGTGCTCGCCGCGGCGCTGGGCGGCATCGCCGTCTACAGGAGCGGCTGGAGCCCGGCGCGCATGGCGCCCAAGGCGGAACCCAAGCCGCAAGACGCCGTCTATGCCATGCTCGACGCCGCGCGCGCGGGCGACGTCAACCGACACCTCGCCCAGTACACCGGCCAGATGGAGACGTCGTTGAGACAGGCGATCGCCGAATCCGGCGAAGCCGCCTTCGCGAAGTACCTCAAAGACTCGAACGCCGCCATCAAAGGCGTCGCCATCATGGAGCCCCAGCCGCTCACCGAGCGCGAGGTGAAGCTCAAGGTCGAGTACGTCTACCAGGACCGCAACGAAACCCAGCAACTGTACGTCGAGAAGACCCCCGGCGGCTGGCGCATCGCGCGCGTCGACTCGGCCGAGCGCGTCAAGACCCTGGTCCCCTACGGCACCCCGGTGCAGTAATCGGGCGCCGTCCCCGGTTTCCATCCCGCCGGAATCACGCCGGCCGGACGCTCAGTATCTCCGCGATTTTGTCCGCGTCGTTCGGGACCACGGTGGGCTGGTTGCCGTAGGTCGGGTGAATGGGCACGCCGTTGGGCGCCTGAAGCTGTCCCGTGTGATAGCGGTAGATGTAGTCGGGGTCCTTGAGCAGGTTGCCGGTCAGCACGGCGACCACGTCGGCGTTTTCGGCGATGACATTGCCCATGCGCAGCTTGCGAATGCCGGCCAGCGTCGCCGCCGAGGCCGGCTCGCAGCCGATGCCGCACGCGCCGATCTGGGCCTTGGCGTCGGCGATCTCCTGCTCGCTGACCTTGGTCACCGCGCCGCGCGAATTGAGCACCTCGTGCAGCGCCTTGGGCCAGGAGACCGGATCGCCGATGCGGATCGCCGTGGCCAGCGTCTCGGGCTTCTCGACCGGCCTAAGCGACGATTTGTCCATCGAACGCATCAGCGCGTGGAACGGCGCCGAGCCCTCGGCCTGCACCACCGCCAGCCGCGGCATCCTGCGGATCAGTTTCCAGTCGTACATCTCGCGCAGAGCTTTGCCGAAAGCGGAAATGTTGCCCAGGTTGCCGCCGGGAAGCACGACCCAGTCCGGCGGCGTCCAGTCGCGCTGGTCCAGCATCTCGACCATGATGGATTTCTGCCCCTCGATGCGGAACGGGTTGATCGAGTTGAGCAGATACATGCCCAGCCGCTCGGCGAGCACGCGCACCAGCGCCAGGATCTGGTCGAAGTTGGCCTCGACTTGAAGCGTCCGCGCGCCGTATTCCAGGGCTTGCGCCAGCTTTCCGTAACTGATGTTGCCGTGGGGGATGAAGACGATCGCCTGCAATCCGGCCGCCGCGGCGTAGGCGGCCATCGACGCCGACGTGTTCCCGGTGGAAACGCACGCCACGCGCTTCTTCCCCAGGCGCATGGCCTGCGCGGCGCCGCAGGTCATGCCGTTATCCTTGAACGAGCCGGTGGGATTGAACCCCTGGTGCTTGAACACCAGATGGTCCAGCCCGGCGTAGGCGGCGGCGCGCGGGGCCTCCAGCAAAGGCGTGTTGCCCTCCCGCAGCGTCACCACGTGGCGGTCGTCGTCCAGGAACGGAATGCATTCGCGGAAGCGCCACACGCCGCTCTGGTCCAGCGGCGCGTTGCTGGTGCGGCGCTCGCGCCAGAGACGCTTCAGTTGGTCGGGGTCGAGTGCGGGCGGCGGGTAGGTGACTTCCAGCAGGCCGCCGCAGCGCGGGCAGGTGTATAGGACCGCGTCGATGGGATACCGTGCGCGGCAAAAGCGCTCAAAACAGATTAGCTCCGCGGGCATCAACTCCTGATTATACTTGCTGGTATGGTCGCCGTACACCTGGAACAAGGGCGGGTCGCCGTCATCCGCCGGCCGCGCCCGCGCCGGCCCCGGGGATCGGCCCTGATCCGGCTGATTTGCGGAGGCATCTGCAACACCGACCTGGAACTGCTGCGCGGCTACTATGGCTTCCGCGGAACGCCGGGACACGAATTTGCCGGCGAGGTGATGGAGGCGGACTCGGCCAACCTCACGGGCAAACGGGTTGTCGGCGAGATCAACCTGCCTTGCGGCAACTGCGATTGGTGCCGGCGCGGTCTGGGGCGCCACTGCCCGCGCCGCGCCGTCCTGGGAATCGTGCGGCATCCCGGCGCCTTCCAGGAGTTCTTCGTGCTGCCCGAAAAGAACCTGCATATCGTGCCCGGCGCCATCCTGACCGAGCACGCCGTCTTCACCGAGCCGATCGCCGCGGCGTGCCAGATCCTGGACCAGGCGCCCATCCCGCGCGGCGCGCCGGTGGCCGTTCTCGGCGACGGCAAACTGGGCCTGCTGATCGCCCAGGTCCTGCATGTTCACGGCGCGCGGGTCCGGCTCTTCGGCCGGCATAAGGAGAAACTGGCGATTGCGGCCCGCGCCGGCGCCGAGACCGTGCTTGCGCCGAAGAAACTTCCGGTGGCCGCTTACGATTGGGTGGTGGAGGCAACCGGCTCGGCCGAGGGCTTGCGCCAGGCGGTTGCCATGGCGCGCCCCCGCGGCACGGTGGTTCTCAAATCGACCGTCGTTGGCGCGCTGGCGCTCGACACGGCCCCGGTGGTGGTGAACGAGATTACTTTGCTGGGTTCCCGCTGCGGCCGTTTCGAGCCCGCGCTCAAATTGCTCGCAGGCGGCAAGCTGCGCTTGGACGAGATGATCTCGGACCGTTTTCCGCTGGCCCAGGCGCCGCGCGCGTTCGCCCGCGCCGCCCAACCCGGCGCGCTGAAAGTGCTCCTGGAAAATGGGGACAGTAACAAATAACCCCTTTTCCCGGAAAAGGGGTTATTTGTTACTGTCCCCATTTCTGTCTTATGGCGCCAGGTAGCGTAGCACGATGTAGTTCCGCAGCGACAACGTTTCGGTTGTCGTAGAGGCCATCCGGCCCAGGAAATCGATGGTCACTCCCGCCGTTCCAGTGTCGGTGCTGGAACCCACCAGCGCCGCGAAGGCAGAAGTGCTGCCCCAGTACTGCGATCCCCATTGCGCGCCGGCGCTGTAAATGCCGACATCGCCGCGGCCGGTAAACATCGTATCGCTCGCGTTGGCCGGGCGCGTCAGCAGTGTCGCGGCTCCCCATTTCAGGTCGACCGTGAATCCGACGGCTGTCCCTGTGTGCGCCATGTCGAAGCGGGCCTCGACCCGGTCGCCGGTCACGAGAGTACCGGCGGGTATCACGCATTGTGCCAGGCTCGTCGCCGTCGTCGAATTGGTGGTGGCGCCGTTGCCTATGCACAGAACCTGCACCGTCGGCGCCACCACTCCGGGGTCCGCGCTCGCCAGACGGTAGAACGCCAGCAGGATGTCTCCGGATTGAGGCGTGGCGGCAATCACGAATGTGATGGTGGCGCCGGCCAGCGTGTAATCGACGCCGCGCCTTTGCAGAAGGCCGTTGCGGTACACCATCAAGCCGGACTCCGGAACCGGCGCCACCGACAGCGTGAAGACCCTGTTCGAGCCGTTGATGGCGCCTCCAGGGGTCTCGTTGTCGACGAACCCCGACGTCGAACTGTCGAAGCTACAGGGCCCCGACGTGCCGTCCACTCGCACGCAGTCGGTCGGATCGCCCGTGGCCGATTCCAACAGTCCGGTCGGACCAATCACCGCGACGCTGGATGGGGTGTATTCCGAGCCCTTGGTGGGCCGCGCGGCAAGCTCGTCGGCCAAACCCGTGACGTCGGTAATCTCGATGGGCGCGGTCTCCCCGCCTATCACCGGCGGCGATCCAACCGTTCTTACGACGCGCAGTCTCACGGCCGTCACGCTGGCCGGCACGGCCCACGTCTCGGTGAACTGAGTCTTGCCGTCGCTGTTGTAGCGTACCGTGTAATGGGTCGCGGGCCGCGAGTTGGTGGTCGGAACCAGTTGCGTCCGAAACACCCCATCGACGATCCGGACGGTCACGCTGCCGGCGGCGACGTTGGACAAGTCGGACGCCTCGAAGCTGCTCCATTCAATGACCGCGATGCCGCTGAACTTCTCCCCGTTGGCCTTGTACAACACGTCTTGAATGGTCGTCAGTGATGGCGCGGCCCAGGCGGGAAGACACCCAATTGCGAAAAGTGTCCTCGCGGCCAGCCGCCAGAATCGGGATATTTGCATACCGGAAAGCCTCCAGAAAAGCGCTCGGCCCGGCCTCGCGACGAAGCGCCACGAAACCGGGCCGTCAGGTTGAGCCCTGCTGCTATTCACATTCTAGCTGTAGGTTGCCGCCCCGGGACTGCCGACGCAACCCGCTCACACAGGCTAACTTGCCCACTTGCAACGAATTAGAGACGTTTTGTTTTGTTTTCTTCCGGTGTGAACGGGTCGCGACGCCTACCGATATTCGCCTTGCGGCGTGATGCGCTCGGCGCCCAGGTAGGGCCAAAGCGCCTCCGGCGCCAGCACGCTGCCGTCGGCCTGCTGGAAGTTCTCGACCACCGCGACCCAGGTTCGGCCGGCCGCCAGCCCGCTGCCGTTCAGCGTGTGCGCGAATTCGGCCTTGCCCTTGCCGGACTTCGTCCGGATGCCCGCCCGCCGCGCCTGGAACGCCTCGAAGTTCGAGCACGAGGAGATCTCGCGGTATGCGTTCTGCCCCGGCAGCCAGACTTCGATGTCGTAAGTCTTCGCCGACGAGAACCCGGTGTCCGCGGTGCACAGAACGACTCTCCGGAACGGCAGCCCGAGCCGCTTCAGGATGTCCTCGGCGTCCCCGGTCAGCTTCTCCAGTTCGTCGTAGCTCTGGTCGGCGCGCGCGAACTTCACCAGTTCCACCTTCTGAAACTGGTGCTGCCGGATGATGCCGCGCACGTCGCGCCCGTAACTGCCCGCCTCGCTGCGAAAGCACGGCGTGTAGGCGCACAGCTTGATCGGCAGCCGGTCCCCGTCCAGCGTCTCGTCGCGAAACAGGTTCGTCACCGGCACCTCGGCGGTCGGCGCCAGCCAGAAGTCCGTTCCCTCGATCTTGAACAGGTCCTGAGCGAACTTGGGCAACTGGCCCGTGCCGTACAGGCTCGCCGAGTTGACCAGGAACGGCGGCAGCACTTCCGTGTAGCCGTGCTCGCGCGTGTGCACGTCGAGCATGAAGTTGATCAGCGCGCGCTCCAGCCGCGCTCCCCCGCCCCAGTAGACCGCAAACCGCGCGCCGGCGATCTTCGCCGCGCGCTCCAGGTCCAGGATCTTCATCTCCGAGCCCAGATCCCAGTGCGCCTTGGGCTCGAAATCGAACCGGCGCGGCTCGCCCCAGCGGTGGATTTCGACGTTGTCCCGCTCGCTCCGCCCCGCCGGCACGGATTCGTGCGGCAGGTTGGGAACCGACGCCAGCAACAGCCGGAATCTCTCTTCCAGTTCGGCGGCCTTCTGGTCCAGCGCGCTAATGCGCTCGCCGGCTTCGCGCACCTTCTGCTGGCGTGCGCCGGTGTCGACGCCCTGCTTGCGCAGCTTGCCGATTTCCCCGCTCTCGGCGTTGCGCCGGGCCTTCAACCCTTCGGTCTCGGCCAGCGCCGCGCGACGCTCGGCGTCCAGCGCCCGGAACTCCTCCAGGTTCAGCTCGAAACCGCGCGTGGCCAAGCGCGCCGCGATGGCGTCCAGATGGCCGCGAAAGAAGGAGAGGTCGTGCATGGGACTCGACTGTTCCCATTGTAGGACACGGCGCCGCCTGAACACGACCCGGACTGTCCGGCCGCTGGGAGGCTTGATTTACACACTCGTTGTGCGTACCATGTGAATGGAGACCATCCGCCCTTATTCTCATGGGTAAACGCATCAATATCGTCCTGCCGGAAGCTACCGTCCAGACGATTGACCGCATGACCAGGCCCGGTCAACGGAGCCGGTTCATCGATCAGGCGGTGCGGCACTACGTGGCGAACCAAAGCATCGAAGCGCTTCGGGCGCGGCTCGAGCGCGCCGCCGTGCGGGACCAGGACCTGGACCGGGAGGTCGCCGCCGACTGGTTTGCCGTGGATCACGAAACATGGCGACAACTCGACGGAGTCACACCACGGCGAAAGCCGGCTGCCCGAGGCGGGGAGAAATCTACCTCACGGCGCTTGACCCGACGCTAGGCCGGGAGATTCAGAAGACCCGCCCCGCTCTGATCATTCAGAACGATGTCTCCAACCGGCTCAGCGAAATCACCATCGTGGCTCCGATCACCTCCACGGTGCGATTTCCGCTCAGCCCAGTCCATGTTCCGCTGGCCGCGGACCGGAACACCGGCCTTTCCCTCACCTCGGTGGCCCTGTTCAACCAGATCCGGGCAGTGGACCGAATGAGGCTCATCCAGCGGCTCGGCAGGATCGATGGCGAGACCCTCGAGCGCGTCGATGAGGCGATCGGAATCAGCTTGGGACTTGTGCGGCTGGAGTGACCACGGCGGCGCGCCGCGATAACGTCCAGTTGGCTGCGAAAAAAGGAGAGGTCGTGCATGGGACTCGACTGTTCCCATTGTAGGACACGGCGCCCCTCTTATTCGGGTTTCGCGAATTCGCCCCGCATCACGCCGGGGAGCCGCCACACCCGCGAGCCGCTCTTGTTCGTGAAGTAGAGAAACGACTCCGACGGCTTCTTGGCGTCGCCGTCGGCCCACAGCGCATAGAAGTCCGGGTGCGCGTTCACGGGCTTGCGGGCGTAAGTGTGATTGCGCGGGCTGTTGCGGGTCAGTTGTTTGACCCGCGTCCAGGCTTTGCCCTGGTCGCGGCTGAGCCACATCACCATTTCGCCGCCGGTGCAATAGGCCTGCGGGCCGGGTTCGGTGGGGGCGATGATGCGCCAGACGCCGCCGGGCTCGATGTAAAGGGAGCCGAAGTCGTAGTTGTGGTCCGAGCGCGTGACATCGCGGATCTCCCAGCTCTTGCCGGTCCAGCGCGCCGTGCGCCAGATGCGGGGATCGTTCTTGGGCCCCGACTCGTAGCCCTTGCTGGTCAGGTACAGGATCACCGGGTGGCCCGCCGCGTCGAACTCGACGGTCTTCAGGTAGACCAACAGCCCCTCGCCCTTGTAGTCGTGGACCAGCGCGGGGCTGTCGGGCCTGGTCAGGGGCGGCGTGACGGTGCGGCCGTCCACGGTCTTCCAGGTCCGGCCCATATCCCCGGTCTCCAGGTAATACAGGTTCGTGCGGGCGTTCAGTCCGACGGGCGCGGGGTGGTAGTTGAAAGCGGTCGCCACGCGCGCGCCAGCTTGCGCAGTGATCTGGTAGTGGCCCAGATCCACCCGGGCGAGCTTTTGCGGCTCGCCCCACTTGGCGCCGTCCGGACTGGTCATCCAGAACAGGCTGCGCCCGCCGTTCTCATAACGGGTGTGCAGGAACAGGAAACCCGTCCCGGGGATGCGCCACGGGTGGCCGTAGGAGAAGTTGCCCTGCCACATCAGGTCGAATTCGTCGATCGAGTAGGGTTTCGTGCCGCGATAGATGAACGATGGGCGCGCGGTGCCGTGCGAATTCGAGAAGATCCACACGTAACCGGCCTCGTCCATGGACATCACCGGGTTATCGTGCGCGTCCTCGGTCTTCTTGTCGAGCAGGATGCGCGGGCGCGGCGCCTGGCCCGTCGCGTGGTCGTAGTACGACACCATGTGCAGCAATTCCTGCTTGCCCTTCACCGTGCCGCCATAGCAGAAGAACGTCTTGTTCGCCGCCTTCGAATAGATGGCGATGGGCGACTGCTGCTGCGGATAGGTGGCGAAACCGCCGCTGTACTTGTAGACGAACTCATCGCCCGAGGGCTGGTTGAAATACCAGATCCCGCGATAGCCGTCGTCCTTCTCGAGCGGCGCGCCGGCCAACAGCACGGCGGCGGCCGATAGTATCAGGATGTATTTCAAAGCCGTCCTCCTCAGAAAGAGATGCGCAGGGCGAAGCGAAACTGCCGCTCGTCGGCCGCGCTGGTTACCTCGGTGTAGCCGCCGAGCGAACGGATGCTGCCGTCCGTGTTGAGAATCATGCTCGAAACGCCTGCGCCCGGGCTGCCGAAATGCGGCGTGTTCGTGACATTGAACGCTTCGGCGCGGAACTGCACCTTCCAACGTTCGCGCGCGTAGAGGTCGCGGAATAGGCCGCCGTCCAGGTTGACGACCCCGGGCCCGCGCAGGATGTTCAACCCCGCGGTGCCGAAGCGCGGCTCGGTGACGGCGCGGAAAGCGAAGGGGTCGAAGAAGGAGCTGCCACGGCCGACATTGCCCAGTGTTTCGACCTTTGTCTTCGCCAGGTCCGCCACCTGGCTGTTGCCCGGCGCGTTGAGCGAGGTCCCCGCCGAGGACACGGTGAACGGCGTTCCGGTGTAAGAACTGAACACGGAGTTGGCTTGCCAGCCGCCGGCCAGCAGGGCAAGAATGCCGCCGGTCAGCCACCGTTTGCCCTTGCCGAAAGGCAACTCGGCGACCAGCGAAGCCTGGAAATTGTGCGGCCGGTCGAAGCTGGTAAGCGACCGGTTGCGCTCAAAGGCCGACGGGATCTGGAAGAACATGCCGCTGTCGCTGTTGGCGCCGTAGGCGATGGACTTGGAGAAGGTGTAGGAAAACGTCGCCAGCCAGGCGGTTGAAAAGCGGCGCTCGAGCTTCGCCTGAAGCGAGTTGTAGTTTGACGTGAAACCCGGTAGGTGCACGCTGGTGGCGGCGCTGCGTCCGAAGCGAATCATGAGCGGCTGTCCTGCCACGCCCCCACCGGGAGCGGTCGCCGCGTTGATATTGATCAGCGCGCTCTGCCGGATGCTCCGCGAGCCTACATAGCCCGCCTGGCCCGTGAAGCCCAACGGAAGTTCGCGCTGCACGGTGAAGTTGAAGGACTGGATGTAACCGCGGCGAAAGTTCTGCTCAATGGTCGTGTCGGCAACCGTGCCCGGCAGGTCGATGATGCCGTTGCCGAGATCCAGTGGCGGCATGGGCGGAATGCCCATCTCGAGCGACCCGGCCGCGACATAGGTGTTGGCGGCGTTGTAGGTGCTGGTGATCACCAGCGGGTAGGCCTCGAACAGGGGCCGCGCCGCCGAATAGGGGTCGATGCTGATGCCATAGCCGGCGCGAAGGACCATTTTCGAGCCGAACCGGTACGCGATGCCGACGCGCGGGGCGAACAGTTTCTTGCTGACCTTGACACCCGTGTCCTGGGGAACCTGGCCAACGCCGCCGACCAGCACCTTGTTGGTCGCCGGATCGTAGCGCTCGATGCCGCGGTGGTCGCGCGTGACCATCGGGTAATACTCCCAGCGCAACCCGAGATTGACGGTGAGGTTGCGGCTGGCGCGCCATTGGTCGCGAAAATAAAGGCTGTCGATCCACTGGCGCGTGCAGCCCGGGTTCAGCGTCTGGAGACTCTTGCCCAGGCTGGAGGGCAGCCCGAGTAGAAAAGCGCCCCACGAGTTGAACTGGTTGGGCGCCGTGCCGCCGCGCAGCGCCGTGACGCCGCCGGTGAAAGTGAATCCGCCGCGCGGGCCGAAGCCGGACTGCGGCTGAAAACGGTTCATCGCCTGCCGCGCCAGTTCCCAGCCCCCGCGCAGGTTGTGCGCTCCGTGCGTCCAGCCGGCGTTGGCGGCGTACTGAAACTGATTGTCCCAGCGGAAGCGAGGGCTGGATGTAACCGGATTTCCAAACCCCTCGTAGCTGCTGACCGAGAAGCCTGGGAATCCGCTCTGGCGAATGTCCGGACCGTTGGTGCCGGGGATCCCGAGCACGTCCAGCCCGACGTTGGTCCCATAGAACTTGTCCTGCCCTAACTGCACCTGGCGCGTGTAGCCGGCGTGGCCGTCGATGAGAAAGGAAGGCGTCACGGTGTAGGTGCCGCCGATGGTGGCGCTGCGCACGGTTCCGCCGTCGTCGCCCGGAAACCCGCTGGCCACGCCCGTGCCTCCGGCCTGTCCGAGCACATGCTGGTCTTCCAGCGTGTAGCCGAACTGGCTGTAGCGCCCGAACAGGCCGGCGCGCGACGAGGGATTCCAGTTCATCTTCACGTCGTAGTTGTTCTTGCTGAAGATGAGTGGAGCCGAGACGAACAGGTTGGCGCTGGTTCCGGCCAGGTTCGGAGCCGGCAGAAGCGCGATCAGCTTCTTCGAGATGGAGCCGATGCGGCTGGCCGGTATGGCGGCGCCCGCGAACTCCTGCCGGCCGCTTCCATCGGCGCTCCCGGTGAGCGGATCGTACAGACGCACGCCGAGGCCGGCGAAGTTGCCCGCCCGCTGCTCCATGGTGGCGACGGTGGCGTACCGCGAGTAGCTCTCGCGCTGCCGCATCCCCTCGAAGCTGAAGAAGAAGAACAGCCGGTTCTTCGCCACCGGACCGCCGAGTGTCGCGCCGAACTGATTCACGAGGCTCTTGGCCTGTTTCTGGCCGGGCGGGTAAAAGAAGTTCCTGGCGCGCAAGCTGCTGTTGGTGTGGTATTCGAAGGCGCTGCCGTGGAATTCGTTGGTGCCGGACTTGACGTCCACGCTCACCACCGCGCCGCCCACGAACCCCTGCTCGGCATCGTAGCTGCCGCTGACAATGTTCACCGCGCCGATGGACTCCAGCGGCGGCACGTAAGCCGTGATGTGCGGCAGCCACAGGTAGGTGGCGCTGACGCCGTCGATGCGCGTGTTGTTGTTACTGTAGCTGGTGCCGTTGACGTTGGTCACCAGCGCGCCGCCCGGGTTGCCGGCCAGCGAATGGGCTCCCGCCGGCGGCGTGAAGCCGGGCACGAGCTTGAACAGCGACTGATAGTTGCGGAAGCCGCCCACGGGAAGGTCGGTCAGCTCGCGCTTGCCGATTTCGGTGCTGACGTCGGCCCGGTCGGCCTGGAGCGCGGCCGCGGCGCCGGCGACGGTGACACTCTCGGTGGTCTCGCCCAGGCGTAACTGCATGTTGACCCGCACCACCGCGTTGACCGGCACAACCACTCCAGTGCGCCGAAAGACGGCGAAGCCGGTCTGCGTAACGGCAACATCATAGGCGCCCGGCGGCAGGTCGGTGAATCGATAATCGCCGCGCTCGTCGGTCTTCGCTTCCCGTTTCAACCCGGTGAGCGCGTTCGTCGCGGCCACGGCGGCTCCGGGCAGCACGCCGCCCGACGGGTCCTCCACCGTGCCGACCAGTGTTCCGTAAAGCACCTGCGCCGCGCTGGGAGCGGCAAGAGCCGCGGCCAGAACGGGAACCAGAGCCAATCGCTGCCAACCCATGGCAAGACCCCCCTCGCGTAGGAGTCTACTCCTTGGTTGTGGCATGATGCAATGGAACCGACCGAAGGAGAGTGCGAAATGAATCGCAGAGACCTGCTCCAGTTGACGCCCGCCGGCCTGAGCCTCGGCGCGGCACAGCCCGCGCCGGGCGGCCCGAGGGTCTTCGACGCGAAGAACTTCGGCGCGGCCACCGACGGCTTGACACTCGCGACCCGCGCCATCAACGCCGCCATCGATGCTTGCCACCAGGCCGGCGGCGGCGCCGTGTACCTCGGGCCGGGCGTCTACCTGTCCGGCACGGTAGTGCTGAAGAGCAACGTCACGCTGTACCTGGAAGCCGGCGCCACGCTGCTCGGCAGCAAGAACCTGGCGGATTACGACCGGCAGCCCGGGCCGCCCGAAAAGGGCGACGCCAACCAGAAGCACCTGGTCTTCGCGCGCGACGCCGAAAACGTCGGTCTGGCCGGTGGCGGCCGCATCGACGGCCAGGGTCCCGCCTTCTGGGTCCCCAGCGGGCGCGCCGTGCCGCCGCCCGAAGACGCCTGGAGGGACGTCGCCACGTACGACTGGAAGCCGCTCGACCGCGCCTCGCCGCTGCTCGAGTTCGCCGGCTGCCGCAACCTCCGCATCGAAGACGTGCGCATCGAGAACGCCTCCGGCTGGACGCTGCGCCCCGTCAACTGCGACAACGTCCTCATCCGCGGCATCGCCATCAAGAACCCCGTCATCGGCCCCAACACCGACGGCATCGACCCCACCGGATGCCGCAACGTGTTCATCACCGACTGCTTCATCGACACGGGCGACGATGCCATCTGCCTCAAGAGCGAAAACCCCTACGGCGGCGAGGTGCGGGTGACCAAGAACGTCACCATCGCCAACTGCGTGCTAACCTGCTGCTGCAACGGCCTGAAGTTCGGCACCGCCACGCGGGGCGGCTTCGAGAACGTGACCTTCACCAACTCGGTGATCTTCAACGAGCGCGTCGACCCGCGCGCCCGCGTCATCTCCGGCATCGCGCTTGAAATGGTGGACGGCGGCTGGATCGAGGGCGTCGTCATCTCGAATATCCGCATGCAGAACGTCCGGACGCCCATCTTCATTCGCCGCGGCAATCGCCGCCCGCGGCCCGACGGCACGCCCGGCACGCTGCGCGGCGTCATGATCGAAAACGTCCACGCCACCGGTGCGATCCTCACCAACTCCATCACCGGCTTGCCTGGCTTCGATGTCGAGGACGTCACCCTGAGCCATATCCGCATCGACAGCGAAGAGGCGGGCAAAGAGGAATGGTGCGCCCGGCCGATCCCCGAGCAGGAGCGCTCCTACCCCGAGGCGCGCATGTTCGGCCGCCTGCCGTCGTACGGCCTCTACTGCCGCCACGTGAAGGACCTCCGGCTGCGCGGCATCGAGTTCGGCGCGGCCGCGGGCGAAGCGCGCCCGGCCATTGTCTGCGACGACGTCAAGAGCCTGGACATCGACGGCCTGCGCGCCGCGCCGGTATCCAGCGGCCAACCCGTGGTGAAATTGATCCAGACGCGGCGCGCCTTCCTGCGCGGATGTGTCGCGCCTTCCGGAACCAGGACGTTTCTCGAAGTGCAGGGCGATGCGACCGAGCGAATCGCCGTCGCCGCCAGCGATCTGAGCGCCGCCGCCAAGGCGGTGGAAGCAGGCGCCGGCGTCCCGCCCGGAGCGATTGCGACGTCCTGACTGACGACATCGCGACGCATAGGCGTCAAAATAGGCCGGTCGGCAGGACGATCACCATCTGGGGGAATGGGAATCTGGCAACAGGTATCGGGTACGACGACCGTCAACTTTGCGGTTTGGGCGTGTACCGCCACGTGCCCCGCTGACTTTCCAGAAGGCCGTTTGGGGCCAGTTTCCGAGTGGCCGACGATCCGTACGGAGTCACGCGAGGAGCTTCCCAAAACGCCGTCTGGATCGAGGCCGGCACAAGTCCGGGATGACGATACGCCCTTGTGGGGCGGGATTGGGTCTGCCTCCACCCAGTGGCCGCGTTTCTCCGCGCGCGCCTCGCCTTCCAAGTTCTCCAGCGTGCGATCATTTGCAGCGTACTGACGATACCATCAGGCGAGACCGGCGCGAACCAATTCATGGTTCAGACTGCGCCCGTCTGGCAGGATCACCTCGCCCACAGTGCGGCCGTACCGGTCGGTGTCCCGCACAACGGCCTTCACCTCTCTGCCGAACGCCAAGTGGGATGTGGACTGTTTGGCGCGTGTGCCGAACGCCTGATGGGATTCCGGACAGTCGATTCCCCACAACCGGACGCGCTGGGGCTCACCGGCGTGCATCACTTTGAGAGTGTCGCCGTCCGTGATGCCGACAACCTTGCCGGTATAGCTGGCAGCGCCCGCGTCCGGAACTGTGGAGATGAAGCCGTGGCCTCTGGACAAAATTGCCGGAATGGAACAGAGGATCACCAGAACGGGTGCCAAAGGGAGACGGTGACGAAGGTATGCAGGCATCGAGGGATATCTGAGCATTCTTGCTGCCAGACGTGGCGGCGCACACAGCGCCTCCAAGAGCATATCGAATTGGCGAACGCCGTTCATGTCGGCTTCTGGGAGATGGCCATCCCTGTGAAACGCGAACTCCTGGCGACAAGCGCCCCATCGCACCGGCTATTCAGGTCGTCCGGCCAGCTTGCGTTATTTTGACGTCCCGGGTTTTACATCAGCAGGACGAGTTGATCGCCTTCCTTCAGGTTCAAATCCTCGGGGAAGGTGACCAGGATCTCCGCGTCGCCGCGGCGGACCTGGGGTTGGAGTTTGGTCTTGCCGATGGTAGCGGAAGACTGACTCGCGCCCGTCCCTAACTTACTAAGTGCTAAGTCGCGGCAAACCAGGCTGCCCGCCCTCACCGACAGCGTAAAGTGCAGTTGGCCTTCCCGAACACTCTGCGAAAAGACGCCCCAGCCGGCGCCGGCCGACCAGAAAGAGGAAAAGGCCTCCGGATGGATGCGCGGTTTGACCTCCAGTTTCTTGCCCGGCCGATCGTAGAGAAAGCCGCTCAAAGCGAGCAAGGGACCCCAGGCCGACATGGCGCGCGCGTAGTGATGGCCGCATTCCGGCTCGTTCCAGGGATTGCGGCGCTCGCCGTCGTGGCGCAGGCGGGCGCTCTCGACCACGCGCAGGCCTTCCGTCACCAGCCCCTGGTAGATCATCAGGGCGGCGACGGCGTATTCCAGGCCGGTCCAGGCCTCGGAGAAATAGGGAAACGGAATCTTAGGCCGCTTGGCGCTCCCGTAGCCGCAGATGAGCAGCGCCGCCTCGTCGTTGAGGGCGTAGATCCGCTCCACCGATTCGTGCCGGCGAAGGCTGGATCTGTAGTTGTACTTCATGATGGACTGGAGCGCCTTGCGCATCCTGCCCGGGTCCAACAGGTTGCCAAGCCCGGCCACATTCGCCAGGTATTGGCCCACCAGTTGATCGACCAGGCAGCCCTCGCCGAGCTGAAAATCGGGCGTCGCGGAATCCGCGGCGCCCATGCCCACGGTCAATCCCTTGGCGATCTGTTCCTTTGGCAGGCCCTGGATTTTCTGAATGTAATACTCACCGTTGAATAAGTTCTCGTCGATCCACTTACTGCCTTTGGAGAAGAGGCCGCGGTACTCATCGGCGGAGGCCGTGTCACCGGCAGCGCGCGCCATTTCCTCGGCCGCGCGCAGGCCCCCCAGGTACCAGACGCCGCACAGGGGGTTGGGGCCGAAGAACTCGACGTCGTAAGTATTGTGCTGGCAACCCTCCATCACTCCGTCGCGGTTGGCGTCCCAGCCGCCCGGGATCCAGGAAAACTCGATGGCGCGCTTGGCGGCGGGCCAATGCTTGCGCAGCCAATCGGTGTCGCCCGACAGGCGCCAGTCGAGGTACAGCTTCATGATGGCGCCCATCTGGCCGTCGGCGGCGGCGAAGCCCCAGCGCTGCTTGCCGGCCGGCAGCAACTGGCGGAAGTCCATCAACCCCCGCTCATCCGTGCAGAAGCCGAAGGCGGCGTCCCGAAGCGAACGCGACAGGCTGGGGAACAGGTGCGGCGTCGCCACCTCGTAATTCCAGACGTGGGTGCAGTTGCCGAAGCAGCACCCGCGCTGATCGTTGGAACCTTCAAAAGCGTGGAACTCGCCGTCGGCGGTGCGGAAACAGGTGGGGGTGGCGAAGGTCGACAGGTTGGCCGTGGCGGCGTCGCGCACCGGGGCGGGCACGGTGGTTTCGCGGATGGCGGCAACGAACTCCCGGGTGCGCTTCTCGAGCCGCGGCAGGTTCGCGGCGGCATACCCGGCCGCCTGCCAGGCGTCCGTGAAGCGCGTCGAGTACCAGTTGCCGATGACGGTCTTTGCCTCGTCCTTGACGGCTTGCCAGCCGCAGCGGTCCGGAGTGCGGTTGGGAAAGTGCCAGGCCAGCAGGAAGGTGTAGTCCGCGCTCTGGCGCGGCGCGATCTCACGCCTGAGGCACAGGGAACCGACGGTGTCGCGAACAGCGGCTTCCGGACCCAGTTCGCCGTCGCCGGAAAAGTCGTCCCAGAACAGCAGCGGGCCGACGCGCCAGCGCGAGCCGTGCCACCCGCGCAGCCAGCTCACCTTGCCATCGCCCGCGCCCGCCACGCATAGCGCGAACGATCCCCACAGCGGGTCGCCGGCCGCGAGAAATGGATTGCGCATGAAGAGGCCTTCCAGCCCGGCCTCCGTGCGATGCTCGTTGGACCGGCCTTCGACGCCCACGGGGTTGTCGAGGGAAAAGGCGATGGCCGCCACGGCCTTGCTCGAGCCGGGGTTGGTGACCCGGTAGCGCAGCACCGCCACCGGGAGACCGGAATCGTCGGCTTCCAGGGGGAGGAAGGGCGTAAAGGCCTCGAGCGAAACCTTGACCGGCAGAACCGAGTCCTGGAACGTCACCTTGGCCATCGGGTATTCGCCGGTGAAGGTGGCCGACTCCAGTCGAGGGAGTCCCGGGACGTTCACCACGCCGAGGCCGGAACTGCCTTCGTAAGGCGGCGCCAACGCCGCTTCAAGAACGCAAGCGACCGGCTTTCCGGCGCCGGCGCGCGCCCAGATGGAAGGGAACGCGTAACGCGGCGTCTTGCCCTTGTCCGGGCGGTTGAAGATCTCCCAGTCGCGAAGCTGGCCGCGCCCGCCGAGGCTGATCGACCCCGCCCCAACGCCGCCCAGCGGGAATGCGATCCGGGCGAGCCGCCGGCCGGAAAACGTGCGCGGATAATCGATGGTCGAAGTGGACTTAGCTATTGGCTGGCTCTGCGCGGGCAGTCCCTCGGCGGCCGCGCCGCTGGCCAGGGCCACGGTCTTCAGGAAGCCGCGTCTTCCGGTCCCTTTGGTCGTTTTCATTTGTCCTTCCTTTGTGTCGTCCTCAGGCCGCGCACACCGGCAGCACTTTGTCGAATGCGCGGATGATGTCGTCTTCGTCCTGTTCGGTCAGGCAGGACGGAATGGCCAGCAGGATGCTCCGCTCGAAGAGGTCGTCGGCCGCCGGGCAAGCGCCCTTGGCGTAGGCGCGCGCCGAATCCGCGTTCTGAGCCAGGGTCCACGGGAAGCCGCTTTGGTTCACGCTGGTCTGTTTCACCAGGCTGAGGATGTTGTAGTACAGGTGCAGTCCCCAGTCGGTGAGCAGGACGTTGCTGACGCCTTGCGGCGCGGTGACGATGCCCTCGGCGCGCAGCGCGAGATTCACGCGGCGGGCGGTTTCCGCGTCGTGGTAAGTCGTGATCAGAAAAGCGCCGGTGTCTCCGGCGGGATCGACGATTCGTCTGAGCTGCACCCGCGGGTGCCCGGCGAGCGCCTGCCGGATACGATACTTGCTCCCGCGCATGGCGCAGGTGGTCTGGGGCAGCCTCTGCAACTGGACCCGCAGGACGGCGGCGCGAAGCTCGTCCAGCCGGTACCCCTTGCCCCACAAACAAAGATCGGGCTGATCGAAGATGAGCCGCCCGTTCGGGTCCCGCGCGTAGCCCAGGTCGTGGCAGGCGACCGCGCGCGCGTGCAGCCGCGCGTCGCTCGTGACCACCGCGCCCCCCTCGCCAGCGCTCATGTTCTTGTTCATCTGAAAACTGAAGACCGCCATGTCGCCGAACGTGCCGACGCCGCGGCCGTTGACGCTGCCGCCGGCGCACTGCGCGCAGTCCTCCAGCAGAAACAGGCCGCGCCGGTCGGCGATCTTGCGGATGGCCTCCACGCCGCCCGGCGCACCGCTCATGTGCACCAGGATGATGCCGGCGGTCTTCCCGGTGACGCACCGCTCGAGTGCGGCCGGGTCCATGCAGAAGGTGTCGTCGATATCGGCCAGCACCGGAATGGCGCCCTGGTTCACCACCGCCGCCACCACCGACACCCACAGGTAAGCCGGAATGACGACCTCCTGCCCCGGCCCCACCCCCAACGCCGCCAGCGCCGTGTGAAGCGCGCCGGTTCCGCTCGACACGGCCACCGCGTGCCGCGCGCCCACGAAGCGCGCGAAGTCCGCCTCGAAGGCCGCGACTTCGCGCTGGTGGTCGATGCCGTAGTAACGGAACAACGACCGCGATTTCAGCAGCCTGGTGACCGCCGCCAGTTCTTCCTCGCCCATCCGATGGACGCCCGGAAATTCGAGCGGCAACGGTTTGCTTCTGATTGGGACGCCGCCATCGATAGCCAGTTTTTCCATGACCCAGGCAATTATAGCGCGTGGGCGGCCCAGCTTTTCTTGACAACCACCCACCGTAAAGGATAGAGTCAACCCGTCGCCGTGCAAAGAAGCGGCACACGAGAGAACAT